>Ga0214473_10001054_pt1 | contig 37360 bp, 33 predicted proteins | sample RVTome_7_FD_203509 | JGI IMG/M metagenome (GOLD analysis project Ga0214473, IMG submission 203509) | Soil microbial communities from uranium-contaminated site in the Upper Colorado River Basin, Wyoming, United States - RVT98D197 | ecosystem: Environmental > Terrestrial > Soil > Contaminated >... | reverse complement strand
CAGCGAGCAGCCGCTGCGCGGCGTGCGCCTCTCGGCCTGCTTGCACGTCACCAGCGAAACCGCCAACCTGGCCATCACCCTGCGTGACGGCGGCGCGGAAGTGGTCCTGTGCGCCTCGAATCCCCTGTCCACCCAGGACGAGGTCGCCGCCTGCCTGGTCAAGGACTACGGCATCCCCACGTTTGCCATCAAGGGCGAGGATAACAAAACCTACTACGCCCACCTGGACGCCGCGCTCGAGCACAAGCCGCAGATCACCATGGATGACGGCGCGGACCTGGTTACCGCCCTGCTCACCAAGCGCGCCGATCTGATTCCCGGCGTCATCGGCAGCACCGAGGAAACCACCACCGGCGTCATCCGCCTGCGGGCCATGGCCAAGGACGGCTCGCTCAAGTTTCCCGTGATTTCGGTGAACGACGCGCTCACCAAGCACCTGTTCGACAATCGCTACGGCACCGGTCAATCCACCATTGACGGCATCCTGCGCGCCACCAACCTGCTTCTCGCCGGCTTGAAATTTGTCGTGGCCGGTTACGGCTGGTGCGGCCGCGGCGTGGCCATGCGCGCCAAGGGCCTGGGCGCCGACGTCATCGTCACCGAAATCAACCCAGTGCGCGCACTGGAGGCGGTCATGGACGGCTTCCGCGTCATGCCCATGGCCGAAGCCGCCAAAATCGGCGACATCTTCGTCACCGTCACCGGCAACAAATCCGTTTTGGCCCACGAGCATTTCGAGCGCATGAAGGACGGCGCCGTCCTCTGCAACTCCGGCCACTTCAACGTCGAAATTGACATCCCCGCGCTCGAAAAACTTTCCAACGGCAAAAAGCCCGCGCGGCCTTTCGTGGAAGAGTACGCCATGAAGGACGGCCGCCGCCTTTATCTCCTGGGCGAAGGCCGGCTGATCAACTTGGCATCCGCCGAGGGCCACCCCGCCGCCGTCATGGACATGAGCTTTGCCAACCAGGCGCTTTCGGCCGAATACCTGCTCCAGCACGCCAAGGAACTCGGCCGGCAGGTCTATCCCGTGCCCGAGCACATTGACCGGCAGATCGCCAAGCTCAAGCTCGAGTCCATGGGCATTCACGCAGACCGCCTTACTCCCGAGCAGGAGCACTATCTGGCCTCCTGGGCGGAAGGCACCTAGAGCCGCGGGCCGGCGCAAACCCTCATGCAGGAATGGGCCAATCTGGCGCTGGACACGGCGCGCGTGCGCGGCGCCACCTTTGCCGACGCGCGCGTCATGGATATCCGCCTGCGCGACCTCTCCACCAAGAACGGCCAAGTGGGCACACTCTCCGAATCGGAATCGCTGGGCCTGGGCGTGCGCGTGATGACCGAGGGCTGCTGGGGATTTTCTTCCACCAGCCGTCTGACACGCGAAGGCGTGCAGGCGTGCGCCGCCCGGGCCGTGGCCATTGCCCGCGCCTCTGCGCTGGCCAAGCGTCACGACGTGGTCCTGGTGCCAGAGCAAGCCTGGGTGGACACCTGGCAGAATCCGTTCATCAAGGACCCCTTCGCCATTCCCCTCGAGCGCCAGCTCGATCTGCTGCTGGCCGCCGACGCCGAAATGCGCCGCGTGGCCGGCGTCACCTTGGCGGAGACCTCGATGCAATTTCGCCGCATCGAGCAGTGGTACGCGTCGAGCCTGGGCTCGCGCATCCACCAGTTCAAAATGCAGTCCGGCGCCGGCATCGTGGCCACCAGTTTTGCCGGAAACGAAATCCAGAAGCGCTCCTACCCCGCCAGCTTCGGCGGCCAGCATCAGCTCGCCGGCTACGAGCTGATTGAATCGCTCGACTTGGTGGCCCACGCGCCGCGCCTGGCCCAGGAAGCGGTGGCTCTGCACCAAGCGCCGATGTGCCCGGAAGGACAGCGCACCATCATTCTCGAAAGCTCGCAACTTGGCTTGCAGATCCACGAATCCATCGGCCACCCCATTGAGCTGGACCGCGTCCTGGGCATGGAAGCCAATTTCGCCGGCATGAGTTTCCTGACGCTCGACAAACTCGGCAAGCTCCGCTACGCCTCCGACATCGTCAACGTGGTGGCCGACGCCCGCCTCGAGCACGGCCCCGGCCTGGGCACATTCGGCTACGACGACGAAGGCGTGCCCGCGCAGTGCACCGACATCATCAAGGGCGGCCTCTTCACCGGCTATCTCTCCGACCGCGAGACCGCGGCGGCCATTGCGCTACGGCGTTCCGGCGGCACCATGCGCGCCGAGAGCTGGAACCGCCTGCCCATGATCCGCATGACCAACGTCAGCCTGCTTCCCGGTGAATGGCGCTACGACGACCTCATCGCCGACACCGACGACGCAATCCTCATGGAGACCAATCGCTCCTGGTCCATTGACGATCGCCGCTATCATTTTCAGTTCTCGACCGAAATCGGCTGGGAGATCAAGGGCGGCAAGAAGACCCGCATGCTCAAGAATCCCAGCTACAGCGGCATCACCACGGAGTTCTGGAACAGTTGCGACGCCATCTGCTCGCGCGACCACTGGACGCTGTGGGGTACGCCCAATTGCGGCAAAGGCCAGCCCATGCAGACCATGGGCACTGGCCACGGCGCTTCGCCCTCGCGTTTCCGCAACGTGCGCGTCGGCGTGGCCTTTGCCAAGTCATGAGCCCCGCGCGAAAATCCGCCCGCCGTTCGAGCGCCCCGCGCACGCCATCCCGAGTGACCGGAGGCCCGGCCGTCGCAGAGCCGCATCTGCCTTCCGACGCGGAGCTGCGGCGCCTCGCCGAGCGCGTCTTGCGCTTTTCCGACGCCGATGAGACGGAAGTGGAAATTGACGCCGGCGTGGATGCGCTGACCCGCTTTGCCAATAACACCATCCACCAGAATGTCGCCGAGCAGACGCTCACAGTCTCGGTGCGCACCGTCCTCGACGGGCGAACGGCGCGCGCCACCACCAACAAGACCGATGACGAATCGCTGCGGCGCGCCGTGGCCGCATCGGCGGCGCTGGCGCGCAGCCAGCCGAAAAATCCAGACCTGCTGCCCATGCCCCGGCGCCAGAAATATCCCCAGGTCCAGCGATATTTTCCCGCCACCGCCTCGGCCACGCCCGACGATCGCGCCCGCGCTGTCGCCGCAGTCGTAGGCCGCGCCGAGAAAGACGGCCGGACCGCCGCCGGCATTTTCTCCACCGGCGCGTCGGCCATGCTCCTGGTCAATTCCAGCGGACTGCATGCGGCCCATCGCCAGACGCGCGCCGAGTTCTCGGTCACCATGCTCGAAGGCGACTCTTCCGGCTGGGCCAAGGCCAACTCTCCCGATCTCCGGCAGATTCATCCCGAAACGCTGGCCGCGGCCGCCGGCGAAAAGTCGGCTGCGTCCCGGCACCCGCGCGAAGTCGCGCCCGGGCGCTGGACGGTGATCCTCGAGCCCGCCGCGGTGCTCGATCTCGTCGGCTTCCTTTTCTATGACTTCGCCGGGACGGCCGTGCTGGACCAGCGCTCCTGCTTCAACAATCGCCTGGGCAAAAAAGTCATGGGCGAGAACATTACGCTGCGCGACGACGTGACCCATCCGCTGCAATCCGGCGCGCCATTCGACGGCGAAGGTATGCCGCGGCAAAAAGTTCTGCTGGTCGAGCGCGGCGTGCCGAAAAATCTGGTGTACGCGCGCGCCACCGCCAAGAAGATGAAAGCCAAATCCACCGGCCACGGTTTCGCGCTTCCCAATGATTTCGGCGAGGCGCCCATGAACCTGGTCTTCGACGGCGGGAGCACTTCGGTCGAGGAGATGGTCGCTTCCACCGATCGCGGCATCCTGTTGACGCGCCTGTGGTACATCCGCGAAGTGGACCCCTACGAAAAGGTTCTCACCGGCATGACCCGCGACGGCAGTTTCCTGGTCGAGAACGGCCGCATCGCCGCCGGCATCCGCAACTTCCGCTTCAACCAGAACATTCTGGAGATGCTCTCGAACGTCGCGCAGCTCGGCCCAGCGGTTCGCGCCGCCGGCGAAGAGTCGTTCGAGATGGTCGTCCCGTCCATGAAAGTCGGAAATTTCCACTTCACCGAAGTCACCAAGTTCTAGCCAAACTGCGAACGCGGCGAGCTTGACTCGCAGGTCGAGTGGTAGTGTAATCCACCCATTCTTGTGGCCCGCTTGTAGACGGCACAAAGCCATCAGCTTTGAGGGTTTCGGGTACACCAATTGCCGTAACTCAAACGCGGGGTAACGCGACCGAGAACTTGAGAGGAGTGTGCAGTATGGACGCAATCCAGACGCTAACTTTCGTGGCTTTGGGGGCTCTGCTCGGTGCGGCTGGTCAGGGGTTACGAGCCGTGGTGGGGATCAAGAAAGAGCTGGATGAAGCAAGGGATGCCAAGTCTGCCGGCACGCCGGTTCCAAACTGGTTCAATGGTAAGGAGTTGGGGGTCAGTCTCCTTCTGGGGGCGATTGCCGGCATTCTAGCTGCCATTGCCGAGTATGCGCCAGATGTGGAAATCAGCAAGGACCTTCTCTTCGGGCTCGCTGGCGCTGGTTACGCCGGCTCGGATTTCATCAACGGCCTAATGCAGAAGTGGTTGCCGAAAACATAGTTAGCTAATCGGTCGCCACTGAAGGTGATCGTGTAAGGAGTGCCCTCCAACTTCGGCATCCAGCGGACGCGCCGAAGAGCGTCGTCTTTCTTTGATCGCATGACCGCGCGGCGCGCCGCTCATGCGGCTCGTTAGACGGCCAATCGAGGCCTGCCGGGCTGGGGGCGGAGGAGGCGTCATGAACGATTCCACCACGGACGGCGGGTTGCCGGCAGTAGTGTTCTCGCGTTAGGCCAGCCGAGAAGGGGTTGTTCGCGGGTCAGTCTCAAGAAGAGTTAGACGTATCAGCGTAACGTATTTCCACAGGCCTATCGGAGGCATCCGCCGGAGCCTAGGCGAACGCTCTGCGAGTGAATGAGCACGCGGCAGATAATCAACTTCTGAATAGGAGGGAGACCAGATGGACACGAAGCGACTTGTGATTGGAACGATCGTCGGTGGCATCGCGTTGCACGTCGTCGGCTACCTGATCTTTGATCTGGCGGTTTGGAACTTCTACCTTGCGAACGCTGGGCCGGCGACCGGCGCGTTCCGGGACGCCAATCTGCAATGGGCGATTGCGTTGGGGAATCTCTCGCTGGCGGCTCTGGCCACGCTTGGTGTCGCGAGCAGAGCGGGCGCCCCGACGATCGGAGGGGGCTTTACGGCGGGTGCGGTCATAGGCTTCCTGGTTTGGTTCGGCTTGGATTTCATCCTTTATGGGTTCACGAACCTATGGAATCTCACGGTGGTGATCGTCGATCCGCTGCTTTCAGCGATCCAGTACGGAGTTGCCGGCGCCGTCATCGCTGCGGTACTGGGGAGGATGGCGAAGCCCGGACTTCGCGAGCAGCGGCAAGCGTGACGGCACGCGGCTCATGCAGCCCATTTCCGGCGCCAAGCCGGTGATAGGAGATTGAACGCGCCGGCGATTCGGCGAGAAAACCGCGAGTGGTTCGAGCTGACCGCGCAAAACCTCGCTGGTACGCCTGGGGCTGGAGGCCTTGATTTCCAGAGAGAGTGCCCGCCGCTTGGCCGATCTCGGAGGTACTGAAAAGCAGCTCCGCTCGGGTCGTAGGCGTCGCTCCACCAACTCCGCATGATTCTGGCGGACACCTCGGTGTGGATCGAACACTCGGAGCGGTGAACCCGGTTTTCTATACGCTGCTAAATATCCAGGCGGGCCAGCAGACCTTCGATATTCGATTCGTCCACAACCAATTCCGCCTGGCGGCTCTCAATTTCTTCAATCTCATCGAGCGCCTGAAATAGGCGCATCTTGGCCACGGCGTATTCTTCGGTGCCGGTCAGCTCCCGGCCGGCTGACCGCCCCCACTTCTCGATCCCGTCCCGCTGCACGAAAATTCGCAGCGGAAATACCTTTTTGCGGTCCACGGAAACCATGTAGACGTACTCGGCGCCGGCCACAACTCCGCGGCGCGTCTTCTGCACCTCGTAGAAGTAGTATTGGTAGACGTACCCGGTCGCCGCCGAGTAGCTCTTCACGCGCCGCACCGCTTCGGGCCGAGCCATGCGGCCATTATTCTGTCGCAGCGCGGCCATGTCAATTCCGCGCACCTGAGTCGCCATTAGGCGCCACCGCCGTGCGGCACCAGTCATTGAGAGAACCATTGTAAGACTGCGCCCCCTGATCTCTGTCCCGGAATGGAACAACCTTCCCGAAATTCGTCCTGAAGTTCGTCGCTAGAGGCGCGCTGGCGACCGCTCACAGGCTTTTCGACGAAAATTCGTCCTAGCCCCTGAGCAGTTCTGGCCAAGACGCCACGTGGGCAAAAAAAGCGGCTCCGACCGGGGGAGGATCGGAGCCGCCGGGGACATCCAGCTTGTTGGACAAACTGGATGAGCTCGTTGAATCGCAGATGGAAAGAAAGCACGCCAGAATCCAAACACACTACTCCCTATCCCGCACACACAGATACTCTTAGCGTTGATGAATCCGTTTTCCTGTCGCCGAGCGAGCGAGGCCGGGATACAAATGTTACGTTTTGACCCGGCAATCCCTTCCCATCGGACTTGATCTCCAGGTGAAGCTAAACTTCTCCTTCTACTCCGCCGAAAGAGAGAGTTGATACAAGTAGGTTGTAGAAAGCCGCGCGGTCAGAGTTATAGGGTTATAGGTCAAAAATGTAACCATTTGTTACTTGCGATCGGGACTGGGAAGGCGGAGCCTGAAGAAGCTCATATAAACGCTTTAGACTTGGCCGCTTACAAGAAGGGCAAGTGGAGACAAAACTGCGTGATATGTAAGCGTATGCATGCCCATACCAATCGTAGAACTGAACACGGTCGGGGCGCCGGCTTCGCCCTGATTGAATTGATGTTCGTGCTGACAGTCTCCGTGGTCGTTGCCGCCATGGCCATTCCCGTCTTCTCTTCGATTATGCGCAACCTGCGTGGAGACGGCGACATACAGAGTCTCAGTAGCGACGTGGGTCTGGCGAAAATGCGCGCAGCGGCTTCTTTCAGCAGGGCTCGGGTTCGCGCGAATCTCACCGCAAGAACATTTCAGGTGGAGGTTTGGAACAAGACCACCAACGCGTGGGGAGTGGAAGGTGGCACGCAGAACCTGTCCAAGACCGTGAATTTCGGATACGGCTCTATCAGCAGTCCGCCGCCAAACACCCAGGCTTCCATCGCGCAGGCTCCCGCGTGTCGCAACAACGGCGGCGCAGTCATCGCCAACACCGCCTGCATCGTGTTCAACTCTCGCGGCGTTCCCGTGGACTCCACGGGCGCTCCCACCGGCAACGGGGCGCTCTATATCAGCGATGGCGCCGCTGCGCAGGGCGTGACCGTTGGCGCCACCGGGCTGATACGCAGGTGGCGGCGAGACCTCACTGGCAGTTCATCCTGGCGGGGGCGGTGAAACTACATGACGACACAATTCATCAATCGTCCGGTGCGCCGCCGCTCTCAGGCGGGCACCAGCCTCATCGAAGTGAGTATCGCGCTGGCAATTCTTCTCACCGTGTCGGTCGGAATCATGGCGCTTTTCGCTGTGTCCATGGTCACCACGGAAAATCAAGGCCACCTGCAGGCGCGCGCCGCCGAGTACGCTCAGGACAAGATGGAACAACTCATCAGCTTGGCCTATACGGACTCGGTTTCCGACACGGCGACATTCCCTACGAGCATCTCTGGAGGCACGGGCTTGGCGGTTGGCGGCAGTTCCGATCCTGCGGCTCCGGCCACCGGTTACGTTGACTACCTGGATTTCAGTGGCAATCCCCTGGCGATCGTTGGCGGCGTGGCGCCCGCAAATTGGTATTACATCCGCGTGTGGCAGGTTTCCAACTCGGCCGGTGCGCCCGTCCATAACGGCATAACGACGCTCAAGCAAGTCACGATCACGACCAAGGTCAGGCACGGCGTCTCCGGCGACGGCGGCGGTGGCGGCGCTGCGCCGCAGGCCACGATGTCCAGCTTGGTCACATACCCGAAGCCCTAAGGACACGGCATGACACACAAGAGCGCAATCCAGAGATCACACATGGGCTTCCAGCGGGGGTTTTCGCTGATCGAACTCCTGGTCGCCGTGGCCATCCTGCTCATCGTCTCGGCGGTGGTCATCGAGGGGATGGCGAAAATGTCCCTGACCAACAGCACCATCAACAACCGGACGCAAATGCATGCCGGGGTGCGCAGTGCCACGGAAGTCATGCAGCAGGAGATCGGCCAGGCCGGGAAGATCGCCCTGCCCACGGAGACCGTGACGCTCACCGGCGGTGTGACGGTGACAAACCCCGATATACCGGTCACCGCGACGCTCGGCGTCAGTTCCGCCGCAGGCATGTTCCTCAACGAGAAACTATTGATAGATGCCGGCGCCAGTCAAGAAACCATCACGCTCACCGCGGTCGACGCCGGGTCGAATCAGATTACCGCCGCCTTCACCGTGACTCATGTGGCCGGCGCCGCGGTTCGAGTCGCCGGTGGATTCGCCAACGGGGTCATTCCCACCATCGCCACCAACGGCTCCTCCGCCACGGTCCTCAAGCTTTTTGGGGACATCAACGACGACGGCAACATGCTGTACATCGAATACACTTGCGACACAGTTGCCGGCAAACTCTATCGCAACGTGATGTCAGTTTCGGCCACAGGGAAACCGGCCCTCACCGATTCCTTGGTGTTGCTGCCCAACATTCAGCCCAATCCCGGTGGCACGGCATGCTTCACGTACCAGGAAAAAACGGTACCAACAGTCTCTGGAGAGACTTACGTTCTCAACGTCGCCGTCACTCTTTCCGTCCAGACCGAGCAGAAGGATATTGATACCAACCAGTATCAAACGGAGACCAAGGCCCTGCTGAACGTTTCTCCCAGAAACGTATACGAGGCTTGGCTGCTGCGCAGCGGAAACTTTACCGACCGAGTTCAGTTGACCCCGGCCAATGTAACCTGCCTGGTATCAGCGACAGCCGGGGCGACCGGCGCTTGCTCTGGATCCTAGTGGAGATCAGAAAGGGGCCCTTATGAAACGCGCAGACCAACGAGGCGTAGCCCTGATCATGGCCATGATCTTGATCCTGATCCTGTCTGTCATGGCCATTTCCCTGAGCTTCATCGCCAGGGGTGAGACCTGGTCGAGCATGAACTATCGCTTGATGTCCCAGGCCCGCGACACGGCCGAAGCCGGCGTCAATCAAGCTTCCAATTTCCTGATGTTCACTTACGCGGTCCCCGGCGCTGTGGGAGGTGACCCGATTGCCAATTATCTGCCGCTGACGACTTCGCCGGTGCTCTATGGCGGAAATCCCGTCATTCTGTCCGCGGATAGCAGCGTGGCGTCCAACTACCCCATCTCTTCGGTCTCATCGGCCTTCAACACAGCAAACCAGGGCAGCCTGGCCGCGGGTACGACCACTGTCAATTATGCCACCTCGGCCAAACTGCTATCCATGCGAGAGCTGGGTACCCTTCCCGCTTACCTGGCACCCGCCGGCAACAATACCGTCCAAACCTGGGAAATCACCTCCACCGGCAGTGTCGCAGGCGTCCAGCCGGCACAGGTGAGTGTCGTCGCGCGACTGGAACGTCAGATCGTTCCCGTGTTTGCCTACGCGGCCTTCGCAACCTACAACGGTTGCGACGCTCTGAACTTCGGCGGAGGCGGCAGCACCGACAGCTATGACTCCGGCAACATAGCTGCTGGTTTCACGAACACGGACGGAAATGTGGGAACCAACGGAAGCCTTTCCACGGTCGGTGCCACGACCAATATTGGCGGCAGTCTTTCGACTCCACGCACGGGCGTCGGAAATTGCACCGTCAACAACATTACTGCCTGGGACCCCTCCAACGGCACCCTAGCTGACGGACTGGTCGAGCTGCCGGCTGAGATCAGCTACCCGACTCCGACCATTCCTCCCCCGGGCACCGACGATCTAGTCACCAATGGGGGCTGCCCCGGTGGCTTTGCCGGGTGCACGGTGACGGGCGGGAACGTACATCTCGACCCGAGTCTCTCCTCCACTCCGGGAACGATCAATCTCCGTGACGTCAGCATGACCGGCGGTAAGGATTTGTATCTGAAAGCAGGCACATACAACATCAACTCCATTTCACAAACAGGTGCCACGGTCCTGCACATCGAGTCCGCTCCCGTCTTCATTAACGTGACGGGAAATGGCTTTGCCAACAACCAGGATGTGATCAAGCTGACGGGCGGTGGCATCAGCAACCCCAGCCTGATCCCGGCGGATTTCCAGATCGCCTACGCCGGAACTGCCCAAATCAAGCTGGCGGGTGGTGCCGAGGCCGCGGCTCTCATCTATGCTCCGAACGCCACTTTCTCCCTCACCGGTGGTTCAAATTGGTACGGGGCCCTCATTGGGAAATACATGACAGACATGGGCGGCACCGCGGTCCACTACGATCGCAGGTTGGAAACCACGGTTCTTAAAGCCGGACCGTACACGCTCGACTCCTTCAACTGGCAGAAATTCTGAGGCTCCTCGCGGGACAATCTTGGTAGCGCCAGCGGGAATCGAACCCGCATTACGGCCTTGAAAGGGCCGCGTGCTAACCGTTGCACCATGGCGCCACAGGCGGGACGAAACGGCTGCAAAAACAGGTTAGAGGAATACTGCCGGATTGACAAGCCATGGCACGCGCCAGCTCATGCGCCTTGCCGATCGCGATACTCTTCCAGCCAGGCCATCTGAATCGCTTCGAGTTTCCCTTCATTCGACAGCTTGGGATCGCCGCTGAAACCATCCAGTCCCGTGATCCATTTGTGCAAGTCGGTGAAGCGCACGCTCAGCGGGTCGGTGCCGGGAAAGTTTTCCGAGAGCTGGATACCAATCTCCTCGGCGTCGTCCCAATCAAATGTGCCTGGCATGGCCACTCCTTACTTCTGCATTTAGCAGTTTGTTGAAAAATGCTGAGAACTTGTCATTCCGAGGCCCGATGGGTTCTGTCGGGCCGAGGAATCTGCTTTCTTTTCAGCAGAGAATGACACAAACGGATCCCTCGTCCGCCGCGGCGAACACCGACGAATCGTTTTTCAACAAGCTCTTAGTGCTCTCGTTCGCGCGCGAAATTTTTGTTCCACTCCGGAATCTCGACCACCAGGTCGGCGGTGCCGTCGGGCACGCACTGGCAGCCCAGCCGCGATTTGGGAGTGAGGCCCGGGGCTTCGTCGAGCTGATCGAGTTCCGCGTCGCTGGCCTCGTTGCACGATTCCAGGCCCTCGTGCACGATGACGTGGCAAGTGGAACAGGCGCAGACGCCGCCGCAGGCATGGTCCAGGCCCATGTGGAAACCGGTGGCGATGTCCAGCACGCTTCCCGGCAGTCCATCATGGCCGTACGGAAATTTCGCCGGGTCCACCTCCACCGTCTTGCCCTCGCGAACAAACGTCACCTTGAACTTTTTCGTCGCCGGCGTGTATTTCGTCTGTTCGATATAGGGATTCGTGCCGCCCATAAATTCAGCCTCCTTCGCGGCGCCTACACGTCGCTCAACCGCTTGCCGGCCAACGCACCGGAGAGCGCGCGGTTCATTACACGTTCCGCCAGCGGAAGAGTGGCCTGGTTCATCTCCTCCGTCCGGGCGCGAATCAACTTGTAATCGTCGCCGGCCAGGGCCTCTCTCAGCGCGGACTCGGCGGCCTCGACGGCGCGGCGCTCGGCCTCCGGCATTTCGCCGGGAGCCTCCGCCTCCAGCCGCGCCAGCGATCTTGCGGTCGCCTGCAGGATGGCTTCCCCTTCGTGGCGCGATTCGATCAATTGCCGCCGCGCGAAATCCTGCTCGGCGTATTCGATGGATTCCTCGAGCATGCGCTCGATCTCCGTATCATTCAGCCCGTAACTCGGCTGCACCTCGAGCGACTGCTGCTGGCCCGTCCGCAAATCGCGCGCCGACACTTGCAGGATGCCGTTGGCGTCAATCAGAAATTTCACCTCGATACGCGCCAGGCCCGCCGGGCCCGGCGGCACCCGCAATTGAAATTTCGCCAGCGACCGGCAGTCCGCGGCCAGCTCACGCTCGCCCTGCAGCACGTGAATGTCTATGCCTGTCTGGTTCTCGACGCCGGTGGTGAACATCTCCTGCGCGCTGGCCGGAATGGTCGAGTTGCGCGGGATGATTTTCGCCACCACTCCGCCCATGGTCTCCATCCCCAACGAAAGCGGCGTTACGTCCAGCAGCAGCATGTCCTTCACGCCGCGGCTCAAAATGTCGGCCTGCACGGCCGCGCCCAGCGCCACCACTTCGTCGGGGTCCAGCTCGGTGTGCGGGCGCCGTCCAAAAAGTTGCTCCACCATGCGCCGCACCAGCGGCACCCGCGTGGACCCGCCGACCAGCACCACCTCGTCAATCTCCTCCGACCGGAGCTTGCTGTCGGCCAGCGCCATCCTCACCGGGCCCATGGTTCGCTCCAGGATCGGCTGCACCAGCCCCTCGAATTCCGCGCGCGTGATTTCGCGCACGTAAGCGCTGCCGTCCGGCAATGGCACCAGAAGGGTCGCGCGATTGGATTCGGAAAGCTCGTGCTTGGCGCCGATCAGGGCCTTGCGCAACTCCTGCACCACGGCCGGATGCTGCGCCAGGTTCAGCCCGTGCCGTACGCGAATCTCCTGGCGCGCCACGGCCAGCAGCCGGAGGTCCAGATCATCTCCGCCCAGGTGCGTATCCCCGTTGGTCGAAAGCACCTGATAGATGTCACCCTGGCCGGTGGAGACGAGCTTCAAAATCGAAATGTCGAATGTCCCGCCGCCCAGATCGTACACCGCCACGCGGCCCCGCCGCTGTTCGTGCAGGCCGTAGGCCAGCGCCGCGGCGGTCGGTTCGTTCACCAACCGCAGGACCTCGAGGCCGGCCAGTCTTCCGGCGTCCCTCGTAGCCTGCCGCTGGGCGTCGTTGAAATATGCGGGAACGGTGATCACCGCGCGTTCCACGGATTCGCCGAAATGCCGTTCCGCCCAGCTCTTCAGCTCGCGCAGAATGAACGACGAAATTTCCGGAGGCGTGAGCACCCGCTCGCCCAGCCGCACGCGGATCACGTTGCGGCTTTCCGGATCGATCCGAAATGGAAAAAGCTTCAGTTCCTCCTGAACATCCTCCACGCCCCGCCCCATCAGCCGCTTCACCGAATAGATGGTGCGCTCGGGCTGAGTCAGCAAGCGCCGCCGCGCCGGCTCCCCCACCAGAATGCTCCCGTCGGGATCCACGCTCACCACCGACGGGCACAACGTCGAGCCGTACGGTCCCGGAACACACCGCGGCCGCCCTTCGGCCGGATCGAAAGCCGCGATCAGGCTGAAAGTCGTGCCGAGATCAATGCCTACCGTGCGTCCCATGCCGTTACTCAAGTCTCCGTCAGCTCTCCGCCAGTTCTTTCTGCACGCTTTCAACCAGATTGCGGATGTAAGAGCGGCGATTGAGCGCCTCATTCATCCGCTCCATCAATTTCCGTTGCGCGGGATTGTCCGCGTCCGGCGACGCGGCCGAATTCGCATCAAGGGCCCGGTCCCATTCGCCGGACAACTGCTCCAGGCTTCGGTCCACCTCGCCCAGCTTCTCCCGGAAATTCTCGCGCGCGGCCTGCAGCCGCTTGCGGAGCGAGGCCAGCTCCCCGGGATCGCCGCCGCTGCGGCGCGCCCCGCGCAGCTCATCCAGCGACTCGTTCAGCTCGAACACCTCTTCCAGCAGCTCCGGCGGCGCCTGCTGCTTCTGCTGGCCTTCCTTGCGCATCCCGGCCAGCGACAGCAGGTATTCCACTCGGCTCAGCGGTTCATTCAGCGCGCGATAGGCGTCGTTCAATTGCGAGGAACGCTCGAGCGAAAGTTCCCGCTCGAATTCGCTGGCGCCGGCGAAATTGTCAGGGTGCAGCTTCCAGCTCAACTGGTGAAAGCGGCTCTCGAGGTCCGATGCATCGAAAGTCAGTTTTCGCGGCAGCCCGAAAAAACTGAAGTAGTCCGCCTCCCGCGCCAGCGGCTGGATCCGCCCGCAGCCCGCGCAGAAATGGCTGCCCGATACCGGCGCCCCGCAACTCCAGCAGGCCGCCGCCGCGGAAGGATTCGCCGATGTTGTGCCCGTGGTCATGGAATAGCTGGAAGCCCCCTGGGCAAAAAAACGGCTGGCGAGCCCCCCGCCAGCCGCGATCCCGTCCCCCGCGTTTCGGAAGGTCTCTGCCCGCATCGCCCCCGGATGCTGCCGCTAGGCGGTGAAAGAACTGCCGCAACCGCAATTGCGGGTGGCCTGCGGATTCTGGAAGACAAACCCCTCACGCATCAGGGTCTCTTCGTAATCGAGGGTCGTGTTGTCCAGATAAATGAAGCTCTTGGGGTCCACGAAAACGCGCGCGCCGTTTTCCTCGAAGACCTTGTCGCGGTCTCGCGCCTTGGTATCGAGCCGCATGGCGTAGGAAAGCCCCGAGCAGCCTCCGCCTTGCACGCCCACGCGGAGCCCTCCGGATGCGTCCGGAACGCCATCCTTCCGGAGCAGCTCCTGGATCTTCTGCGCGGCTCTCTCCGTGACGTGAATCATGTTCCTGGACACCCGGGTTTCCACTTTAGTGTCCTGCCGGCGCCGATTGCGGGCGTGACTCCGCAGTAATGTCCTCGGCGCCCGCCTTCTTTTTCCAGTCGCCGATGGCGGCCTTGATGGCGTCCTCCGCCAACACCGAACAGTGAATCTTCACCGGCGGCAGGCTCAGCTCGCGCACGATGTCCGTGTTCTTGATGGCCAGCGCCTCGTCCACGGTCTTGCCCTTGACCCACTCCGTGGCCAGAGACGAGCTGGCAATCGCCGAGCCGCATCCAAAGGTCTTGAACTTGGCCTCTTCGATCACCTGCGTCTCGGGGTTGATGCGCATCTGCAGCTTCATCACGTCCCCGCACTCCGGCGCGCCCACCAAGCCGGTGCCCACATTGGGGTCTTCCTTCGGCAGGCTGCCCACGTTGCGCGGATGGTTGTAGTGCTCGACGACCTTATCTGAATACGCCATGTTTCGCTCCTCGCAAGACCGGTCTAATTTTGCCCTGCTATATTGGATGCACTCTCTCCTGAACCGGACGGCCGGCCCCTTAGGCCGGCTTCCAATTCATCTTGCTCAAGTCCACGCCTTCCTTGGCCATCTCGTACAGTGGCGAGAGCTCGCGCAGACGGCTCACCACTTCCACCACCCGTTTCACCACGTAGTCCACTTCCTCGCGCGTGTTGAAGCGGCCCAGGCCGAAGCGGATCGAAGTGTGTGCCAGGTCCTCGCCCACGCCCAGCGCCTTCAACACGTAGCTCGGCTCCAGCGTGGCCGAAGTACAAGCCGAACCGCTTGATACGGCCACGTCGTTGATGCCCATCAGCAGCGATTCACCCTCCACGTAGGCAAAGCTGACGTTCAGGTTGTGCGGCAGCCGGTGAATCATCGAGCCGTTGATGTACACCTCGTCCAATCTCGCGAAGATGGCTTCTTTCAAGTGGTCCCGCAAGCCGCGCAGCCGCGCGCTCTCTTCCGGCATCTCGTTTTGCGCCAGCTCCACGGCTTTGCCCAGGCCCACGATGCCGGGCACGTTCAAAGTGCCCGAACGCATTCCGCGCTCGTGCCCGCCGCCGTCAATGATGGACGCCAGTTGCACGCGCGGGTTGCGCCGCCGCACGTACAGCGCGCCGACGCCCTTGGGGCCGTACACCTTGTGGGCGCTGATCGAAAGCAGATCAATGTTCTCCTTCTGCACGTCCACCGGCACCTTGCCCGCGGCCTGCACCGCGTCGGTGTGGAAAAAGACTCCCTTCTCCTTGGCGATCTTGCCGATCTCTTCGATCGGCTGCATCACCCCAATTTCGTTGTTGGCGTACATGATGGTGATCAGGATGGTCTTGGGAGTGATGGCCCGGCGCAGGTCGTCGAGGTCAATACGGCCGTCCTTGGCCACCGGCAGGTAGGTGACCTCGTAACCGTACTTCTCCAGGCGTTTACAAGTGTCCAGCACCGCCTTGTGCTCGGTCACCTGTGTGATGATATGGTTACCCTTCTCGCGGTACATCTCCGCGACGCCCTTGATGGCCAGATTGTTGGACTCGGTGGCCCCGCTGGTAAAAATAATCTCCTTGGGCGTGGCGTTGATCAGACGGGCCACCTGCGCCCGGCCATTTTCCACCGCCTCTTCCGCCGTCCAGCCAAACGAGTGATTGCGGCTGGCCGCGTTGCCGAATCTCTCCGTGAAATACGGCAGCATGGCCTCCACTACGCGCGGGTCCACCGGCGTGGTGGCGTGGTTATCTAGGTAAATCGGCAGCTTCACGGCCATGTTGGACTCCCCCCTTACTCGGTAGATCAACGAGCACGGGTTCCGCTGAGTCTTCACTCATCTGCGAAATCGTGACCGTCTTCAATATCTGCAAAATGCTGTCGTTCACGCGCCGCAGCGGCTCCCGCACCGTGCAGGTCAGCGCCTGCTCGCATTCGCCGCGGGTGGTCACGCAGGAGGTAATGGTCAGCGGCCCGTCAATGGCGTTGATCACCTCAAACGCGCTGATCTCCCCCGGGCCCCGCGCCAACTGGTATCCCCCTCCTGACCCGTGCCGCGATACTACCAGTCCGCCTTTGGCCAGCTTCTGCAGCACCTTGGCCATCAGTGGGCCCGATATTCCGCAGGCCGCCGAGATATCCGCTGCGCTACAGGCGCTGCCGGCCCCGTGCTTGGCCAGATGCCTCACCGCGATCAGCGCGTAGTCGGCCTTTTTGGATAGCTTCAGCATAATCTAATATACGACTAAAATAGTCGCATATCTCCAGCCATCCGTCAAGACCCATAACCGCTACAACCCTATAATTCCGTTGGGATTAAATATACGACCTATTCGGTCCCATTTGGCAACTTTCCTACAGGCAACGGTCTCCTAGCGCGCCTCAACGGCACAACTCAAGGGCCGAATTGTTCGATCACCGGGACACTTGCTCACTCGAACCACCTGCCGATTCCCAGAGTCAAACTCAGCTCCGGGTTCCGCGACCAATTTCCGCCTTGGCGCGAGCTAGGTCTAGGTTAGAATGGCTGGGTTTGACTCTGCCATGAACCCTGTGCTGGCGATCTACCCCGGTTCGTTCGACCCCGTGACCAACGGGCACTTGGATCTAATCGAGCGGGCGGCGAAAATTTTCCAGCGGCTGGTGGTGGCCGTCCTGCGCAACACCGAGAAGGCGCCGCTATTCAGTCTGCCCGAGCGCGTGGAGATGCTGCGCGAGGTTTCCAGCGCCATCTCCAATGTCGAGGTGGACGCTTTCGACGGGCTGCTGACGGACTACGCGCGGCGCAGGCAGGCCCAGGTCCTGCTGCGCGGCATTCGCGCCGTGTCCGACTACGAATACGAGTTGCAAATGGCTATGATCAACCGCAGGCTGGAGCCGGAACTGGAAACAGTGTTCATGGTCCCGGCGGTCGCCTACAGCTTTGTGAGCTCGCGCCTGGTGCGGGAGATCGCGCGGCTCGGCGGTCCGGTCTCGGGCCTGGTACCGCCGTCGGTCGAGCGCCGGCTGCGCGCCAAAGGCACATACTGAACACGTACTAAGATCGAAAGGAGCCCCAGGCTCGTGCGACTTGCTAAACGCGTCAATCGTATCTCGGTTTCCCCGACTCTGGCAGTTCTCATGGAGGCCGAAAAACTCAAAGCCCGCGGCGTGGATGTCGTGGACTTCGGTCCCGGCGAACCGGACTTTCCGACTCCGGAACACATCAAGCAGGCCGCCGTCGAAGCCCTGCGCGAAAACCGCACCAAGTACACGCCTACGGCCGGCATCGCGCCGTTGCGCGAAGCGGTCTGCCGCTGGCACGCCCGCGAGCTCGGCAGCGCCTACGAGCCCGGCGAATGCATCATCAACGTCGGCGGCAAGCACGCCATCTACAACGCCGTCAGCGCCCTGATCGAAGAGGGCGATGAGGTCGTCATCCCGGCGCCCTACTGGGTCAGCTTCCCCGATATCGTGAAGCTGGCCGGCGGCGAGCCCGTCTTCGTGCCCACCGAGGCCTCGGAAGGCTTCTGCGCGCACGCCCAGCAGATCGAGCAGGCCATCACGCCGCGCACACGCATGGTCATCGTCAATTCGCCCAATAATCCCACCGGCGCGGTCATTCCGCCCGCGGAATTCGAGCGCATCTACGAAGTCTGCCGCAAGCGCGAGATCTGGCTGATGACCGACGAGTGCTACTCGCACTTCACCTACGGCGCCGCCAAGCCCTATTCCATCGCCAGCCTCAATGGGTCCAAGCCGCACCTGATCGTCATCGGCTCGCTCTCGAAGACTTTCTCCATGACCGGCTGGCGCGTTGGTTACACACTCGCGCCCAAACCGCTCATTGATGCCGTCAACAAGCTCCAGAGCCAGTCCACCTCCAACCCCACTTCCATCGCGCAGTACGCGGCGCTGGCCGCCCTCACCGGCCCCATGGACTCGGTCCCGCTGATGCTGGCCGAGTACGCGCGTCGGCGCACGCGCATTCTCGCCGGCCTGCGTGCCATCGCCGGCGTCACCTGCTCCGAGCCTTCCGGCGCGTTCTATGCCTTCCCGGATGTCTCGGCGCGCCTGGTGGACGGCTCGGGCGATTCCACCATCCTGGCCCGGCAGTTGCTCGAACGCCAGCACGTCGCGGTCGTTCCGGGCGACGCCTTTGGAGCGCCCGGCTTCTTGCGCTTCTCTTACGCCACATCGCTCGAGCGCATTGACGAAGGGCTGCGCCGGCTCGAGGCCTTTTTCTCCGCTGCGGCAACCGCCAAGTGAAGCCCGCTCCGTCCCGGCTGGCGCCTCTCTTCGTGCCCCGCATCTGGGGCGCGCGCAACTTGGCGCCTCTGTTCGATGCCCCGCCAGGCCCGGAGCCGATCGGCGAGGTTTGGCTGACGGGCGACCAGTGCGCGTTTGCCTCCGGGCCCTTGGCCGGGCGAAATCTGGGCGACGCTTGGCCGAAGCTCACCCCGGACTGGACCGGCGCCCGTATCCGAAACGCGCCCCGCATTCCCCTGCTGGTAAAATTTCTCTTCCCGGAAGACAAGCTCTCCGTCCAGGTGCACCCCAGCGACGAATACGCCCGCGCTCACGAAGCCGCCGCGGGCCGCGTGGGCAAGACCGAGATGTGGTACGTCATCGCCGCGCGAGAACGCGCCGAAATCGGCCTGGGGTTCCAGCCCGGCGTCACACCCGAGAGTTTTCGCCGGGCCATCGGCGAGGACAACGTCGAGTACACTCTGCGGCAGTTGACCGTCCGGCCGGGCGATGGCTTTTTCGTGCCTGCCGGCACGGCTCACATGATCGGCCCGGGAATGGTGCTCTGCGAAATTCAGCAGCATTCCGACATCACCTATCGCGTGTTCGATTTCAACCGCTTGCAGGCCGATGGTACGCCTCGCACCTTGCACATCCAGCAGGCGCTCGAAGTCCTCGATTTCGGCCAGCCGCGCGGCGGCCAGATTGAACCCGTGCGAATTCAGTCCGGCCCGCTGGCGAAAACCTATTTGGCCGCCTGCCGCTATTTCGCCACAGAGAAGTGGGAGTTCACCGCGCCGGTTCCCGCTGCGACTTCGAGCGATCGTTTCGAGATTTTGATCCTGCTTTCCGGCCGTGGCCGGATCGAATCGAGCGGCGAATCAGTTCCGTATAGTCCAGCCGAAGTCTGGCTGCTTCCCGCAGCCCTGGGCGCTTATCAGTTGGCCCCCGATTCGCCGACCACACTGCTGCGCACATACGTTCCCGACCTGCAAGCCTTCACTCAGCAGCTCGCCGGCGAAAAAATCCCCGCAGCCGCCCGCGCACACCTGGTGCACCTGTGAAACCCGGCAAGCCGCCCGCCCACGCCGTCATCCTGGCCGGAGGCCGCGGCACCCGCTTCTGGCCCCGCAGCCGGATTCGCCGGCCCAAGCAGTTGCTGAACATCGTCGGGCGCGAAACCATGCTCGAGCAGACCATCGCCCGGCTCTCGCCTCTCTTCCCTTCCTCGCGGCTGTGGATTGTCACCAACGGCGAGCAGGCCGCCGCCGTGCGCCGCCAGTCGCCGAATATTCCCTCGGCGCATATCCTGGCTGAACCCGTCGGCCGCAACACCGCCGCAGCCATCGGCCTCGCGGCCGTTCATCTCTTGCGCGAGTCCGGCCCCGATGCCCTCATGGCCGTGCTGCCCGCCGACCATTTCATCGCTCAGCCAGCGCGTTATCGCCGCATCGTGCGCGCCGCTCTGGCCGTCGCCGAGCGGCCCGGCGCTCTGGTTGTACTGGGAATTCCGCCCACGCACCCCGAAACAGGTTACGGCTACATCGAATCGGCCGGACGCGCCACGCGAGCGCTCGGCCAGCCAGTGTTCGCCGTGCGCCGCTTCACCGAGAAGCCCTCTCTCGTCCGCGCGAAAAAATACCTCGCCTCCCGCCGCTATTTATGGAACGCCGGCATGTTTTTTTGGCGCGTCTCAACGTTTCTCGGCGGCCTCGAACGCCACCTGCCCAAGACGCACGCCGCACTGCTGCGTCTGGCCGATGCCATCGGCACGCCGCGCTACAAAGCTGCCTTGCGCCGCGTGTACCCGCAACTTGAAAACATCTCCATTGATTACGCGCTACTCGAGCCGGCCTCCCGCGACCCCCGGCGCAGCCCCGTCTTCGTGCTCCCCGCCGCGGCCGGCTGGAGCGACATCGGCTCCTGGGCCGCCGTGTACGAGCTGCTGGCACGCACGCCGGGTGAAAACGTCGCCGCCGGCCGCCACGTCGCGCTTGACGCCGCCGGCAACTTTCTCTGGAGCCCAACCAAGTTCGTCGCCGCGCTAGGCGTGCGCGACCTCGTCGTCGTGGAAACGCCCGACGCCCTGCTCATCTGCCCCCGCGACCGAGCCCAGGACGTCGGCCAAATCGTCAAGTGGCTCGAAGCCCACGGCGCCCGCGAGCTGCTCTGAACTCTTCCGCCGCTCTGGCCCGCCATCGCGCTTCTAGCTCCCGCGCGCTTCGCATATACTGCACGGCGATGAGCACCATTCGCTTCGGCACCGACGGCTGGCGTGGCGTCATCGCCGACGACTTCACCGCCGATAACGTTCGCAAAGTAGCCTGCGCCATCGCGCGCTACGTCGTGCGCGCCGAGCAGCCCGCCAAAGGCGTGCTCGTCGCCTACGACAACCGTTTCGGCAGCGAACGCTTCGCCCGCGCCGCCGCTGAAACCGTGGCCATGACCGGCACGCCCGTCTGGCTGGCGGAAGCGCCCTGCCCTTCCCCGGCCCTTTCGCTGCTCGTCCGGCAGCGCGGCGCCGCCGCCGGCATCATGATCACTGCCAGCCACAATCCCTACCGCTGGAACGGCCTCAAGCTCAAGGCCAGCTACGGCAGCTCCGCGCTGCCCTCGATCGTCGCGCAGGTCGAACAGGAGCTGGAATGCGTTTTGGCTCGCGGCGTTCCGCCTCTGCCGCCGCGCGCCGACCTGATTCATTCTCTCGACGTCCTGGCGCCCTACCTCGACACCGTCGAGAAGCTCGTGGACTGGGAGAAAATGCGCGCTGCCAAGCTGCGCTTTGTCGTGGACCCCATGTACGGCTCGGCGCGCGGCCTGCTCCGCGCGCTGATGAAGCGCAACGGCATCGCCTGCGACGAAATCCGCGGCACCCGCGATCCGCTTTTCGGCGGCGTCAATCCCGAGCCTATCGAGCCGCACATCGCCGCGCTGCAAACCGCCGCGCGCGATGGCCGCTACGATGCCGGCCTGGCTGCCGACGGCGACGGCGACCGCATCGGCGCCGTGGACCGCGACGGCACGTTCATCACGCCCCACCAGGTTTTCGCGATCTTGCTCTGGCACCTGGCCGGCGCGCGCGAGCTCTCCGGCGACGTGGCCAAGACTTTTTCCACCACCAAGCTGCTCGACAAAATCGCCGCCCGCTTCAGCCGCCGCGTCTACGAAACGCCCGTAGGCTTCAAGTACATCTGCGAGCTGATGCTGGAAAACGACATCCTGCTGGGCGGTGAAGAATCCGGCGGAATCGGCACCAAGCTCTACCTCCCCGAGCGCGACGCCACTGTGGTCGCCCTGCTGCTGGCCGAAGTCATGGCCTGGCACCGCAAGTCGCTCGGCGAACTGGTGGCGCTGCTCCAGGCCGAATTTGGCGAGCACCACTACGGCCGCGTGGATCTCGATTTGCTTCCCGGCCAGAAAGAACGCGCCATCGAACACTTTTCCGCGCCCAAGCTCACTCGCCTTTTTGATTGGCCGATCACCCGCCGCGAAGACCTCGACGGCATCAAACTCTATCTCGGCGAAATCGGCTGGGTCATGGTGCGCGCCTCGGGCACCGAAAATATGCTGCGCCTTTATTCCGAAACCACGCGCCCAGAATTCACCGCACGAATTCTTCAGGGAGTCACCGCACTCGTCCAGAGCCTCTGAGTTGCGGCATCACGCCGCCGTTCCCAGGGGCGCGCGCCGCCCGCCAAGCTGAATGGCGGGCCGGTCCACGCTATTTTTTCGGCAAGGATTTCAGCACGGCGTCGAGCACGCCATTGACGAACGACGCTGCTTCCTGTGAAGAAAAAGTCTTGGCCAGCTCCACGGCTTCGTCCAGCACCACTTTGGGCGGGGTCTTCCCGCTGCGCAGCTCGCAGGCCGCCAGTCGCAGGATGGCGCGGTCGATTACCGCCATCCGTTCCAGCCGCCAATTCTTGGCGTGCGCGGCGACCAGAGCATCGAGTTCCGCCGCCCCGGCCACCGTGCTTTCAAAAAGCTGGTTGGCCAGCGCGCGTGTGGTTTTCTCCGCCCGCGCCATTCGCCAAAAGCCTTCTTCGATGCGCCGCGGATCCTGCCGGCCGATTTCCCACTGAAACAGCATTTGCAGCGCGAACTCGCGGGCTTTGTGCCGCAGCGACATGCTAACGGCGCTTTCGCGCTCTCGGCGCGACGGGTGCGGGCTGTACTTGCAGCCCGCTGCAAGAAGGGGATGCCGCCGCGGGCTCGCGCAGCCGTCGTGACAGCCGCGCCATCTCCAGCGCCGCCAGGCCCGCCTCCCAGCCTTTATTGCCGCCCTTCAGACCCGCGCGATCGATGGCCTGTTCCAGCGTGTCGCAGGTCAACACGCAAAAAATCACGGGCACCCCGGTATCCATCTGCGCCAATTGCACGCCGCGCGCCACTTCGCCCGCCACGTAATCGAAATGCGCCGTCTCCCCCCGCAGCACGCAGCCGATGGCGATGATGGCGTCACAGCGCCGCCCCAGCGCCAATTTTTTTGCCGCCAGTGGAATCTCGAACGAGCCCGGCACGCGCACGATCTCCGTCTGTTGGGCCGAAGCGCCGCCGCCCTCCAGCGCGTCCAGGGCGCCGGCCAGCAAGCGCTCGGTGATGAAGCTGTTGAAGCGGCTCACCACCAAACCAAAGCGCAGGCCCGCGGCGTCCAAAGTGCCGCGAATCTCCCTGGGCCGGAACGATTCGGTCATTCAATTCTCCTGTTCCATCCGGCTCGCAAACGGCTCATCGGCCTTGAAAGCGCGCCGGCCGTTTCTCCAGAAACGCCCGCGTGCCCTCGGCCATGTCCGCTGTGCCGCAACACATGGCGAAGAGCGCCGCCTCCAGCGCCAGCCCTTCCTCCAGCGGCATCTGCGCCCCGCGCCGTATGGCCTCCATCGCCAGGCGCACGGCTAGGGGAGCGTTGGCCGCGAACTTCCGCGCCAGCGCCTCCGCCGCGGGCAACAGCTCCTGCGGCTCATACACGTGATTCACCAGGCCGATGCGCTGCGCCTCCTGGGCGGAGATCATCTCCCCGCTGAGGCACAGCTCCTGCGCCACGCCCGGGCCGCAGAGCCGGGCCAGACGCTGCGTTCCGCCGTAGCCCGGCAGGAGGCCCAGCTTTACTTCGGGCTGGCCCAGCTTCGCGGTGCGGCTGGCCAGCCGTATGGTGCATGCCAGCGCCAGTTCGCAGCCACCGCCCAGGGCGAATCCATTGATGGCCGCGATGGACGGCTTGCCCAGCGTCTCCAGACGGGTAAACACCGACTGGCCGTAGAGCGCCGCTGCCCGGCCGCTCACAGGTGTGTGCCCCGCCAACTCCTGGATGTCCGCGCCAGCCACGAACGCCTTGTCGCCCGAGCCGGTCAGGATCAGCGCTCCAACTTCGCCGTCCTCACCGGCCTCCTTCAGCACGGCCTCCAGCTCCTCCAGCATACGCCGGTTGAGCGCATGGAGCACCGCGGGGCGATTGAACGTGATCGTGCCCACGCGCTCCTTCTTCGCGTAGAGCAGATGCTCATAACCCATGCGTTCACGCTCCCGTCCGGGACCCGTGCTGCTGCGCGGCACACCTTCACCGGACCCCAACTCGATTGCGGGAATTTACCAGTTTACGTTCCCAGGACGCGCAAAGCCACCACGCTGCTGCCGCCGCGCCGCCGCGCTTCGTCCAGCCCTGCCTCCGCGCGATTGATCAGCTCGGTCACAATATCCTCGCTGTCGTAATCCAGCCGCGCCACGGCCTCGGCCACGCTGGCGCTCAAGGCCACCGGAGGGCCCTCCCACGGCGGCCGAACTGCCGCGCCGGCCTGGCAGATCTTCTCCGCCTGGGACTCCGCGGCGGCCAGCGCGGTGTCTGGTAGGATAAACGCAATCGCCCAAGATGTGTACTTTACCGCCAGATCGCTCTGCCGCGTCACCGGCTCCAGCGACCGCGCCAGTTGCTCCAGGTAGCGTTCCAGTTGGGCCTCTCCGTGTTGCCGCAGCAGATCCGGCCCGCGGTCCATCTGCACCACCGCCAGCGCCAGCATCGTGCCCTGTGACTTGGCGCGCTGCGTCTCCTGGATCAGGCACTCCTGGTACGCGCTGCGCGCCAGCAGTCCCGTTTTTTCATCCGCCGCCCCCAGAGTGCGTGCCCGCGTGCGCAACTGCGTGTGGTTGACGCCCAAAAGCATCTGGTCGCCCACGGCCTGAAGGAAATAGGTTTCGTGCGGCCGCCAGGCGTGTGCCGTGGCGTAACCCGCCACCATCATGCCGGCCTGCGTCTTGGTTTCGGGATCGGAGAGGGACACGCCCAGCGCCGCATCGAGACCCAGCTCGCGCAGCACCGGCGCCGCCTGTATCTGCACCAGTAGGCCTCCCAGCGAATCCGGCGTGGCCTGCTCCAACTGCCCCATCAGGCGCACCAACAGAGATCCCGGCGCCGGCTCCACGCCCGGCGCGCAATACTCCGAAGCCATCTGCGGTGGCCGGCCCGCGGCGCCGACCACGGCGAAACATCGAGTGGCGTGGAGGTACTGGCCCACCTCCTGGATCGCTGTCGAAAGCATGGCCCGCGCCGAGGGTTGCCGGTGCAACGACTGGCTGATTTCCGATATCTTCGCCAGGTCGCGCAGTGTGTCCGCCGAGTCCGCCGCGCCTCCGGTGGGCCGGCCCGCCCCCGGTGTCGTCTGAGCGTTGGCGCGCATCCGCTCGGGGCTGGCGCCGGGCGGCCACCAATTGGCCAACGGATACAGCTCCCGCAACCGCGCGTTGCGCTCCGTCTCCCCGGGAAACATCTCCGCGATCTTTTGCAGCCGCTCGACGGCCTTGGCCTGCAGGGAATACTGCACGAAGATCTCCGCCTGCACGATCAAGTCTTCCAGCGCCTGCTGCTCATCCGCCGCATCGGCCGGCATCGCGCTTCCCTCGGTGGGGGCCCCTGCCGATGGCTGCGGCGAATGCGTGCCCACCTGGGCAAGACGCGCCCGAATCCGCCCCACTACGGCCGGCTCGCCGGAACCTTCGATCTGCCCCAGGCGCCTCTGGTTGCCGTAGTCGTACGGATCAATTTCCACCAGTTTGTCCAATGCCTCGCCGGCGCGGCCGGTGTCCCCGGCCTCCATGTAGAGGTCGAAGAGCCTCACCAGCGCGCCGAAATATCCGGATTCGCGGTTCAGCTCCGCATAAGCTGCCGCGCAGAATTCCCCCAGCGCCGGCGACCGGGCATACGACTCCGCCAGGCCCTCCAGCCGCGTCGCGAAATCGTTTTCCCGCCGCGCCGCCACCGCCCACTCCTGCAGGGCGCGCAGCAGAGCCACCGCCTGAGCGTCCTGCTGGCGTTCCAAATATCTGCGAGCCAGCTCGAAAAGCTTCGACGCCGTTGCCGGGTCCTGCGGAAGTAGCTGCTCCAGCACGCCGCGAGCGCGATCAAGATCACCCGTGGCCGTCAGGGCCTCGCCCAGCGTACCCAAAAACGTGGCATCCGATTCAGTGGCGACGTGTGGCTCGAGCAGACTGAGCGCCTTGGCCGCATCGCCCCGCCGCAGCAGCGCCCGCGCGTACAGGAGCGCCGGACTTCGCTCGGTTGGCGCCAGCGCGTGTGCGCGCCCCAGCAGTTCCAACGCCGCCGCCGCATCGCCTGCGGCTTCCGAGAGCTGCGCCGCGCGAAGAAATGCCCGCACCGCCAGCGCGTGCTTGCCCAGTTGCTCGGCCAGGTTCCCGGCGGCAAATTGCCGGGCCGCGCTCTCCGGTTCGAGCTGCGCGACTCGCTCCAGGCAATCCAGCGCCGGCTCTTGCTTGCCTCGGGCCAGCAGCAGCTCCGAGGCTGCGGCGTACTGTTCGATGGCCTCCGCGGTGCGCCCCTGCTTCTGCAACAGCAGCGCGTATCGCGCCATGCGCTCGGGCGGCTGCGCCACGCCCCGCAGCGCGCGCGTGTACAGCGCCAAGGCTTTGTTGTCGTCCCGGGCCTCGCAAAACCGCTCGAACAAGCCCCCATAGTAGGTCGCCGCGCGATCCGGCTGGCCCAGCCGGGTATAGATGTCACCCAGCCCCTGCAACGACTCCTGATGGTTCGGCGCCTCGATCAGAATGGATTGATAGGCCTCGGCGGCCTCCTCCAACTTGTTCCGTTCGAGGTGGCGGTTGGCTCGCTCCAACTGCTTGTTGATGTCCACAGCCATGCGTGTGGTTCCTGATTCCGTCACGGGTGCGGGCTGTACTTACAGCCCGCAGCAAAACAGGATACGGGTGCGGGTCCGCCCTCAGTCTCGGCGGACAGCCCGCCGCAAAACGGGTGCGGGCTGTACTTGCAGCCCGCGTAAAACAAAGCTGAATAGCGGGCGGCCGAGCCCAAAGAATACTCTACCGCCCGCCACTCCACCGCGAAAGCTCCCGCACGTTTCCGCTTTCCAAACCGGCATCCCAATCGCCGGCTCCTCCGCCCATCCCGCAGAGGCAAGGCCGCCCCGGCGCCCCGGGGCCCACTCCTGCGCGATACGACTGATTGACCCATCGCTCCACGTCGTGACATACTGCGCCGGATTGTTGAACCCCATCCGAAGGTGGCAGTGTCTCTTCCTGCCGAGAGAGAGCCTGGCAATGAGAGCCCGCCCACCGTTCCAGCACGTTCTTGCAGTGTGTCTGATCGCCATAAGCCTCACTGCTTGCAGCAGCGGCGAGTACACACAGGAGCCAGGCTCCACTGTGACCGCGCCCTCCATCACCACCCACCCTGTAAATCAGTCGGTGATCTCGGGGCAGACAGCTACTTTTTCGGTGGTTGCAACGGGCACCGCTCCGCTCGCATACCAGTGGCTGCGGAATAACACGGCCATCAGCGGTGCGACTTCGGCATCGTACACCACTCCGGCAACAGTCAGCTCCGACAACGGATCACAATACACGGTAAGTGTGAGCAATTCGGCGGGGAGCGTGACCAGCAACGCGGCCACGCTGACCGTGACCGCCTCCACCCCTACAGCCTCGACGCTGAGTATCGGCTTCAGCCTAAAGCAACTGCAATTCACCTGGACGGCGGCGACCGGGGCGACGTTCTACCGCCTGCTGCGGAACCCCGACGGGGTGTCGGCGTTTACGGCGGTGGGGGCGGACATTGCGGCGCCGGCTCCGGGCGCCAATCTGGACATTGCCGTGCACCGGCAGAATTGGGGGCTGGCGCGGTATGCGCTGGATGCGTGCAACACCGCGGGGTGCGCCCGCTCGAACGAGGTCACCATCACGGCTGGCATGCTGGCAGCCATTGGATACATGAAGGCCTCGAACACCGGGGCGGGTGCCGGGGCGGCTGACGGCTTCGGCGGCAACGTGGCCTTGAGCAGCGACGGAAACACGCTGGCGGTGGGCGCTACAGGGGAAGACAGCGCCGCCACGGGTATCGGCGGCAACCAGGCTGACAACTCGGCAGTCGATTCCGGTGCGGTGTATGTATTCACGCGCACCAGCGGGGTGTGGTCGCAGCAGGCCTACGTCAAGGCCTCGAACACCGGGGCGAATGACGACTTCGGCTGGTCCGTGGCCCTGAGCAGCGACGGGAACACGCTGGCGGTGGGCGCACGTCGTGAAGACAGCGCCGCCACGGGCATCGGCGGCAACCAGGCTGACAACTCGGCAGGCGATTCCGGTGCGGTGTATGTGTTCACGCGCACCAGCGGGGTGTGGTCGCAACAGGCCTACGTCAAGGCCTCGAACACCGGGGCGATTGACGACTTCGGCTGGTCCGTGGCCCTGAGCAGCGACGGGAACACGCTGGCGGTGGGCGCTGATACCGAGGACAGCGCCGCCACGGGCATCGGCGGCAACCAGGCTGACAAGTCGGCAGGCAATTCCGGTGCGGTGTATGTATTCACGCGCACCAGCGGGGTGTGGTCGCAGCAGGCCTACGTCAAGGCCTCGAACACCGGGGCGAATGACGAATTCGGCTACTCCGTGGCCCTGAGCGGCGACGGGAACACGCTGGCGGTGGGCGCTCTAGTGGAAGACAGCGCCGCCACGGGCATCGGCGGCAACCAGGCTGACAACTCGGCAGCCTTTTCCGGTGCCGTGTATGTGTTCACGCGCACCAGCGGGGTGTGGTCGCAACAGGCCTACGTCAAGGCCTCGAACACCGGGGGGAGTGACTTCTTCGGCTGGTCCGTGGCCCTGAGCAGCGACGGAAACACGCTGGCGGTGGGCGCAGTTAGTGAAGCCAGCGCCGCCACGGGCATCGGCGGCAGTCAGGCTGACAACTCGGCACTCCAATCCGGCGCCGTGTATGTTTTCACGCGCACCAGCGGGGTGTGGTCGCAACAGGCCTACGTCAAGGCCTCGAACACCGGGGGGGGTGACCTCTTCGGCGCCTCCGTGGCCCTGAGCAGCGACGGAAACACGCTGGCGGTGGGCGCTACAGGGGAAGACAGCGCCGCCACGGGCATCGGCGGCAGCCAGGCTGACAACTCGGCACCGCCTTCCGGTGCGGTGTATGTTTTCACGCGCACCAGCGGAGTGTGGTCGCAGCAGGCCTACGTCAAGGCCTCGAACACCGGGGCGTTTGACGCCTTCGGCTCCTCCGTGGACTTGAGCAGCGACGGAAACACGCTGGCGGTGGGCGCTGCTGGCGAATCCAGCAACGCCACGGGCATCGGCGGCAACCAGGCTGACAACTCGGCAGGCAGTGCCGGTGCGGTATATGTCTACTGAATCTTAGCTTGGCCCCGCGATTCTCTCCCACCGCCTCCCGCGCGATGGCTAGTGGGCTAATTGACAATTAGCCCACTACCCGCGCGATACGTCTGATTGACCCACCGCTCCACGTCGTGACATACTGCGCCGGATTGTTGAACCCCATCCGAAGGTGGCAGTGTCTCTTCCTGCCGAGAGGGAGCCTGGCAATGAGAGCCCGCCGTTCCAGCACGTTCTTTGCAGTGTGTCTGATCGCCATGAGCCTCACTGCCTGCAGCAGCGGCGGCGGGGACACACAGGCGCCAGGCTCCGCGCCAAGCTCCACTATTACTGCGCCCTCCATTACCACCCACCCTGTAAATCAGTCGGTGATCTCGGGGCAGACAGCTACTTTTTCGGTGGTTGCAACGGGCACTGCTCCGCTGGCATACCAATGGATGGGGAATAACACGGCCATCGGCGGCGCGACTTCGGCATCGTACACCACTCCGGCAACAGTCATCTCCGACAACGGGTCACAATACACGGTTAGTGTGAGCAATTCGGCAGGGAGCGTGACCAGCAACGCGGCCACGCTGACCGTGACCGCCTCCACCCCTACAGCCTCGACGCTGAGTATCGGCTTCAGCCTAAAGCAACTGCAATTCACCTGGTCGGCGGCGACTGGGGTAACGTTCTACCGCCTGCTGCGGAACCCCGACGGGGTGTCGGCGTTTACGGCGGTGGGAGCGGACATTGCGGCGCCGGCTGCGGGCAGCAATCTGGACATTGCCGTGCACCGGCAGAATTGGGGGCTGGCGCGGTATGCGCTGGATGCGTGCAACACCGCGGGGTGCGCCCGCTCGAACGAGGTCACCATCACGGCTGGCATGCTGGCAGCGATCGGATTCTTCAAAGCCTCGAACACCGGGGCGAATGACCAATTCGGCTACTCCGTGGCCCTGAGCAGCGACGGAAACACGCTGGCGGTGGGCGCACGTCGTGAGGACAGCGCCGCCACGGGCATCGGCGGCAGCCAGGCTGACAACTCAGCAGGCGATTCCGGTGCGGTGTATGTATTCACGCGCACCAGCGGGGTGTGGTCGCAACAGGCCTACGTCAAAGCCTCGAACACCGGGGTGGATGACAACTTCGGCTACTCCGTGGCCCTGAGCAGCGACGGAAACACGCTGGCGGTGGGCGCTATTTTTGAAGACAGCGCCGCCACGGGCATCGGCGGCAGCCAGGCTGACAACTCGGCAGGCAATTCCGGTGCGGTGTATGTATTCGCGCGCACCAGCGGAGTCTGGTCGCAACAGGCCTACGTCAAGACCTCGAACACCGAGGCGTTTGACTTCTTCGGCTACTCCGTGGCCCTGAGCAGCGACGGAAACACGCTGGCCGTGGGCGCTTTGCTGGAAGACAGCGGCGCCGCGGGCATCGGCGGCAACCAGGCTGACGACTCGGCAGTCAATTCCGGTGCGGTGTATGTATTCACGCGCACCAGCGGCGTGTGGTCGCAGCAGGCCTACGTCAAGGCCTCGAACACCGGGGGGAGTGACTTCTTCGGCACCTCCGTGACCCTGAGCAGCGACGGGAACACGCTGGCCGTGGGCGCATCTCCCGAAGACAGCAACGCCACGGGCATCGGCGGCAGCCAGGGTGACAACTCGGCAGGCAATTCCGGTGCGGTGTATGTATTCACGCGCACCAGCGGGGTGTGGTCGCAGCAGGCCTACGTCAAGGCCTCGAACACCGGGGGGGGTGACTTCTTCGGCGTCTCCGTGGCCCTGAGCAGCGACGGAAACACGCTGGCAGTGGGCGCAGTTAGTGAAGCCAGCGCCGCCACGGGCATCGGCGGCAGCCAGGCTGACAACTCGGCAGGCGATTCCGGTGCGGTGTATGTTTTCACGCGCACCAGCGGGGTGTGGTCGCAGCAGGCCTACGTCAAGGCCTCGAACACCGGGGCGGGTGACGACTTCGGCTGGTCCGTGGCCCTGAGCAGCGACGGAAACACGCTGGCGGTGGGCGCTGATTTAGAGGAAAGCACCGCCACGGGCATCGGCGGCAGCCAGGCTGACAACTCGGCAGGCGATTCTGGTGCGGTGTATGTCTACTGAATCTTAGCTTCGTCCCACGACTCTCAAGAGCGCATCTGCCAGCAGCAGCCCGGCGGGAACGAGATGAGGGTTTCGAGGCTCCTAACAAACGGAGTCGTTTTGGAAAATCCTGTGTTTGATTTGGATGGACTCGAAGCAAAGTCTTGCAGCACAAACAACGCGGGATCCTCTCCCGCGTGCTGGCTGCTCGCGGCGGGTTGTGGCACACTGAATGGTTCCTGAGTCCGCCTGGGCCGACGCCATTCGGCCACTTCGCATCGGAACAACCTGGACACCATGGACCCGCGCTTCATACGCAACTTCTGCATCATCGCGCACATTGACCACGGCAAGTCCACGCTGGCCGACCGCCTGCTCGAGCTCACCGGCGCGCTCACCCAGCGCGAGATGTCCGCGCAGGTGCTCGATTCCATGGACCTGGAGCGCGAGCGCGGCATCACCATCAAAGCCAAGAGCATCCGCCTGCATTACCGCGCCGCCGACGGCAACGACTACCAGCTCAATCTCATTGACACGCCGGGCCACGTGGATTTCTCCTACGAAGTGTCGCGGGCGCTTTCGGCCTGCGAGGGCGCATTGCTGGTCGTTGACGCCAGCCAGGGCGTCGAAGCGCAGACCGTAGCCAACACTTTTCTCGCGTCCCGGCACAATCTCACCATCATTCCCGTCATCAACAAGATTGACCTGCCGGCCGCGCAGCCTGAAGAGGTCAAAGCGCAGATCGAAAACGTGCTGGCCATCCCGGCGGCCGACGCGCTGCTCATCAGCGCCAAAAGCGGCCTGGGCGTGGAGAAAGTGCTGGAAGCCGCGGTGGCCCGGATTCCTCCGCCGCGCGGCTCGGCCGATGCGCCGCTGCGCGCGCTGATTTTCGATTCCTGGTTCGACGCGTATCGCGGCGCGGTGGTGCTGGTGCGCGTGGTGGAGGGACGATTGACGCCGCACCAGAAAATTCGCCTGTGCGCCAACGACCAGGTGTACGAAGTGGAAAGCCTCGGCGCGCTCACGCCCAAACCCGTCGTGCTCGAGGAGCTGACCGCCGGCGATGTCGGCTTCATCGTCGCGAATATCAAGCAAGTGGCCGACGCGCGCATGGGCGACACGGTCGTGGACGCCGCGCGGCCGGTACCGCCGCTGCCCGGCTTCGAGGCCATCAAGCCCATGGTCTTCGCCGGGCTCTTTCCCGTGCAGGCGCATGAATACGAATCGCTGCGCGACGCGCTGGGAAAACTGAAACTCAATGACGCCTCCTTTTTCTACGAGCCCGAAACTTCCGTCGCGCTGGGCTTCGGCTTCCGTTGCGGTTTCCTGGGCCTGCTGCACATGGAGATCGTGCAAGAGCGCCTGGAGCGCGAATTCGGCATTGACCTCATCACCACGGCGCCCAGCGTGCGCTACCGCATCACCACGGCGTCCGGTGAAGTGCTCGAAGTGGACAACCCCACCAAGTTTCCGCCGCCCAGCATCATGACCAAGATCGAGGAGCCGGTGATCACGGCCATGATTATCACCGCCGAAGGTTCCGTGGGCGCCATCCTGCAGCTCTGCGAGGAAAAGCGCGGCGTGCAGAAGGGCTTCGAGTTCCTCTCGCCGACACGGGTTATGCTCACCTACGAGATGCCGCTCAACGAAATCGTGCTCGATTTCTACGACCGCCTCAAGAGCGTCTCGCGCGGCTACGCTTCTCTCGACTACCACCTCTCGGGCTACCGCGAGGGCGACCTGGTGAAGCTCGACGTGCTCATCGGCGGCGAGCCGGTGGACGCGCTGACGCTGGTCTGCCACCGCGAACAAGCCTACGAGCGCGGGCGCGAGCTGGTCACCCGGCTGCGCAAATTGATTCCGCGGCAGATGTTCGAGGTGCCGCTGCAAGCGGCCATCGGCAGCCGCGTCATCGCCCGGGAAACCATCGCGCCCATGCGCAAGAACGTCATCGCCAAATGCTACGGCGGCGACATTTCGCGCAAACGCAAGCTGCTCGAAAAACAGAAAGAAGGCAAGAAACGCATGAAACGCGTGGGCCGCGTGGACATCCCGCAGGAAGCCTTTCTCGCCGTTCTCAAGGTGGCCAGCTCCTCCGACGAATAACAAGAAAAGCAGATTCCTCCGGCCGGCGCAGGGCGCCGTCCGTCGGAATGACACGTTCGTGCTCTTAAGCAAGATGAGAAACCGATCGCTCTTGAGCGTCACGAGTTCCCGGGTTCCTTTGCTTTGACTTCGGCGGCGAGGCGGCCGCGCGAAAGCTGCACGCGGATGCGGTCGCCCAGACCCACGGACTCCGCGGTGTGCACGACATTTCCCGCAGCGTCGTAGCAGATGGCGTAGCCTCGTTCGAGGACGCGCAGCGGGCCGCGCTCCTCGAGTTGCAGGCGCAGGCGTTCGAGGCGCTGGCGCTTGGCCACCAGCAGGCGCTCGATGCGCGTGCCGATTCCCGCGGAGCGCTGCTCGAGCCGCAGAGCGAAGGCCCGCAGCCGCGCGCGCAGATCCACAGACACCAGGCGCGTTCCGGCCAGCGTGAAGCGGCGGCGCAGGCGATCGAGACGCGCGCGCAGACCTTCGGCAAGCTGGGTGGTCAGCTCATCGGTCCGCTGGCGGCGGCGCCGCAGCAAATCTTCCAATTCGCGAAAGCCGCGATGCGCGATCAGCTCGTGCAGCCGGTGCCGCGACTGCAACAGCAGGTAGCGCAGCCACTGCGCCAGCTTGTGGCGCAGCTCAGCCAGGTGGCGGTCAAACTCCTGCCGCGAGCGGACCACCAGCTCGGCGGCGGCCGAAGGCGTGGAGGCGCGCACGTCGGCGACAAAATCGGCGATGGTGACATCGGTTTCGTGTCCGACGCCAGAGATGATGGGAATGGCGCAGGCGGCAATAGCGCGCGCGACGATTTCCTCGTTGAACGCCCAGAGGTCTTCGAGCGAGCCGCCGCCGCGCGCCAGGATGAGCACGTCGGCGAGCTGTTTGCGGTTGAAGTATTTGATGGCCTCGACGATTTCGCCGGGCGCCTCTTCGCCCTGCACGCGCACGGGATAGAGGATGAGGTGAAGGTTCGGGAAGCGGCGGCGCAGGATGCGCACGATGTCGCGCACGGCCGCGCCGCTGGGCGAGGTGATCAAGCCGATGCACCGCGGCAACATGGGCAGGGGCTTTTTGCGCGCGAGATCGAAAAGGCCCTCGGCTTCCAGACGCTTCTTCAATTGCTCGAAGGCCAGTTGCAGCGCACCGCGGCCGACCGGCTCGACGTGCTCGACGTAAATCTGATACTCGCCGCGCGCTTCGTACACGCTGACGGAGCCGCGCACGGTGACGTGCAGGCCGTCCTCGGGGCGGAATTTCAGGCGCATAAGCTGCTGGCGGAAGCAGACGCAGCGAATCTGCGCTTTGGCATCCTTGAGCGTGAAGTAGAGATGGCCGGACTGCGCGGCGTGGGCGTTGGAGATTTCGCCTTCGACTTGAATATCGGTGAATTCGCCGGCCAGCAAATCGCGAATGCGCGCGGTGAGGTCGCTCACCGTCCAGATCCGGCGCTCGGGCATGAGCGGTAATTGCAAGGGGCTCATTTTCTCAACCATCCGAAGAACCATAGAATTAGCGTCAGCACCACGCTCAGGAGCAGGGAGGTCACAATAGGAAAATAGAACGAGCCGCGGCGGCCTTCGATGGCGATGTCACCTGGAAGGCGGCCCAGGCGAAACGGCAGACGCGCGCCGAGCAGCAGCACGGCGCCGAATGCGACCAGCAGCAATCCGCCGATCAGCAACCACTTACCGAGTTCGCGCGTGGGGTCCATGGTGGTCAAGGCACAGAAGGCGGAAAGCAGAAAGCAGGAGGCCCCCTCCCCCCTCCCCCTTTTTTGTAAGTGTTGATTCTAAAGGGACTTTAAGTCCAACGATTTTGTAAGTGTTCATTTCAGAGGGGTTGCGGACCGATTTTTTGTAAGTGTTCATTGTAATGGAGTTAGTCATTGGGAGGCGCTCAGCGCAGCGGGGTTCGGCGGTCGGAGTCTGCTAGTTGTGGCGGCACGCTGGTTCGGTAGCAGTCGGTCACAACGACGGTATGCGTGGTGACGGTGGCTTCGACACGGCCCATCAGCAAGTTAATCGACCGGCTGCACGCGGACGACAAGAGCGCGGCGATGCAGGCGCAGGCCAGTAGAAGTTTCGCTGTTCCTCTCATCGAGCAGTGGTCCCCAGCCCCATATCTATTATCTCATGCGAGTAAATGGGCAAGCTTGTACATGGTTCAGAAACACCAGAATCGGAACCGCCCTTCAACAAGAGGGGGGCTTCTCCATTCGTTACGCTTTACGTAACGCATACTTAGCCTTATACTGGGCCATGGTCGCCAGTTTCCGAGACAAACGGACCAGCGACTTTTCCGCGGGGAAACGAGTCAACCGATTCTAAGGCATTGAGCGACCGGCCCGCTTGAAGCTGGATCGTCTGGAATCGGCCACCACGCTCGGGGACCTGGCCGGATTGCCCGGAAACCGGTTTGAAGCGTTGCGCGGGGACCGCAGAGGCCAATACAGCATCCGCATCAATGATCAGTGGCGGATCTGCTTTGAGTGGCCGAGCGATTCCCCGGGGCCTGTGAACGTGGAGATCGTGGACTACCACTGAGGAGACAGTTATGGCGCCAACACCCATTCACCCCGGAGAACACCTGGCGGAGGAGCTGGCAGAGCTGGGCATGAGCGCCGCCGAACTGGCGCGCCAACTCAAGGTGCCTACCAACCGCATCACGGAGATACTGAACGGCCAGCGCGCCGTCAGCGGCGACACCGCCCTGCGCCTGGGCCATTTCTTCGGCACCAGCGCGCAGTTTTGGCTCAATCTGCAGACGCTTTATGAACTGCGTCGGGCCGAGCAGAAGGCAGGGAAAGCGATCAAGGCTCTGCCGAGGCTCAAGCAGCGGGAGCGCATCAGCGCATAATCGAGCGTGCCGCCTGGAAGGCGGCGCTACAAATGTTGCGGCAGGCTGCAAGTACAGCCCGCACCCGTAGTCTCCCTTGGTAAAGGCGGCGTAAAGAAGATTTTGCGAGGCTTTAACTTCACAACGGCCGCAATTGTCTTAGACTGCAGGCACTGACCATTTGCTTTTGACCGAACTCCAGCCGGGGCACGCGCCTCCACCAGCGTGCCTCGGCGCCCCTCCTCCAGTACGGAAAATCGTGCGCGTCGAAGTTGGAGAACAACCCACCCTTAAGTACGAAGGGTGGGGCACCCCGACTCTCTTCTCCAAACAAGACATAGAGCGCGAGTCAGTAGCCCCTCCTGGCCGATGGGTCGGACTCGTACGGCTCGACCCAGTAGTTGAGAGCGAGCCAGAGGCTGCGGGTATGGCGCCAGAGGGATAGCGAGAGCACGACGGTGAAAGCCATCCACAGCAGGATTTTGGCGTTGATGGACCATGTGGTCAGATCGGGGAGCAGTAGCGAAAGCAGGTAGAGGGCGATGATGATCCACACGGTGACGATGTAGTTGATGATCATGCCACCGAGGTAGAAGCCCGATTCGGGATAGTAGGAGAGTCCGCACAGGGGACACTGGCGGTGCATTCGCACATCGCTGCGGAACAACGGGCCGAGGCCGCAGCGCGGCACTGGCAGCGGCGGGCGCGGCCTAGGATCAGTGACAGTGGAGGTCTGGGCATGAGAATTTACCGGGCCGGTGTGGGGCGAAGTTTGATTCTATGACTTCCGCGCGTGTGGTGCGAACAATAGAAAAGCCCCAGGCGTAAAGACGACGCCTTGATTGGATAAGAGCGAAGGCTCCATTCGCGTTCCGAGTATGCTTTGGTTGAGGACCGAAGCACTGGGAAGGAAAGGAGCCTTCGATGATTCTGATTGGATGTGATTTTCA
>Ga0214473_10001053_pt1 | contig 37412 bp, 36 predicted proteins | sample RVTome_7_FD_203509 | JGI IMG/M metagenome (GOLD analysis project Ga0214473, IMG submission 203509) | Soil microbial communities from uranium-contaminated site in the Upper Colorado River Basin, Wyoming, United States - RVT98D197 | ecosystem: Environmental > Terrestrial > Soil > Contaminated >... | reverse complement strand
CCCTTTTTGAGCTTTACATTCTGGATTCTTAGTGAAGGGAATTCTTTTATCTTTTTCGAGCCGTGCTTTTTATGAAGGCGATCTTTTTTCTCTTCAGAAGTATTGGGCCTGAATTTGACAAGAAGCTCGCCTCCCCTGTACCCGGCTTTTTTTTCTTTCTCCTGAACTGTCTCATTCGGAAGGCCGCTGTTTGGATTTATAACCGCGTAACCATTGCCGGAATTGAAGATTGCCAGAAGGATAAAAATGAAGAATCTCAGGAAGAAATCTTTCAGGCGCATTGCGGATGCCCCCTCCTCCGGCAAAATGCCGGAATCATCCGGTTTTCCCAAGCGAATTTCTGCTGCTTAAAAATACAATTCGCAAGTTCCTTTGTCAAGGGAAATTCAGGAGAAATTCAGGAATTCAGAAAATTTAATTAATTGAGCCGCCTTTCTTATATAATTTGGTTAAGGAGGCGCGCGGATGCCACAGGCAGCTGCTCCCCGCAGGCAGATAAGCGGCATAAGGCTATTTAAGGTTTCAGGGATCCAGATATCGATAGATTTCTCGTGGTTCATAATCTTCTTTCTGATCCTCTGGAGCCTTTCGGCAGGGTATTTCCCCCGCAAATTCCCGGGGGAAAATGTCCAGCTCTACTGGCTTGCCGGGATAATCTCAACTCTTTTCTTCTTTTCTTCGGTCCTCATACACGAGCTTGCCCATTCCCTCATGGCCATCCGGCACGGGATGAAAATACACTCGATCACGCTCTTTGTCTTTGGCGGCATCTCCAGCATCGAGGACGAGGCAAAAACCCCTGGGAGCGAGTTCAGGATAGCCATAGTGGGGCCACTGAGCAGTTTCGCGCTGGCCGGGGTCTTCTGGCTGGTCCGGTACGGGCTCGGGGCGGTCCTGCCCCCTTTGGGGCTTGAGGTCCTCTGGTACTTGGCCTTTATAAATCTGGCGCTGGGCATATTCAATCTGATCCCCGGCTTTCCCTTGGATGGGGGACGGGTCTTCAGGTCCATATGGTGGAAGTGGAAAGGCTCCCTTACGCAGGCCACGAAGACCGCCTCGGATATAGGAAAGGGGTTCGCCTACGGTCTGATATTCCTGGGGGGCATCCAGATACTGGCGGGTTTTCTCGTCGGGGGCATCTGGTTCATTTTGATAGGGCTTTTCCTGAGGAGCGCCGCCGAGGGGAGCTACCGGGAACTTGTGCTCAGGCAGTTTCTGGACAACGTGAAGGTGCGGGACGTGATGATACGGGAGATGGAGACCGTCCCGCCCGATCTCTCCCTGCAGAAGCTCGTAAATGATTACATTCTCAAGTTCGGCTACAAGGGGTTCCCGGTCGCCAAGGACGGCGAGGTCATGGGGCTTGTCTCGATCTGGAATATCAAGGACATCCCCGAAGAGGAGAGGGCCCGAAGGACTGTCCGGGAGGCCATGAAGGGGATCGAAAAGGACCTCCTGATCTCCCCGGACGCCTCGCTTACCGAGGCCCTGAGGAGGATGCAGTCGGGCGGGGTGGGTCGCCTCCTCGTGGCCGAGGACGGCAAGGTGCGGGGCATGATAACGCGCACGGGCCTCTTCCGCTTCATCGAGCTGAAAACCGTTCTCCAGCATTAAGAACCCCCCCCTCCTCCCCCCCTTGCCAAGGGGGGGAATTAAGGGGGGTCTGGATGAGAACAAAACAAGGAGAGGAATGATTGTAGCCGCAGGCTTTAGCCTGCGTTCAGAAAGCGCAACCTGAAGGTTGCGGCTACGGAATCCAGTCTTTATGTCTGTCATGCCCGAGGTTCTTAATCGGGCATCCGGTTCTTTGCATTCCGGTTCCCTTTTTTCAATAAGATGGAGTCTGGATTCCCGCTCCCCGCTTACGACCTGCGGGGACAAGCTTCGCGGGAATGACCCATGGGAGACTTTCAATCTCTTGTGCAAACTGATCATTGTAAATGAGAGCTAAAAAGGAGAGCAAGATGGCAAGAGTCGCTATCAACGGTTTTGGAAGGATAGGAAGGGCAACCTTCAAGATACTCATGGACACGCCCGGACTTGAAGTCATGGCCATAAACGACCTCGTCCCGATAGATAACCTGGCCTATATGCTCAAGTTCGATTCCGTTTACGGCAGGTACGAGAGGGACGTAAAGGCCGGCCCGGACGGCTTGATCGTGGACGGGAGACAGGTGCGGGTGCTGGCCGAGAAAGACCCGGCAAAACTCCCGTGGCGCGAGATGGACATGGATGTCGTCTTTGAGTGCACGGGGCGATTCACGGAAAAAGAAGGGCTCTTAAAGCACATTGAGGCGGGGGCCGGGAACGTGATACTCTCCGCCCCGTCGAAAAGCCCCGATATAGGGACAATCGTGCACGGCGTGAATAAGCCCGACGAGGAGGCCCGCGCCATCTCCTGCGCAAGCTGCACCACAAATTCCATAACCCCGGTTATGGAGATAATAGGCAGGAGGATAGGGATAAAGAAGGCCGTTATGACCACCGTGCACGCGTATACCTCCACGCAGGCCCTCGTGGACGGCCCGAGCTCCAAATTCAGGCGGGGTAGGGCGGCGGCAGTCAATATCGTGCCCACCTCCACCGGCGCGGCCATAGCCACCACAAAAGCCCTTCCGCAATACAAGGGCAAATTCGACGGCATGGCCTTCAGGGTGCCGGTCCCCGTGGGCTCCATCTCCGACATAACCTTGCTTGTCGAGCGGCCCACGACAAAGGAAGAGGTCGCGGACATCTTTAAAGAGGAGGCCGGGACCGAACGCTACGGCAAAGTGCTTGCCGTCTCCGAGGAGCCCCTCGTCTCAAGCGATATCATAAAGGACCCCCATGCGGCGGTCATAGACCTTGAGATGATACAGGTGGTGGACGGGGACCTTGTAAAGATAATGAGCTGGTTCGACAACGAGTGGGGCTACTCCAGCCAGATGGTGCGGGAGGCGCTTGAAATTTTAAAAATCCCGATGCTCCGGACGAAAACTGTTGGAGTTTGAATGAAGATATCCATTTTTGAAATAAGAGAGCGCGAGCAGGGGCACTTTTCGGAACTCATGGGCAGGGGGCATGAGCTTTCCTTTTCGGAAAAGCCCCTCACGCTTGAGAACGCGCGGGAATACGCGGACTCCGATATCGTTGTGGTTTCGATCTACTCAAAGCCCGGCCCCGAAACGCTCAGTCGGTTGGAGAATTTGAAATTCGTCGGAACGCGCTCCACCGGATTCGACCATATAGACCTGAACTACTGCATGGAGCGGGGCATAGCCGTTGCCAATGTGCCCTTTTATGCGGAAAGGACCGTGGCCGAACACGTCTTTGCCCTGCTCCTCGCAATAAGCCACAAGATAGAGGAATCTCTCGACAGGACGAGAAAAGGGGATTTCTCGCAGAAAGGGCTTACGGGCTTCGACCTTTACGGGAAGAGGCTCGGGGTGCTCGGGACGGGCAATATCGGGCAGGCCGTAATCGGCATAGCGAGGGGGTTCGGCATGGACGTGGTCGCCTATGATATAAAGCCCGGAGAGGAACTCGCGCGGGAGCTGGGGTTCAGGTATGCCCCTCTAAATGAGGTGCTCGCTTCCTCCGATATCCTTACGGTGCATGTCCCGTCCACTCCGAAGACGCATCATTTCCTCTCTGATAATGAGTTCGCAATGATGAAGCCGTGCACGGTCCTTATAAACACATCGAGGGGAGAGGTCGTGGATACGAAGGCCCTCCTGAAGGCCCTCTCGGAGGGAAAGGTCGCGGCCGCCGGCCTGGATGTCCTCGAAGAAGAGCCGGTAATAAGGGAAGAGGCCGAGCTTTTAACCGCCATATTCGAGAAAGAGCACGAACTGGAAACGCTCCTTGCCGACCATATCCTGCTCCGGCTGAGGAATGTAAAGATTACGCCACATAACGCCTTCAATACGATGGAGGCGATAAAGCGGATATACGAGGTGACGGTCGAAAATATCCTCGGCTTCATCGAAGGGAAGCCCAAAAACCTGGTCGCGCCCGCTCCCCGGTTTGTCGCCCCATAAAGGAACCATGCGGGAACCGGCTCCTTGCGTGGGGTCCCAAAGGGTGAGATAATTTTGATGGGAGCCGGTTCTTTCAGGAGGAGGCATAATGGCCAACAAGGAACCCGGACAGGAAAAAAAGGCATACCAGGTAAAAATAGACGCCCAGCTCAAAAAATGGGATGCTGAAATAAAAAGCCTGAAGGGGAAGGCCGACAGGTCCCTTTCCGAACTCAAGAAGCGCTACGGCAGGGAGAACGAAACTCTCCGTGAAAAGCAGAGGGCGGCAAAAGAGAAGCTCCAGGGACTGAAAAGGTCGGGAGTGGGAAACTGGAGGAAATTGAGGGCAGGGGTGGACGCGGCCATTTCGGATATGAAGAAAAACCTTGCAAAGGCAGCGGCTAAAAAGAAGCAGGGTCCTCCTTAGGCTGCCCGTCTTTTCAAAAGAATACGCCAATGCGCACTTCGGTTCCTGGTGTCAACGTAAGAACCTTTTTAAACCCTGGAGGTAAGCCATGTTGTCATGGGCTCTAATATTCCTGATCGTGGCCATTGTAGCGGCCATATTCGGGTTCGCGGGGATAGCGGGCACGGCGGCCTGGATTGCCAAGGTGCTCTTCGTTGTGTTCCTGATACTTTTTGTTGTATCCCTTTTCGTCGGGCGGCGGCCGACGGTCTGAGCGCGATACGCTTGAAGAATACCGCAAAAAGAGGCACTTCGGGCGCACTCCCGAGCCCGCCCTGCCCGTAAAGAAGAAAACCCCAAAGAAGAAAACTCCCGCAAGACCACGCTTTGTCATCCAGAAGCACAAGGCAACGAGGCTCCATTACGATTTCCGCCTCGAAGCGGGCGGGGTCCTCAAGTCCTGGGCCGTCCCCAAGGGACCTTCCCTTGACCCCCGGAAGAAGCGCCTCGCGGCCCGCACCGAAGACCATCCTGTCGAATACGCGGGGTTCGAGGGGATAATACCCGAAGGGGAATACGGGGCCGGCTCCGTTATCATCTGGGACAAGGGGACATATGAGAACCTTACCACCCATAAGAGGAAAGAGGTCCCGATAGGGGAGGGCATCGAAAAGGGGCATATCTCTTTCAGGCTCGAAGGGACACGGCTGAAAGGCGCCTTTGCCCTTACCCGCATTCGGAAAGACGAATGGGGGAAAGAGGACTGGATACTTGTCAAGATAAGAGAGGATGAAGAGACGCCCGATACTGAGCCCGTAGAGGCATATCCCGAATCCGTGAAGAGCGGCAAGACCGTGGAGGAGATCGCGGCAGGAAAAAGGCAGAGGATATGGCACGGTAAAAAAGGGGGGCTGGCCCCAAAAGAAAAGGGGCTGGCCCCCCCGGAGGTTAGCGAGGAGGCCCTCAGGGAGGCCAGGGCAAAGCTCAGGAAAAACCCCCAGCCCAAATGGGTGGCCCCGATGCTTGCAACATTGATGAATGAGAACAATATACCCAAATGGGGCTGGCTCTTCGAGCCCAAACTGGACGGGGAAAGATGCCTTGCGAGGAAGAGCGGGGGAGAGGTTGTCCTCTATTCGCGGAACAGAAAGGACCTGAACGGCAATTACCCTGAATTGGTCGAGGCCCTCCGTGCCCAGGCCGCTGATAATTTCATCGCAGACGGGGAGATCGTGGCATTCGGCGAAAAGGGCCTTCCCTCTTTTTCAAAGCTCCAGCCCCGGATGCAGATAAGAGACCCCGTTGCCGCGCGAAGGACCGGGGTAGAGGTCTTTTTCTATCTGTTCGACCTCGTTTATTTTGACGGCTATGATCTAACCCGCCTCGAGCTTGAATACAGAAAGGAAATGCTGAGGCAGGTGGTCTCCTTTAGCGACAAGGTCCGCTTCCTCGAGCACGAGGCGGAAGGGGGGAGGGAATATTTCAAAAAGATGTGCGGGAGGGGCTATGAAGGAATAATGGCCAAACGTGCGGGAAGCCGTTACATTGAGGGGAGGACGAGGGGGGAGGGGCGCACAAAGGAATGGCAGAAGTTCAAGTGCATGAACGAGCAGGAGTTCATTATCTGCGGCTATACGGAGCCGGGAGGGAGCCGCACGGGATTTGGCTCCCTGCTTCTTGGCTACTATGAAGGTGGAAAGTTGGTCTATGCCGGAAAGGTCGGCACCGGATACGATGAATTCACCCTGAAAACACTTTTAAGCGAAATGAAGAAACTTGAACGGAAAACTCCCCCGTATAATGATTACGCGACCAACAAGCTTATCCCCCGCGCCGAAGTCCACTGGCTTCGCCCGGAGCTTGTATGCGAGGTCGCCTTTTCGGAATGGACCCCGGACGGCCTCCTGAGGCATCCGAGTTTTAAGGGGCTCCGGAGAGATAAAAAACCCGCCGAGGTGAGAAGGGAGAGGCCCGCCTGAGATGCCGAGGAGCCAGGAAGTAAAGGTAGGAAGGCATACGCTCGAGCTCACCAACCTCGAAAAGGTCCTTTTTCCCGATGGCCATATAACAAAAGGCGAAGTAATAGAATATTACGCTAAAGCGGCCCCCTATATGCTCCCGCACATGAAGGGGCGGCTTATCACCATGCACAGGTTCCCCGGCGGGATAAGGGAGCAGAAATTCTATCAGAAAAACGTGCAGGACTATTTTCCCGAATGGATAAACCGGGTCCCGATAACTCTCCGCTCGGTGGGCAGGCAGACCTACATAACCTGCGAAAACAAGGAGACGCTTGTATTCTTGGCCAACCTGGCCGTCATTCCCCACGTTTGGACGAGCCGGGTGGACAAGCTGAGATACCCGGACCGCCTTATTTTCGACCTGGACCCTCCGGGGGAGGATTTCGAGCCCGTCAGATATGCGGGCCTCATATTAAGGGAGTTCCTGAAAAAGCTTGGCCTCCGTGCTTTCATCATGCTTACAGGCTCTCACGGGGCTCATGTGACCGTGCCTTTAAACAGGGAGGCCGATTATGATGAGGTAAGGGCATTTGCGGCGAAGGTGGCCCAGGCCATGAGCGGGATGGCCCCTGATGAGATAACCACCGAATACAGGAAAGATAAACGCGGCGGGAGGGTCTTCATAGACATATACAGGAATTCCTTCGCCCAGACCGCAGTGGCCCCCTATGCCGTGAGGGCCAGGCCCGGGGCGCCCGTTGCCGCCCCTGTAGAATGGAAAGACCTTAAAAACAAGAAGATAACATCAACTTATTATAATATCAGGAATATTTTTACCCGGCTGGAGCGCAAGGGAGACGCCTGGAAAGGCATCTTCCGGCAGGGTTTTTCCATCGCCCGCGCGCGAGGCAGGCTCGATTCCCTCCTGCGGCCTTAACCAAATCTATCTAAAGCCCCAATTATAAAAAATTATCTAATCCTTTTTATAGATTTATGCTATAATCAACCGAAATTTTCTTGATTGTTTTAAGGGGAAGGCAGAGGAGATGTAGAACGGCATGCCGCGCATCCTCCTTGTAGACGACGAAGACGGCATAACTCTGGCGCTAAAAGCCCTTTTTGAACGGAAGGGCTTCGATTTCCTGGCCGCCCGGACCGGGAAAGAAGGCCTCGAACTCGCCTTGAAGGAACTCCCTGACCTTATCCTCCTTGACCTTTACCTGCCTGATATAAAGGGACTTGAAATACTTAAGGAAGTCAAATCCGCCCAACCCGAGATAGCGGTTGTCATGATAACCGGATATGGCGAGGTGAGGGAGGCGGTGGAGGCCATGAAGTTGGGGGCGGCCCATTATTTCCAGAAGCCCATCGACATTGACGAGCTTTCAATCGTGGTGGAAAAAAATCTCTCTTTCGTCCTGTTGAGGAAGGAGGCAAACCTCTACCGGAAATATCCTTATCCCATAGTGGGCAGGAGCAGGCAGACCCAGCAGGTATTAAGGATGATAAGCCTCATGGCCGATAATTCCGGGACGACGGTGCTGATAGAGGGGGAGACCGGGACCGGAAAGGAACTGGTCGCCCGGAATATCCATTTTTCGAGCGGCAGGGCGGACAAGCCCTTCGTGGACATCAATTGCGCCTCTATCCCGGAGACTATCTTCGAGAGCGAGCTCTTCGGGCATGAGGCAGGCGCTTTTACGGACGCAAAGAGCACGAAAAAAGGCCTCTTCGAGGTTGCCGAGGGCGGGACGCTCTTCCTGGACGAGGCGGCCGAGATGCCCCTTTCGCTCCAGGCCAAATTTCTTCGCGTGCTGGAGACAAAATCTTTTCGAAGGCTCGGAGGGATGAGGGACATCAAGGTGGACGTCAGGATTGTGGCGGCAACCAACAAGGACCTCTCCGTCATGGTCCAAAAGGGCGCCTTCCGGGAAGACCTCTTTTACAGGCTCAATGTCCTCCCCATAAAGATTGCCCCTCTCAGGGACAGGCCCGAGGACATACCGATGCTTGCGGCACTCTTTGTGGAAGATATATCGAAATCCATGTGCATGAAAACCCCCGAACTGGATGAGAGCGCCGTCTCCGCCCTCTCTTCCTACAGGTGGCCCGGCAATATCAGGGAACTCAGAAACGTGATAGAACGGGCCCTTATCCTTTCGAGAAAGCCCGTGATCGGGGCCGGGGACCTCCCGCTCGCCTCTTTTGCCGTGAAGGAGGGGGAATGCGGGTACCTGTCGCTTGAGGCGGTCGAGCTTGAGCATATAAAGAAGGTGCTTGCGGGGGCCCGGCATAACCGGACCAATGCGGCCAGGCTGCTCGGCATCTCCCGCTCCACTTTGAACGAAAAGATAAAAAGATATCATTTACTGGACCATAGAAATTAAATTTTAATCATTGCATCCGGGTTTGGAGGGGAGTTTGCATCACGGGGACAGGGGTATGGGGCTCGTCAAATCGAGGATAGGCAGACGCCTTGTCTGCATGCTCCTCGCCGGAGTGCTGCTCACCTACGGCATCCTCGCCTATCTCATCTACGTGCGTGAGAGAGAGATCGTTTACGCCATCAAAAAGGACAAGGCGGTCCACGATGCCGGAGAACTCATCAAGGTCATCGAGGAATCCATGCTCAAGGAGCACAAATTCTCCTATATCAAAACTCTCATCGATAACCATAATAATTCCAGCGATATGTGGATCACGCTTTACCGCAATGACGGCTCCGTTTATTACGGCCCGACCTTGCGCGAGAGCCCGCCCGGGAGGATATTTTTCTCTCCCGAAAGGGTAATCATAAAAGGCGACAAGGGCTTCCATGTCTTTCAGCCTATTATGAACGAAGAGGCTTGCCGGGGCTGTCATGGGGCCACAGAGCAAGTCCGGGGCGCCGTTGCGGCCTTTATATCAACTGCCGAGATAGAGGCGGCCCTTGAGGCCATTTACGGGAAAATGGCCCTGGCGCTCCTCGCCACTGCCCTGTTGAGCATCGCGGGCGTCCTCCTGACTACGAGATGGATGATACTCACCCCCCTCGGGGTGCTTACGGAGGCCGCCAGGGCCGTATGGAAGGGCGACTTCAGGCACCGGATAAGGATAAGGCGAAGGGACGAGTTCGGTGGCTTCGCGGACACCTTCAACGTAATGGCCGAAAAGATCGAAAACTCGCACAAGGACCTCGAAGCGGCCGTCTTGAAAAGGACAAAAGACCTTAAAGCCATAGCGAAGCTCTCAACGGAGGTCTTCAGGGGCGACCTAAATTTCGAGGAAAAGATAGACCTATTTCTGGACGCGATAACCGGAGAACTCGGGTACGATTTCTGCACCCTGTGCCTTATAGAGAAGGAAACGGGCAGCTTGACCCAGGAATACAGGAGGGGGCTCTCCGGCCCGCTCTGCTCTTCGGAGGTCCGCATAGACACCGATCATCCGGTCCTCCTCGCGATGCTCGGGGCAAAAACGGTTGTGCTCGAAGCCGAAAAGGCCGGCTTGCCTCACATAAAAGGCCAAATGGCCATGCTGCCCATCATTTCATACAGGCGCAAAAGGTGCAAATCGGTGCAGAATTGCCGGGACGAGTACTGCCCGGCATACGGCTACTCCGATGAGAAATGCTGGCTTATAGATTGCGTCCCCTGCAAGCTCCGCTTCGGTAAAAAAGGGAGGGAAAAGCTCGTTGATTGCGTCAACTGCCCCGCCTTTCCCCTGATGGGGGTCCTTATCGCGGGCAGGGAAGGGATCAGCCCCTCGTCTCTTTATCCGGTGGAGGTCCTGGCATCCGAAATAGCGGCTTTCATCGATAACCATCAGCTCATAGACCGGCAGAACAGGGACATAAAAGAGCTTATAAGGCTTCACGGCACGTCGCTCAAGGCGATCGAGCTTCTGAATTCCGCGCAGGTCTATGAAAACATCGTCCAGGCCTCGGTCTCCTTTGCTTCCGCAAGCGCTTCGGCCCTGTGGCTCCTCGAAGACGGAAAGCTCGTACTGAAAGGGTCATTCGGGATGGAGGCCGCCTTGCCGCCCCGGACGCTTTCCATGACGGGGGAATTCCCTGGAGTGGCCATAGCGGCGGCAGCCATACTGGAAGCGGGCGGGGGAGCAGAGGCCGGCCCCCTCGCCGAGCTGATGGAGAAGAACGGGTTCCGGCATGCGGCCTCCGTCCCCCTGAAAGGCAAGGAATGGGTCCAGGGCTGCCTTACCCTTTTCAGGGAAAAGGAGTTCGGGATGGACGACTCCACACGGGCCGTCCTGATGCTCTACGGGAGCCAGGCCGCCTCCAACCTCGAGATGACCAGGCTCTATGAGGAACTGAGGGAGCAAAGGGAACTCCTGCGCGAATCGGAGCAGAAATACCGCAGGCTCATTGAGAGTTCAAACGACGCCATCCTGATAACGGAGGGCGAGGGCGGGCCTATAATCAATATAAACAGGAAAGCCCAGGAGATGCTCTCTCTTCATCCGAAGGAGATACTGGGCAGGCGGATAATGCAGTTTCACCCGGGGGGAGAGGAAGACTTCTACAGGACTGTCTATTTTGAGGCCCTTGCAGGGAGAAGCGTATCAGGGGGCGTATATATCTGCGGAGGGGGAGGGACCTCTCGCCCGGTCGAGATAAGCGCGAGCGCGGTTGACCTGGGCGATAAGCGCCTTGTCCAGATTGTTTTCCGGGACATAACGGAACGGAAAAAGGCCGAGGACGCCCTTCGCGAGAGCGAGGCCTCTTACAGGACTTTGTCCGAAAACCTTCCCGGCATCGTCTACAGGCTCTACCTCGAAGAAAAAAGGATGGTCTTTTTCAATGACATGCTCGAGCAGATGACCGGGTATCGCTCCGATGAGCTCGTCAAAGGGGAGATCTGCCGCATAGACGAGCATATACTGCGGGAGGACCGGGGCAGGGTGTTCGATTCGATCAGGCGGGCCATTATGGAGGACACCCCGTTTGACGTCGAATACCGGTTCAGGCACAAGGACGGCGGGATAAGGCATTTCCATGAGCGGGGCAGGCCGGTGCGCGTGGGAGAGGGGTTCTCCCATATAGACGGGGTCATCTTCGACATAACCGAGAGCAAGAGGGCCGAGGAGGGCCTGCGCGAGAGCGAGGAGAAATTCCGTTCTCTGGCCGAGACCACCTCTTCCGGAATATTCATATGCACCCGGAGCATCATTTACGCCAACCCCGCGATAGAGAAGATCTCGGGGTATTCGGGCGCGGAACTCACGGGGAGGATGTTCGGCGAACTTATACATCCGGCTTTCAAGGAGGCTTATGAAAAACTTAACGCCGCCTGCATGGAGATCTCCCTCGAGGAGCCCCTGAGGAAGGAATTCAAGATAATAACGAAAGAGGGCGCCGAGCGCTGGCTGGAGCTTACCGCAAAGTCGATAAATTACAGGGGGGCGCCCGCCCTTTTGGGGACGGTCTTCGACATCACCGACAGGAAGCTCATGGAAGAGGCCCTGAGGGAGTTGGCCCAGGGCTCGGTCTCTTCCGTGACCGGGGAGGAGGCCCTCCGTTCGATAGTCGTATATCTTGCCCAGGCACTCGCTTTTGATTTCGCCATGGTGGGCGAACTCGAGGATGCGGAAAATCAATCCGTTCAAACGGTGGCCTTTTACGGCAAGGGACAGATGCTGGAGAATATGCAATACAGGCTCGTGGGCACGCCGTGCGAAAATGTGGCCGGAAAGACGCTCTGCTCCTATGCAAAAGACGTGCGGAAGCTTTTCCCGGATGACCCTTATTTGTCCGTGTTCGGCATCGAGAGTTATATAGGGACCCCGCTCTTTGATTCCCGGGGGAGACCTCTCGGCATCCTCGTCATGATGGATACCAAGCCCATGGCCACTTCGAAAACGGCCGAGTCCATGCTCAGGATATTCGCCGTAAGGGCCGCCGCCGAACTGGAGCGGAGGCGGAGAGAGGAAGAGCTGAAGAGCCTTATATCGATCCTCAGGGCGGAGAAGGAATTCTCGGAGGCCATCTTCAACAGCACCGCAAGCGGGGTCATCGTCATGGACGAGGAGGGGGTAATATTAAGGCTGAACCAGCCCGGGGCCGAAATACTCGAATTGCCTCCCGGGGAGGCCCGAGGGAAGCATATTACGGAGATACACCCCGCCCTCAGGGAATTCATCCTTGACGACAAAAGGTTGAACAAGGAACTGGAGATCACCTTTGCGGACGGCAGGATAAAGCCGATCGGATATGTGAATTCCCCCCTTGTGGCCCAGTACGGGGAGGAAAGAGGGATAATAGTCGTGTTCCGGGACCTTACGGAAATTAAGAAATTACACGCCGAGATCAGGAAGAAGCAGCACTTCGAATCAATGGGGAAGGTGATCTCGGGCGTTGCGCATGAGATAAGAAACCCTCTCTTCGCCGTCCAGTCCATCGGACAGATACTACAGAGGGATGCGGCCACGCCCCAGAACCAGGGGCTTATCGAGGCCATGCTCAAAGAGACCACCCGGATGAAGAACCTCATAGAAGAGCTCCTCCTCTACAGCAGGCCCTCCAAGCTCGAATTTTCCGAGGTCGACCTCGACATCTTCCTCGAGGAGATTAAAAATTACATGGCCATGAAGGGCACCGGCTGCTCCATCAGGGTGGAGGTGCCGCCTCTTCTGGCCCTGAGGGTTGACCGCGACAAGCTGAAGCAGGTATTCCTCAACCTCATCGATAATTCGGCCGGGGCCGGGGCCACGGATGTGGAGATAGCCGTCTCGAAAAAGCAGGACGGGGGGGTCAGGATAATCGTGCGCGACAACGGCCGGGGGATCGAGCCCGCCGATATCGAGCGGATATTCGACCCCTTCTTCACCACCAAGAAGGAAGGGACGGGCCTGGGACTTCCCATCTGCAGAAAAATCGTGGAGGAGCACGGGGGCATGCTTGAGGTGAAGAGCGAAAAAGAGCGGGGCACCATGGTCTCTATCCTCCTCGTGTCCTGAAGGGCACTCTTAGGAGTCTGTCCGACAAATACCGTTTCCTGACTGGAGGACCCAATATGTTGTAGCCGCAACCTTCAGGTTGCGCTATACGAACGCAGGCTAAAGCCTGCGGCTACATTTTCTTGGCAACATTAATCCTCGTGTTGTCGCTGTGCAAACGCAGGCTAAAGCCTGCGGCTACATTACCCGGACAGGCAACTCAGCCGAGTTCGAGGAGCTTGCCTGCTATCTCCGAAAGGGGAAGCACAAAGTCCACAAAGCCCGTCTCCGCCGCGGCCCTCGGCATCCCGTAAATGACCGAACTCGCCTCGTCCTGCGCCATCGTGACGCCCCCGCGCCGCTTTATCTCGACGATCCCTTTCGAGCCGTCCGAGCCCATCCCGGTAAGCACGACGCCTATGGCCCGGCTCCCGAAGCATTCCGCGACGGACCGGAAAAGGACGTCGGCCGAGGGCCTGTGCACCGTTCCCGCCGGCTCATAATCAAGCACGATTTTATTTTTTTCCGCCTTCATGTGGATGCCCGACGGGGCGATAAGGACTGTTCCCTCTTCTATGGTGTCTCCCTCTTCGGCCTCCCTTACCTTTAAATTGCAGACCGAATCAAGTCTCCGGGCAAGGGTCGAGGTGAACCCTCTGGGCATATGCTGCGTTATCAGAATGGAAAACCCTATCGCCCGGGGTATCTTCTGAAGGACGCTCTGGAGAGCGGGCGGGCCCCCCGTTGAAGCGGCGATTGCCGCGACGTCTATCCGGCCGCTCGGGTCGTATGGCGACGCGGGGGAGGCCGGAACGGTGAATTTTCTGGGCTTCGACCGCGAGATGGCCTTTATCTTCCCGATTATCTCTTCCGCCAGCGACTGAAAGTCCATGAGCCCCGCGCTCGATTTGTCCACAAAGTCCATGGCCCCCAGTTCGAGGGCGCGGAGCGTAAGCTCCGCCCCTTCCCTCGTGAATTGCGAAAGGACCAGGACGGGCACGGGCCTTATCTCCATCACGGCCCTCAGGGCGTCCAGGCCGTCCATTACGGGCATCTTGATATCCAGCGTTATCACGTCGGGCAAAAGGGCCACCGCCATCCTGACCGCCTCTTTCCCGTTCATGGCCACCCCGACCACCTCGATCGAGGGCTCCCGAGAGAAGACCCTGATGAGGGCCTTCCTGACGAAGGCCGAATCGTCCACTATGAGGACCTTTATCCGCCTTTCGGTTGTCATCTATTAAGGTGCCTTCCTGTAGACCACTATGCCTTCCCTGCATTCGGGGACAAATAGGTCTGTTTTCTGTATGAGGGTCTCGGTTGAGCCCACGAAAAGATAGCCCTCGTCCCTCAGGCAGGAATGGAAATTCCGGGCGATATTTGAGATCGCCTCATCGCTCATGTATATGAAGACATTGCGGCAGAAAATGGCGTCCGCCCCTTCGAGCCCATCGAAGGCGGCAGGGTCCATGAGGTTCCCGTGCCGGAATTTGACAGGGCTCTTATAGGCCCTTTTCAGCCGGAACCCCGACTCCTCCCTGTGGAAATACTTGTTCACGAAGGCATCTTCCTCATTGAGGAGCCGGAAGGAGTTGTTGGAGTACAGGGCTTTTCTGGCTTTCCGGAGGGCGCTCTTGTCCACGTCTATTCCCGTGAGCCCGGTCTCCCAATTGCCCCAGGCAAAAAGGGCGCTCTCGAAGAGCAATATGGAGAGGCTGTAGATCTCCTCCCCCGTGGAGCATCCCGCCGAGATTATATTGATCGAGCTTTCTCCGCCGGCCACCTTCCTCCGTTTTATATCGTTCAGAAAAACGAAGAAGGCCTCGAACTGGTTTTTTTCTCTTTGGAAAAAGGTCTCATTGTTCATGATCTCCGCCGCGAGCGCGTTCAGCTCCCCCCTCGCCTTCGGGTCCCCCCTCGCGCTATTTTCTCCGAGCATATCGAGGTATTCCGAATAGGATGAGAGCCCGAGGAGCCCCAACCTGTGTGATAGCTTTGTATGCAGGGTGAGCCTTCTGTCCCCTTTTAAGACAATCCCGAACTCCCGGTGGACCAAATCAGCAAGCCTTCTGAATTCCTCCTCCGAAATGAACGTCACCAGATTCCGGGTCAAGCCCGGAAGGGGCTTTCCGTTCCTGCGGTTTTCGATTTCCATCTGTCTTGTCCATCCCAGGTTCCTTTTTATTTTTTTTCAATCTTCATAAGCGTTTTTCGAGCGGCCGACCTGACTTCTCTTTCAGCGTCTTTTGAAAGGGCGGAAAGCACCTTTATTGCCCTCTTCGAGGAAACTTTTCCTGCGGCCAGCGCCGCCTCAAGCCTTATCTCCGGTTCGCGGTCCCCCGCAAATTGCAGAAGGGCCTCGTATTCGCCCATAATCGAAAGGAACCTGGCCAGCGTTGCCCTCTCGGGCGTCTCTTTATCCTTTATGGAGTCTATGAGGGGCTGGACCGATTTCTTCCCGAGCTTTAGAAGCCCCTTGAGCGCGTATTCCTGAAGCTCCTCTTCGGCCACCGAGTCTATGAGGGCAAAAACGGCACGGACGTCCTCGGCCCAGCTCAGGGCCATGAGGGCCGCTTTTTTCACCTCGAATTTCGGCGACTTGTAAATTTCGAGCAGCATCGGGGCAAGCCGCATGAAATATTCGGGCATGAACCTGTCCCCGAGCCTTTCGGCTATGTTCACTATGGCCTTCAGGGCCAGTTCCCTGAGTTCCTCGCTTTCGATGAACTCCGAGACCGCCTTTATGGCCTCCCTGCCGCCGATCCTCTCCAGGGCATCGAGGGCCATCTCGAGGTAGACGTTTTTCTTCACGCATTTGATGAGGATTTCAAGCGCCTCCCGGCCCCCGATTTCGGCAAGCGCGTCCATGGCCGCCATGGCCGGCCATGGCCTGCCCGAGCGCCACGCATCGTCTATGGCCCACCCGAGCGCGTGAACGGCCCTCCTCTCCCCGATCCTGCCCAGGGCTTCCGCCCCCGCAATCCTCACGTTCGCGTCCGGGTCTTTAAGGGCCCTTATCAGATGGGATACGGCCTCTTTTTCACCGATATCCCCCAGCAGATTTGCCGCGAATATCCTGACCTCGTGGTCCGGGCTCTTCAGGAGCTTTAACAGCGAGGGGAGGGCCTTCCGGCCCGCAGACCTGTACGCCTCCATCGCAGCGTTGCGCAGGTCGGCATTCGCGTGGTCCGCCAGGGCCTCCTCGAGCCGGGGGAGATAAATTTCCTCGGGCTCGAGAAGAAGGCTCTCAATGGAAGCCCGCCTTCGGCCCCAATCGCGGGCTTCCAGACCTTTCAAGAGGTCGGGCATATTACTCGCTCTCCTAATTAAGCCCCTGTATGCGCTTGAACGCCTCGCAGAGCATGCAGTTCTTGAGCTTCGAGCGGAAATCGCCCTGCTGCACGCCCTTGCACCATGTGCCCGTTATAAGCCAGCAGCGTTCTTCCGGGTTCTGATAGGCCGGGCATTTCTGCCTGGACCCGTGCGGGCAGTTCATTACTTCCCAGCACCTCTGTGTCCCGTTTGAGTGTATCTTGAAATTGCTCACGGCAAACTGCAGGGACTCGACCCGGAAGAGCGTGTCGTCCGATATGGTCTTCAGCTCGCCGGAGAGTTTCAGGTTGCCGCCTATTATCTGGTTCACGCCCTCCATGGCCTTCACGACCGTCTCGCCTCCAAGTTTCTGCTCGGCGGTGGCGTGGGCCACGTCCTGCGTCATCTTTGTCATGTTCTCCACGGAAAGGACGATTTGTCTTGCGCCGTGCACCTGCTCCTTCACGGCGAGGCCCACCTCGTGGACGATGGTCTTCATGCGCTCTATCGTCTCTCTTATCTGTTTGGCGCCGACCGCCTGCTCCTTGGCGGCCACATTGACTTCCTGCACCATCCGGTTCATCCGCTCGATAAGGCCCCTTATCTCTCCGGTGCTGCCGGCCTGGACAAGGACGGCCCCCGTCACCTGCTCGGTGGAGGCGTTCATGTCGAGGACAAATTTCATGACCTGCTCGGTCGCCCTGTTTATCTCGGAGGAGGAGCGGGTCACATTGTTCATGATATTGGAGGTCTCCTTCACGGCCGATATTATGTTGGCGAAGGCGTCCCTGCTCGCCGCGGCAAGGGCCATCCCGTCTTTGCCCTCCTTATAGGTTTCCTCGGTGGCCTTTACGGCCGTGTCGGTCTCGCGCTGGACCTCCTTGATTACGGAGGCTATCTCTTTGGTGGCCTCCATGGAGCGCTCGGCCAATTTCCTTATCTCCTCGGCCACGACGGCAAAGCCCCTTCCGGCCTCTCCGGCCCTTGCGGCTTCTATCGCCGCGTTCAGGGCCAGGAGGTTCGTCTGGTCGGCAATCTCGTCTATCACCTCCACGATGGAACCTATCTCCTCGGAGCGCTGCCCCAGTTGCCTTATCGTATCGGCGGTCTTTTCCGCCGTCCTGCTTATGTTCTGGAGGCTCTCTATGCTCCTGTAAATGGCCTTTCCGCCTTCCTCGGCCTCTCCAACGGCGTTCTTGCTGAGCTTGTTCGTGTCCTCTATCTTTTCGGCCACCTCGCGCATCGTCCTCATCATTTCCTCTATCGTGCTCGAGGTCTCCGCGACCATCTGCTTCAGGGAGTCCGTGCTCTTCGATATCTGCTCGACCGATGAAAGCAGGTTCTCGACGGCAAGCGATGTCTCGCTTACCGACTGGGTCATCGAAGAGGTGTTCCTCGCCGAAAGGTCAACCGATGAAAGCATCTGCTCTATCGTGGCCGAGGTCTCTTCGACCGAGGCGCCCATCGTCTCGGAATTCTTGCCCACCTGCTCTATGGAGGCGGCCATCTCGTTTATCGTGGAAGATATCTCTTCCACGTTATTTGCGAGCTGCTCGCTGTTCCTGGACACCTGCGTGATGGAGACGGACATCTGCTCCATCGAGGACGTCGTCTCTTCGGCCGCGCTCGCCTCCTCGTGCGCGCTCTTGGAGAGCTGGTCCGAACCCTTGGTGACTTTTTCCGCCGACAGGGCCACGTGATAGGACGAGGTCAGAGTTTCCCCCACAAGGGATTTGATCTTTTTAACCATCTTCTTGAAGGAACTGTCGAGTTCCGTGATCTCGTCGCCCAGTCTGGAGGCCGTCCCCTCCTCCACCGCGAATGCGAGGTCCCCTTCCGATACCCTGTTTGCCAGATGTTTCAGCTTCTCGGTGCGCCTCGACATTGAATTGCTGAGCAATACTCCCAGCGCCATTCCGAGGAGGGCCGCAAGGGCCGCGATGAGGAACAGGACCTTCTTCGTCCGGGAGATGATCTCCCCGGCGTTTCCGGCAGAATCCGTTATCTCTTTCACCATGGTCCCGCTGATCTCTTCGGACTGGCCCGTGCGGGCCGTTATTTCCGTCAGCTCCTTTCCTATTGCCCCCAGCCCGTAATGGGAATAAGCGCTTACGAGTATGAGGAGCCCCACGAGGGCCGCAAACCCGCCGAGGAGCTTTGCCCTGATTGACAGTTTCATTTTATGATCCCTCCTGTTCCTTTTGTTAATGGTTCATGTCAAATAGCTTGTAATCATACTTATGCGCTTCTTAGTCAATTTTGTCTGCATCCATCAATTTTCCCTGTCAACTCCGGCATCCGGCTGCAAGTCCGGCCCCCCCTCATGCCCGTTCTCCCTCGCCAGGAGCTTCTCCAGGTCGAGGAGTATTACCAGCTCCTTCGGGAGCTTGCATACGCCGGTTATATAGTCCGTTTCCTTATCGAGGATATCCTCCGGGGGCTCTTCGATGGAGTTCGAGGGGACCTTGAGGACATGGCTTACCGCGTCCACCAGCGTCCCCAGGAGCTTCCCTTTGATCTCTATGACAAGTATCCGGGATTTTTTCGTGGTCCCGTTTGCCGGGAGCGAGAGCTTCCGCCTCAGGTTGAGGACCGGAAGGACCCTGCCCCTCAGGTTGATGACGCCTTCCATATATGCGGGCGCGTTTGGGACTACGGTGATGTTGCCGATCCGGATAATCTCCTGTACCTGCCCTATCGGCACACCGTACTCCTCCCCAAGGTTGAATGAGACAATCTGTAGCTCATCCCGGCCGGCCATTCCCAGGTCTTCCGCAAGGCCCGAAGAGCCGAGTTTTATTCCCATGTCATTTCCTCCTCTTCCTATTCGCTTGGTAAAAAGGCTTTTCGCCTCTATGAAAGTCCCGCGCCTCGGGGCAGCGATAAAAATCCTTCTTCCCAGAGCCCCGGGACATCGAGTATGAGCACGATCCTGCCGTCCCCGAGTATCGAGGCGCCCGAGATCCCCCTGCTCCGCCCGAAACTCTCGTCGAGAGGCTTTATGACGATCTCCTGCTGCCCCTTGAGCCTGTCCACCGCGAGCGCTATCCGCTTTTCTCCCCTGCCTACGATCACGAGATAAAGCTTCCCGCCGCCGAAAAACCCCTTTTTCAGGTTGAAGAAACCGCCAAGCCTCAAGACGGGTATGATGTTGTCCCTGATCATTGCCACTTCGCGCAGGTTCATCAGGTGGATGTCTTTTTCATCCATTTTTATGCTCTCCTCGACCGCGCTTATGGGGATGGCGAACACCTCCCCTGCCGCCTCGGCCATGAGGGCCGGTATGATGGCAAGGCTCAAGGGGAGCTTTATTACGAAGGCGCTCCCCTCGTCCTTCCTCGAATGGAGTGAAACCTGCCCGTTAAGCCTGGCCATGTTCTTAGCCGCCACATCGAGCCCTATGCCCCTGCCCGAGATATCCGTGCTTTCATCCCTCGTGCTGAACCCGGGCAGAAACAGGAGGTCGAGGATTTCTTCCTCCTGCGGGGTGTCCTCCTCTTTCAAAATCCCTTTTTTGACGGCTTTCTTTCTTATCTCTTCCGGGTCGACTCCCCTTCCGTCGTCCTCGACCCGTATGAATATGTAATTTGATTCCTGGGTCGAGGTCAGCGTGAGCCTCCCCTCGGGGGGCTTTCCTTTTTTCCGCCGTTCGGCCGGTGTCTCGATCCCGTGGTCTATGGCGTTCCTTATGAGGTGCAGAAGGGGCTTTGCGAGTTCGTCTATTATGGTCTTGTCCAGTTCGGTGTCTTCACCCTGAAAAACAAGGTGCACCTTTTTACCCTGGGAACCGGCCAGGTCCCGGGCCATGCGGGTGAATTTTCTGAAGAGCGTGCCGACCGGCACCATGCGTGCCCTCATAATGCCTTCCTGAAGGCCGCTTATTGTTTTTTCGGCCGATTCGAGCGCCTCTTTCAGGACGGCGGCTTCCTCCTTGTTCCCGCTTTCCCGCATGGCCGACTCTATCGCCCCGAGCCTCGTCTTCGTGATGACAAGCTCGCCCGCAAGCGAGAGGAGGTCGTCCAATTTGTTGAAGCTCACCTTCACGGTGTCCGTCCTCGCCCCGAGATAGGACTCAAGGTCGAGGATTTCACGCCGGGGGGCCTCAGAGCTCCCGTTTGCCAGAAATGATTCAAGGTCCATAATGGATTCATTGAGTTCGGGGGGGGAGGAGGGGCTTTTCTCTATATCCTGAAGGGCCTTTTTTATTATGCTGGAGCCTTCGAGCAGGGGGGGGAGTCCTGCCTGGACCTCCAGCTTGCCTTCCAGTGTCTGTTTAAGCACCTCCTCCAGGTGGTGGATGAAGTCTTTGAGGGAAGTGTAGCCCATCATCCCCGAGTTGCCCTTCAGCGTGTGAAGGGCCCCTAAAGCAGAATTGATTACCTCAGAATTGATCGCTTCAGAATTGATCACTTCCGTCCGGGCCCCGTCCGACCCCCCGTCTTCCAAAGAGAGGAGGGCGGAATCGAAGGCATGAACGCATTCCTCCGCGTCGTCCAGATAGTCCCTCAGGAGCTGGGAATAGTCCACTTCCTACCAGTACCGGCCCGTCTTCAGGACCGGGGGCCTTTTAGCGAGCACTTTCTCTATCAGGGAATAAAGCTCCTCGGACTTGAAGGGCTTCTGTATGTAGCCCCAGGCCCCGAGCTTCATTGCGCGCACCGTGTCCTCCTCTTTCCCTTCCGTGCTTATGACGATTATGGGTATGTGCCTGTGCATGTTCTTCTCCTTCAGTTTCTCCATAAACTGGATGCCGTTCATCACCGGCATGTTTATATCGAGTACGATCAGGTCGAAATCGTTGTTTTCGGCCAGTCTCTCGATGGCCTCGAGCCCGTTCGCGGCTTCCACAAGCTCGCATTCCCTGTATTTCATGAACACGAGCTTATACATCCTCTGTATAAGCTTTGAATCGTCCACAGCAAGGACCCGCCTTAATTGAGACAATTGCCACCTCCTTTGGAGATCGCTACCGGGATGCCGCAGGCCTTCACCTTCTCCGCGAGGTCGTTGAGGTCGATGGGCTTTTCATAATAATGGAAGGCGCCCCTGTCGTAAGCTATGTCCCTCATCTCGCTCGAGCCGTAGGCCGTCATGATTATGACTTTCGTCTTGGGGCTCAACTCTTTTATGTAAGAGAGCAGTTCCAGCCCCTCGATCCCATAGATCCCGCTCAGCCTTATATCGGCTATGACGAGATCGAAATAATAAGTGCCGAGCGCCTCCTCAGCGTCCTCCATCTTGCTGCTGGTGATGACGGCCACGTTTTCGCCCCTCAAGAGATGAGAAAGGGAGAGGAGGATCGAGGGCTCGTCATCGACTACCAGAATTCTCTTCATTACTGCCTCCCCGCAGATTTTTTTCAGGTCCATGAGGTGAGTATATGCAATTGGGATGCCAGAGCAGGGTAAAGTTAAAATCTATAATTAAATTAGGAAGTTCCTATTTTTCAGGAGATCCGGAGAGGCCTCTTCAGTGTACGGAATTCTACTCTTTGTACGAAAATCATACAGCCGCCTAAAGTATTATGCGGCCGGTTATTATCAGCCGGTTATTATCAGCTGGACAAGGGGGCCTAAATGAAGCGGACGAGCAGGTAGGCTATTATGAAGAAAAATATGAAAAGGTCGGCTAAATTCAGAAACACTGCAAAACTCCTTCATTTAATTCTAAAAGCCGCCGGGCCCTCCGGTCGGTGACGGACATCACCCGGTGACCCTCACCCGGTGACCGGGATCACCTAAGGGCCCGTTTATTCTAATTGGAAGGCACAATCATTTTCAAGGCGAGGGCCAGGTTTTCCCTGGCCCGCTCGTAATCGGGGTCCAGGTATAAAGCCGTTTCAAACTCTTTTATTGCCGCATAAGGGTTGCGGGCTTGAAGGTAGACCACGCCCAGGTTGAAATGCGCCTTGGCGAAACCGGGCTCTATCCGCAGGGAAATAAGGAATTCTCTTATCGCCTCCGCCGTCATTCCCTTCACGGCGTATGCTATCCCCAGATTGCAATGGGCGTTGTAATTATCCGGATTAAGCCTGAGCGCCGTTAAAAATTCCCTTATGGCTTCATCCGTGCGGCCCGCGTTCAGAAGGGCGAACCCCAATTCGTTGTGCGCAAGGTCGGAGCGGGGAGACTTGGCCGCCGTGTCCGACCAGAAGCTCAAATTGTCCTTCCACACGGGGTTTCTTGCTATCGTCCCTACCGAATAAAGAGAGATCAATATGAGGAGACCCGCGTACAGGGCCTTTTTAGCCTTTAAATTGCCTGTCTTTTTAATGAGCACCGCAAACAGAAGGACAAAGCCAAAAGAGGGCAGGTACAGGTATCTTTCGGCAAAGGTGCTCCCGATAATGGCCCGTAAATAGAGCGCGGGCAGAAGGGTGAGCCCCATGAAGGCGAGCGGGAAAAAGACCTCTTTATTTCTCTTGTAAGCCGCAAAGAGAAGTGCCATAAAGAGCGCCGTGAGCGCGAGGGAAATATAACCTCCCCGTCCGGAAAGGGACGTAATGAAAGACCCGTCATAGCCGGTCAGATTTACCGGGAAAAGGAGCTTTCCCATGTACTTTGCGAAAAGCGGGAACGCATTTATGGCCTGTTCAAAGGGGGTGAGGTCGAGGCCGCCGCTGTTCCTCTCGGGCAGGAAGCCCTCAAGGGCAAAAGTCCTCGCCCCCATATAAATAATGATAAGAAGCAAATACGGAAAAAATCTTTTCACTCTCGCGGCGCCCGTGCGCCCGCCCGTGCGCTTAAATGAATGCTCGTATGCGAGGAGCACGAAGGGCAGCATCAACGCGGTCTCCTTGCACAGAAGGGATACGGCAAAAAAAAGGAGCGAGGCTATATGGAAACCCTTTCTCACGAGCCCCTCTTTTCCCGCCTTCACGAACGAATAGAAGGAGAGTAGAAAGAAGAAGCTGAAGGACAACTCCGATATCGCGGACACCCAGTCCACGGCCTCCGTGTGAATGGGGTGCGAGGCGAAAAGGAGCCCCGCAATAATGGGGGCAATAATCGGGGCCGAAAAGAAGCCGGATTTTCCTTCCTCTCCCAGCAACTCCCTCGCTATAAGGAAGACCAGGCCCGCCGTCGCCGAATGGAAGAGGATGTTCACCAGGTGAAAGCCCCAGGCAGCGAGCCCGAAAAGGAAATAAGAGGCCATATAAATAAGGTGGATGAAGGGGCGGTAATAATTCGAGCCGACCGTGCTTCTGAACCCCCACATGTGGGTGGAGAATATCTCCGGGATATTCGCGGGGCTCCGGATAAAACCGTTGTTCAGGACCTGCTCAAAATCATCGGAAACAAAACCGTTTCCCAAGGCGTTCAGGTAAAGCAGGAAGGCAAAAGCGGCTACGAGGAGAAAGGGCCAAAGGCCCCTGCCTCCCCCCTTTTTAAAGGGGGATTGAGGGGGATTACTAAAAATGTGCTTTGGGGTTTTAAAAGGGGGTTCCATGCCCGGCATTCAAATGCTCCCTTGAACGGCGGGTTAACCGAGGAGCATCCCCACCCTGTACAGGCCGCCTATGATCCGGGTGCACCACTTGACCTCGCCTCTTCTCGGTCCTTCCCAGAGGTCATTGCCGGATATGAGGATATTTGCGCCTTCTTCGAGCTTCTTGTGGGTATAAAAGGATACGCCGGATGGGCTTACATTCACCGTTATGCCCCTTGCGGAGAAATTTTCGGCCTCGCCGGGCGTCCTGCACTCAACGGGGACCGTTACAAGCTTTCTTTTTTCTCTTCGTTTTTCGCTCTTTTCTCCGCCGTTCATTCCACTCTCTCTCAGTAGTGCCTTTCGGCAGGCTTAGTATACAATATTGTAATAAAATTGTAATAAGTAATTCGAATCGAATATTAGAAACCATATTCTTTCCATCTCCGCGTGACCTGCTCTTTTATCTCTTCCGCCATCTCGATATCGGGCGGCCACCTGCGCGTAAACCCGTCGGCGGGGGTCTTCTTTGTGGCGTCTATGCCCATCTTCCCGCCGTAGGCGGGCCTGTCCGATGCGTGTTCCAACACATCTAAGGGCCCTTCCAGAATTACCACGTCCCGCTTGGGGTCCACGTTGTTGCCGAGCCGCCAGAGCACCTCCGAAATGTCCTGAACATTCACCCACTTATCCACGACCACTATCATCTTTACAAAGCTCATCTGCCCGAGGCCCCACAACGCATACATTATCTTCCTCGCGTGCCCGGGATAGCGTTTATCTATCGAAACTATAGCCAGGTTATGGAACACGCCCTCAAGGGGAAGGTTTATGTCCACAATCTCGGGGAGCTGTTTTCTTATGAGCGGCAGGAATATCCTCTCCGTCGCCTTGGCGATGTAGCAGTCCTCCATCGGGGGCTTCCCTACAATCGTAGCCGGGTAAACGGGGTTTTTCCGCATGGTTATGCAGGTAAGATGAAATACGGGGTACATGTCCTCCAGGCTGTAATACCCCGTGTGGTCGCCGAAGGGGCCCTCGACCCTCCGCTCTTCGGGGAGGCAGTGGCCCTCAAGGACTATCTCGGCGTTTGCGGGGACCTCCAAGTCCACGGTCTCGCACTTTACAAGCTCCACAGGGGCCTCCCGCAGGAAGCCCGCAAAGAGCATCTCGTCCACATTTTCCGGCAGTGGGGCCGTGGCCGAATACATCGTGGCCGGGTCCGCGCCCAGCACAACGGCAACTTCCAGCTTTTCCCCCTTCGTCTCGGCCTTCCTGTAATGCCTTGCCGCGTCCTTGTGCACGTGCCAGTGCATCCCCGTCGTCTGCCCGTCATAGACCTGCATCCGGTACATCCCGCAGTTCCTCGAGCCGGTCTCCGGGTCTTTAGTGAATACGAGGGGAAGGGTGATGAAGCGCCCGCCGTCAAGGGGCCAGGTCTTTAGGATGGGGAAAATATCAAGCGAGGGGTTCTCTTTTATTATGACCTCTTTGCAGGGGCCGTTCTTTACGTACTTGGGTATGAAATCGGCAAGCCGCTTGAGCTTTGGAAGGGCTTTTAGCTTCTCGATGAAATTCGTGGGTATCTCCGGCTCCAAAAACTCAAGCATCTTGCCGCCTATTTCATCGAGGCTTTCCACTTCGAGGGCGAGCCTCATCCTCTCGTATGAGCCGAAGAGGTTCACAACGCAGGGGATTTTCGAGCCCCTGGGGTTCTCAAAGAGGATGGCGGGGCCGCCCGCCTTCACCACCCGGTCGTTAATCTCCGCCATCTCAAGCACCGGATCCACTTGGGCCGTTATCCTTTTCAGGAGGTTTTTCTTCTCCAATAGGGCAATGAAGTCTCTTAAGTCTTTATATGCCATGAATTTCTATTATAAGAAAAGAGGGGGGATTTTGGGTAGGTTGGGGCGGTTCATTGACAATTGAATCAAAGGTGATAAATTTATAAAAAACAAAGCCTTTCCAAGGAGGTGCTGTATGAAGGTAAAAAAAGGGGACGTTTTGGTATGCAGCTGCGAGGATTGTGACGTGGAGCTCACGGTAACAAAGGCGTGCAGTACGGAAAAGTGCGATATCAAATGCGATGTAAACGCGGTCTGCTGCGACAAGCCGATGAAATTAAAAAAATAATTCGGGGACGGCTCATTTTTTAATTTACGTAGGGGCGCTGCTTGCTGCGCCCGCCTTTTATTTTCGTGACATTTCCGTAAAGGCATAAGGGAGAGTCCCGCCAAAGTACTTTTTATGTGGTATCACATTTTGTGATACCAGCCAGTCCGCTTCAGTCATAGAAACTTGGAACATAAAATCATGAGGGAATCTATCCTTATTTCTTTTTACGGCTTGGTTCAAAGCCCTTGTTTCAACTTCGTAAAGCTCAGCCAGATGCGTGCTCAGCATAATCTTCTGGCCGCGGATTACATGAATTCTTTTCTCAATGACTTCTACAGGAAGCAGCGCTTTCATTTTCCTCCTAAACAGTTGCGGTTGTAAGTTACTACTTTATAAGCTTCCTTTTCAAGACAATCTTTCATTTCATAACCCTCCGCTCCCCACTTATCTTAGGGGGGGGACTGGAAAACTAAAACGGCCACAAGGGCTATCTTCCCCCTTAGTGTAAGGGGGATTGAGGGGGTTACTTCTAATTAAGGGTGACATGGAAATAGTGAACTGCATCATATAGACCCCGTCACCCATCTATGTATTAAGCTCCTGTTATGAGCAAATATGACAAATATTGGCTTAAAAGGGTAAGGGGAAAGCAGGAGAGGGGAGCAGGGGTGAGGGCGAATTGAACAAAATGTTCAGATGCGGCTTGCAAGTGGCTGAAAGAAGATATTTTTTTGAAAGGGAATTGAACATTCAGAAAAAAGGGAAGGATTCCGGACAAGCCGGAATGACAAACTTAAAAAATGAGAAAAATCATATCCCATGAACGCCGTGAACGCCGTGAACGGCGTGAACAGGATGAAGTGAGCGAAAAAGGGCGGAATTTCAGGCACTTGGGAGCGAAGAGAGGCTTTTTCGTGAACGCCTAAAAAGCGCGCGCGCACGCGCGCGAGTAGCTTATGTATATATAACCCCATCTCTCCTCCCCTTGGCAAGGGGAGGACTAAGGAGGGGTCTGGATTCCCGCTCCCCGCTTACGACATGCGGGGACAAGCTTAGCGGGGATGAGGTTTCTTTAGTTCTATCGTGAGTATTTGGGAAGATGGGGGTGGATGGGGCGAAAAGTGAGGTGACGGTGAGCAACCCTTTCAGCTCATCCAAGGGGCTTTAGCCCCGTTCCGATAAAACCATACCCGCCACCCCCAGCTTCCCTTCTAATGACTATTTTTGTTTTATAATTACCTGAACATGAATTTTGCCGTCTTTATTCTAAAAAAACTCTTTATCACCGTTCTCATTCTCTTGGGCATCGCCTTCATAACATTTTCTCTTGTGAAACAGCTGGGCGACCCGGCCCTCTCGATGGTAGGAGAGCGCGCAAGCCCGGAAGTCATAGAGAAAATACGAAAGGAGATCGGCGCGGACAGGCCTTTCCTGGAACAGTACGTGAATTACATAAAGCTCCTCACGAAGGGCGAGCTCGGGCGCTCCTATGCGACAAAGAAAGAAGTTAAAAAAGAGCTTTTGGCCAAATTCCCCAATACCATGAAGCTGGCCCTCCTTGCCATGCTTTTTGCCGTGCCCGTGGGCGTGGGGCTTGGCTTCTGGGCGGCCCTCAAGCGCAATACGGTTTTCGATACGTTTATAAGCTCGGCCACCATCCTCGGCATAAGCGTACCGGTATTTTTCAGCGGGCTTCTCATCATGCTCCTTATAAGCCTTAAATTCAAGATACTCCCCCCTTCGGGCACCGGGGGGCTCCGGTTCATGCTGCTACCGGCCCTTACGCTCTCCCTTCCGGCCATCGCAACGCTTGCACGGGTATCGAGGACAACCGTGCTGGACATAATAGACATGCCCTTCATAAAGACGGCAAGGGCCAAAGGGCTCACGGAGATGAAGGTGAACCTTGCCCATATACTGAGGAACGCGCTCATACCCATCGTAACCGTTATCGGCCTCGACTTTGGGAGCTATCTTAACGGCGCGGTGCTTACGGAGACGATATTCGGGTGGGACGGCATAGGGAGGTTCGCCGTGGAGGGGATAATGAAGAGGGATTACCCGGTCGTGATGGGCACGATACTTTTGGGCACCGTCATTTTCATTTTTATAAATGTCCTTGTGGATATTTCGTATCATGCCTTGGACCCGAGGATAAGGTCCCGAGGATAAGGCCCCGAGGATAAGGACGGATGGCGCCAAAGGGTAAAATCTCCGCCGCGATTATAGGGCTTATCCTTCTGGCCTCTCTAATTATGCCTTTTGTCTATCCCTATGACCCGCACGCTATAGACCTGGACAGCCTGAAAGAGCCCCCCGGCCCGGGCCATCCGCTGGGCACCGACCAGAAGGGGCGCGATATGCTTGCCCGGCTCCTCGAGGGGGCGACGATCTCCATAAGCGTGTCGCTCCTTGCGGCTGTGGTGGCGATGGGGATAGGGCTTGCGCTCGGCCTCGTCTCGGGCTATTTCGGGGGCAAGCTCGATATGGCCCTCATGGGGCTTGTGGACCTTGTGCTTTCTTTCCCCTCGCTTCTCCTTGCCATAGGGGTATCGGTCGTGCTCCCGGCCGGCATCTATACCGTGATGATCGCGATAGCGTTTGTGGGCTGGGCCTCGTTTGCGAGGCTCACAAGGGGATATGTGTTGAGCTTGAAAGAGGCCCAATACGTGGAGGCGGCAAGGGCGATAGGGTGCGGGCACGGAAGGGTGCTCATGAAGCATATCCTTCCCCAGTGCGTCCCGCTTGCCCTTACGCTTATGACATTGAAGCTGGGGGGATACATAATTACGGAGGCCTCGCTCAGTTTCCTCGGGCTCGGGGCCCAGCCCCCCGTGGCCACCTGGGGCTCCATGATAAGCCAGGGGCGCGCTTATATAGCCGTAGCGCCCTGGATAGCGCTTTTTCCGGGGATAGCGATAGCGGGAACGGCCCTTTCTTTCAATTTATTGGGGGATGCCCTCAGCGCCAGGTTCGGGCTGAAGATGAGAGGATAAGGCGGCGGCTTAGTGGCCCTGGAGTTTTTCTTCCTCTTCCTGCTCGATCTTGCAGGTGATGCACATCGTGGTGACGGGCCTTGCCTTGAGCCTTTTTATGCCTATCTGCTCGCCGCAGACCTCGCAGATGCCGAAGGAGCCCGCGTCGATCCTGTCGATGGCCTCCTCGATCTTTTTAAGCAGCCTCTGCTCCCGCCCCCTCAGGCGGAGCATGAAGCTCCTGTCCATCTCGGCCGAGGCCTGGTCGCCCAAGTCCGGGAAGACGGTCTGCTCGGGCAGCGCGTTCATGGCCGCCTCGGCCTCGGAAAGGATGCTCTCCTTCTGCTTCATGAGGTCCTCTTTTATCTCGAGAAGCGCAATCTGTCTCGGGGACATGTCTTTCTTGGAATTCTTGCTCTTGGTGGCGGCCTTGTCTTTTCTTGATGCCATCTTGAACCTCCGGGTATTTCTAACTCAATAGCTTATCAGATAAAAAATATCCGAGTCAATATTCGAGAAATGGAGGTGGCCGTCTCAGCCCTTTGCGGCGGCCCCCGCCGCGACCTTTGCAAAGTTCATCCGGAGCTCGTAGAGGAGGCCTTTCAGGGCCTTTTCCTCCTCCCGGCTCAAGTTCCCCTCCGTCTTCCTTTCAAGCACCCCGAGGACGTCTATTATGTACCTGGCCTCGGGAAGATTGGGCTTTGTCGGGACCTCTCCCAGCCCCATGGCCATGTATGCCATCGCGGAAAGGTTCATAAGGAACGGAATGAAAAGCTCTTCGCTTTCGGGCCCGGGCCTCCGCTCCTTGCGGGGCGCCTCGCTTTCAGGGGCACGTTCGTTTTTTTTTGCCGCCTCCGCGCTTCGGGATTTATTTGGGGCGGCTTCGGCGGATTTCTCCTTCACGTTTCCCTCCTCGTCCACCCGCCTCTTGTCCCTTATCTCGAATTTCTCATCCATAGTTAAATACTTTATAAAATCGGGCCGTAGGTGTCAATTTTCCCGCAAAAGAATTCAAGATATGAAGGAAAGGAGAATCCCGTTTGTCAAGCATTTTTTTTAATGTGAAAATATTTGGGGTTTTTTTTATAATAGATGCGTGCTGAAAGGTGTCATGAAAAGGGCTTTTTCCGTTCTGGTCCTTATTTCTCTTGTCGCCGCCTTTGTGCCCGGGGCGGCCCTTTCGGCCCAGGCCTCCCTCACGCGTAAGGACCCCAACACCATCGTCATCGGGCTTATCCCGGAGATGAACGTATTCAAGCAGATGGAGCGCTTCAAGTACCTTGCGGATTACCTTTCGGAAAAGGTCGGGGTCAAGATAAAGCTTACGGTCTTGAGCAGGTACGGCAATATACTTGAAAAATTCGAAGAGAAAAGCATGGACGGGGCGTTCCTCGGCTCTTTTACGGGGGCACTGGCCATATCGAAGCTGGGCCTCGAACCCATAGCGCGCCCGGTGAACTTGGACGGCTCGGCAACCTACAGCGGGTATATCTTCGTAAGGAAGGACTCGGGCATAAAAGGCATCAAGGAGATGAAAGGGAAGAAGATGGCCTTTGTGGACAAGGCCACCACGGCAGGGTACATCTTCCCGGTAGCGTACCTGAAAAGCCAGGGCATAAAGGACATAAATTCCTTTTTCAGGGAATATTATTTCACCGGGAGCCATGACGCGGCCGTACTTGCCGTGCTCAACAGGGAGGCCGATATCGGGGCGGCCAAGCACAGCATGTATAACAGGGTAAGAACCGAGGAGCCCCGGATAGACAAGGAACTCGTTATCCTCGCCGAGTCCCCGAAGGTGCCCTCGAACGGCCTTTGCCTTCGAAAGGGGTTCGACCCCGTTTTGAAAAAGAAATTGAAAGAGACCCTCCTCAACATGCACAAGGACAGGGAAGGCAGGGATGCCCTCGCCAAGTTCGGCGCGTTGAAATTCATAGAGACCAGGTCCTCCGATTACGAGCCCGTCTTCAGGATGGCAAGCGAGGCGGGCATCGACATGAAGAAATATCATTACCTGAACAGGTAATCCAGCCCTCAGTGCCCTCGGGATGAATGAGCTATTTTGAGATCGCGATGCTCCTCTGTTTCGGAGCGGCCTGGCCCGTCTCGATCCACAGGTCCTATGTCTCGCGCACCACGGCCGGGAAGAGCGTTGTCTTCCTTTTTATCGTGCTCACAGGCTACCTGGCCGGCATAACCCACAAGCTCCTGTACAGCAACGACTTCGTCATCTGGTTTTACATTGTCAACGCGGGGCTCGTCATGGTAGATATACTCGTCTATTTCCGAAACGGGCTCACGACGGCAAGGGCCGGTAAATCCCCCCGGCTTGCGGCAAAAGCGGAAAAGCCCTGACCTCCACCTGGAATTACCCCTCTTTGCTATAATTTGGAAATGCTCTGGCTGGCTTATATATTATGTACCGGGCTTATTGTCTACTCCGGCATAAAACTCTCGAAATATGGCGATATTATCGCCGAGAAGCTCGAGTTGGGCGGGGTCTGGATCGGTATGGTGCTCCTTGCTACGGTCACCTCAATCCCGGAACTCGTGACCGGAATAAGCTCGGTGACGTTTGCGGATGTCCCGGATATAGCTGTGGGAAACGCACTGGGCAGTTGTGTCCTTAATATGCTCATACTCGCCGGGCTCGATGTGGTACGGTCGGACGCCATCTCTTCCAAAGCGCACTTTGGTAATATTCTCTCGGCGGGATTTGCGATACTTCTTTTAAGCATTACCGCAATGAGCCTTTTCATAGGTAAATACTTCTATCCCGTGGACTGGATAGGTTCTTACAGCTTCCTCATAATACTGCTGTATTTCATCTCCGTAAAGACCGTCTACGCTTTTGAAAGGAAGCAGATTTCGGAGTTCGTGACCGGAGTCGCCCTGGAACTCAAATATCAGACGGTCTCGATGAAAAAGGCCGTCTTCAATTTCTCGGTTAACGGAGGAGTGGTGGTTATAGCGGCATTGATTTTGCCCGAGGTAGGGGAGAGGCTTGCCGCCGAAACGGGATTGGGCCAGATCTTTGTGGGAAACGTGTTGATAGCTTTTTCCACGGCGCTTCCGGAACTCGTTGTCTCCGTTTCGGCCATAAGGATGAACGCGGTTGACCTTGCCATAGGCAATCTTTTCGGAAGCATCATCTTCAATGTTTTTATCCTCGCCATAGACGACATTTTCTTCATACAAGGGCCTCTGCTTTCCTATGTCGACCAGAACCATATTATCTCCGCCATTTCGGCCCTGGCCATGACAAGCATAGCAGTTATCGGGCTTACTTACAGGGCCTCGAAAAAGCGGCTCCTGCTCTCATGGCATTCCCTGGGAATAGTTGTCATATATATTTTCAACTTAATATTGCTTTACCGGTTGAGGAAATGACGGCCTACCTGGGAAGGATGAAATAAAAGTTGTTCCCGTACTGGGTGGGCTCGTATCCGGCCATTCCCCCGTGGAGTTCGATTATGTTCTTTATGAAGGCGAGCCCATGGCCCGTGCCGGGCCTCTTTGCCGCATTGGAGCCCCTGTAGCCGTCCTCGAAAAGGTTTTTTCTTTCTTCCGGCGGAATATGGCCCCCGGTGGTGAAGACGTTGAATTTTATCCCGTCCCTTCCCGGCCCGAAAATGTCCTTGATCGCCTCCTGCCCATAGGAGAGATATTTCCTCTTCTGCCCGTAATGGTCCGTGATCTCCTCGGTGTACTTCAGGGCATTGGAGAAGAGGTTCGCGTACACCTGGGACATGAGGCCCACGTCCACGACGGTTATCATCTCTTCTTCGGGCAGCCCGCTGGCCTGCTCGTTTATGGCAATCCCCATCTCCCGGAACCGGGCGGCAAACCGCTCCATCTGCGGCTTCACGACGTCCCTGTTCATGTTGCACTGCTTCGTGCGGAGCGTCAACCGTCCCTTGTCGAAATGGCTCCTCCTCAAAAGGGTCTCAAGAAAGAGGCTCATGTTCCTGTAATGTTTCTCTATGTTCTCGAACTCCTGCCCGAGCCCCGTATTCACCTCCGCGAGCTCCTGCATGATCTCGGCGAACTCCCCGCCGGCGCATTTGTCAGTCCCGTAGGCAGTGAGGAGTTTCTCGACCTCCAGGTTCTTGTCAATCTTGTCCTTCAGGTTCCTCAGGAGGAGCCTGTAGATCATATTGGGCACGATAATATTGTGTTCGATGTCGTTGACGAGCAAGCGGATGAACCGGAGGTGCTCGATGTTCTTTTCGAGTATGTAGCGGTTATGGATATTGAACCCTATGCGGTTGGCATACTTTTCGAAAAAAAGCACGTTGTGGGACGTGAAATCCCCGGCCGGGTAGACCTCGAGGAACCCGAGCACGTTGTCCACGGGCTTGAAGGGGAGCTGCTCCTGCAAGACCTCCTTCCCGTGGATCGTGAGGACAAGATTTCCCGTTTCGGTCACATATGCGTGCAGGGAGGGCTTCACATGGACGGGCGGGGAGGTGTAAAGGCCAAAACCGGGCTCTTCCGTCTTGGCCACGAGCACAAGTTCCCTGTGCCTCGGGTCCATCGCGTAGAGCTTTGCCTCGAGCCCGAAGAAGGCCTTCGGTATCGCCACGCACATGCCGTAAAAGTCTTCCATCTGGTCGAATTCCTGCGCGAGGTCGAAAAAGGCCTTGAAGGCGTTGTTCTCGTCCTCGCTGAATTTATACGAGGCATAATCCAGCTTCTTGCTCTCTATCCTCTCATAGATATATTTCAGTGTCGCCATTGCCTAAAATTATATCCTAAGCGCTAAAGTATGGAAATCCACTTTCAAAGGGGAGCGTGCCCCAGGGGGCCTTAATTTTGTCATAATGTCACTATATAATGAAGCAAAATGACATATTTTATCTTTTGCAAAGCTCAATGTGGCACCACATCCGGTATCTTTCCCTTATTTGAGGCGGCTTTAGGCGGGCTGAAAATGGATGGTTATCTCTCGTGAACGGGTTCGATCAGATAATCGGATAATTTCTCAAATAGCGCATCTTTTCTTCTGCCTTGGTGCGGCAATCTTTTTTGATATTCCCTCACCTTGCGAACTTCTTTTATTTCTTTGACCGCGATATCCGGGTCAAGACGTTGAATTATTTCATGGTAAGCTCCTATGAATAAAATCCCTGTTTCCCCCTGCCCGAGGGTCCTGTTTATCGTCTGGGCCATGTAGATGTCCCTCCTTTTCAGAAGGTGGTTCTTTGCCCCCCTGAATCCGAGATAAGCTTTCAATTTTTCGGGGAGAGTTCCGGCCCGGGTTATCCGGAGCAGCCAGTCCCTTTCTTCTTTTACCAGGGCCAGGTCTTCCGTTTTTTGAAGGACGGCCCCTTTTTCCAGGAGTTTCCTTATAATCTCATAATTCTTGCTGCCGCTCCTTATGCCTTCCTCTATTATTTTTTCAGCCATTTCGCCGTTTGCGACCATTCCGTCCTGGTATATCTTGAACCCCGCTGCGGGCATCGCCTCAAAAAAAGCCGTTATCGAATCCCAGAACATCGAAACTGTTTTTCTGTGTTCTTCCCAGGCCTCCTCGCCCAAATCCTTGATGCCCCGGCTGGTAAAATTCCCGGCGAGCGAGCCCAGGTCCGCACTCATATGAATAATCGGCACATACAGGAGGGTGCGCATGGGCTTCAGGCCGGCGGGTTCTTTTCAAAGCGCTCCAGTTGCTCCTTGAGCATTCTGTTTTCGTCTTCAAGCTTCTGCGCTTTCGAGGAAAGATAGGGGTCCGTCTGCCACCAGTTTATTCCCATTTCCATTGCCTTGTCCACGGAGGCGACGAGGAGCCGCAGTTTTATATTCAGGAGTTCGACATCAACGAGATTGATCCGGATATCCCCGGCTATGACTATGCCTTTGTCCAGGACCCGTTCCAATATGTCGGCAAGGTTTGTGGCCTGTATCGAATGAACCATTTGTTCGGCCATGGTCAGTTATTCCTTTTGGTTTTCATTATGCCCGGTCTCCCCCGATTTTCACGTAAGTTTCCCCAAAGGGCCAAGGTCCAATTCGAGTTCCTCCCCCTCGAGGCCAAAGACCCTTTTCAGGTCTTCCATCCGCTCTTCCAGTTTCGCGAAAGTGTTTCCAAGCCGCTCTATCTCCTCGTCCGCGAGGCCCCCGCCCTCTATCCTGCGGATGGCCTGCTTTTCCATCAGCCTTCTTACAAGTTCCACGACGGTGAGGACCAGTTTCGCAAGCCCGCGCTCGGGCTTCGATTCTTCCATCTCAATCCGTGGAAGAGGAACTGCGGCTTTTTCTATTCCCCTTTCAAGCGCCGCAAGCCGGTTCTCTTCAGAGTATGAATGAGAAAAATACGCTGACTCCGCAGCGGGCTTTCCGCCCGGAACCTTTTTTTCAGATGGCAGCGGCTTCTTTGATGCCGGGCCCGGTTCCCCCTTGATCCTGTTTGCAACATCGACTGAAGCCAGCAGGACTTTCAGGCCCACAAAGACCAGGTCGACATCGGCAACTGATAGAGTTATGTCTCCGCTGACGACCACGCCCTTGTTCAGAGCGGAGTCTAACGCTTCAGAGAGGCGGACACCTCTATTTGCGATCTGCCGGTTCATGCTCTTTTATGGCGCAGAAATTATAGGGGGGCCAGGGCCCCGTACATTCTATTTCAAACCCGCAGTACTTATCCTTCAGAAGTTCCACTTCATCGATGAACGCGCCTGCCCTGCCGTTATCCACCAGAAAGGCCGCATTGAACACCATATCCTCTTTCCCGCCGGTCGCTTCTGCGGGCAGGAGATTATTGATGCGGGTCTCGGTGCTGTGCCCCTTCAAGATCTCGAAAATTCCCCGGCTCGCCTCGCATGTCTTCGCATCGACGAGCTCCGACACAAGCCGGTCCTGTTTTTTCTTATGGAAAAAAGCCCGCCCGGGGGAGAGAATATCGTTTTCGTTTTCCGTCCGGCCGGAAAGACCGTCTTTTTCAACCGATCGGGCAAATGCCTTGCGGTCACAGTAAACCTTTATTCCCCATTCCCGTTTGCCTTCCAGCCTTTTTAAAATCTCCATGAACGCATCGAGGTATTCATTGAGCATCTTCTTAAGATTTTCCTCCGTCTTGAAGACCGTGCCGAACTTGAACGGTATCACGGTGGAGGCCGAAATCATTTTTTCCACAACCTGCTCGTGAAACCTGACCTTCTCTTCAACCCACTTGAAATCGTCCAGGTTTCTTTTCAGGTTCTCCCCGCAGAAATCATCGCTTGCCACAGTGCCTGTAACCGCATAGAGGCCCCTGTATGGAAAGCAGCTTATATCCCTTCCTCCTTTCCACGTTTCCGGGATTTTATCAGCCAAGCAGAAGAGATATACCAGATTCTCAGGTGTCGGTCCCCCGGACATCCTCACTCCTTCTTGCCCTCCCTGTCCGCCTGTTCATAGGATATGACCTCGAGGCTGTTGTCAAGCATTACCGTGTATACATTTCTGTCCTGCACTCTCGTGGGGAGGCCAAGGCTTTTTATGAAACCGCTCTCTTCAAAGACCTCCGCCTCCGCTCTCCATCCCCCGTCGATTTTTGTGGTCTTGATGATCTTCATCTTGTCTTCGTCCGCCCGGAGAATTCTTTTCAGGAAGTCGATAACTATCCTGTCTGCCTCTTCAATCATCATCGACATGGTCAACCTCCTCCTTTATGACCCGCTTTCCCTTAAGGAATCCAGGCGAGCCAGAAGCTCCGTTTCGACCTTCTCATATTCTTCCTCGCCTATTTCATCCAGCTCGAATTTGAGTCTGGCCTCCATCAACTTTTCACGTATGCGGTCGGCGTCCGACAATTCCGTTTCCGCCATTTCGTTTATCTTTTTAAATATCCCGATCACACCCCTGAGCGGCAAGAGCAGAAGGTCGTCTATCAAGAGCATCCGGTCCCCTTCACATTTCCCATTCCTCGGGGTGGATTATCACGCTCACAAAATTGTATGGCGGCAGAGGGCCGGCATACATGAACTTTATTCTTTCCCTGTGATTCTCGCTGAAATCCTCCACGAGGTTGTCGAATTCCTTCTCCCTGGCCTTGTCGACCAGAAAAGAGGCGTTCATGATCATCTTGTCATTGGAGGCCCGGCCGAGCTTCCAGTCAAATGCCGCCCTCTTCAAGACAGACATGATCGCATCGGATTCCGATTCTTTTTTCCCCGACAGGGCACGCTCGACCATTCTGCCGAGTTCCATTTTTGCCTGAACGCTGTTCCTGCCGTCTCTGGAGATCTTCCGCCTGAGGCCCGCAATTTCCTTGTCCTCTTCCGCAATCTCCCTGAATATCGAG
>Ga0214473_10001052_pt1 | contig 37445 bp, 31 predicted proteins | sample RVTome_7_FD_203509 | JGI IMG/M metagenome (GOLD analysis project Ga0214473, IMG submission 203509) | Soil microbial communities from uranium-contaminated site in the Upper Colorado River Basin, Wyoming, United States - RVT98D197 | ecosystem: Environmental > Terrestrial > Soil > Contaminated >... | reverse complement strand
ACGCGCCGGGCTTTCCTGTCCAGCTCCGCGGCCGGCCTGGGCAGCGGCTGGCTGATGCTGAACCTGCCGCTGCTGACGGCCCTCTCCGGCTGCGCCCGTGAGGCGGCCGAGCGCGGCGATCCGTTCACCAACCTCAGCGCGGCCGAGGGTCGCACGCTGGAGGCGTTCGTGGCGCGCGTGATCCCGTCCGACGACGGCACACCGGGCGCCACGGAGGCGGGCGCGGCGTACTTCGTGGACGGCGCCATCGGCGGTCCGTTCGCGGGCATGGCGGAGCCGGTGCGCGCGGGGCTGGCGCTGCTGGACGCGGAGGCGCGCCGCGTGCACGGTGCCGCCTTCCACGAGCTCGACACCGCCCGGCAGGACGAGCGGATGACGGCCTTCCAGGAGGAGGCGAGCTTCTTTCCGCTCCGCATTCTCACCGTCATGGGTGTGATGGCGGATCCGTCCCGGGGCGGCAACCGCGACCACGTCGGCTGGGCCGTGCTCGGCATGGAGCACGCGGGGATCTACCAGCCGCCCTTCGGCTTCTACGACGCCGACTACGCCCCGGAGCAGGGAGGCGGCGCGTGATCCAGCAGCGCACGTATCCCGATGGCGAAGCGGTGGATTTCGTGGTCGTGGGCTCGGGCGCGGCCGGCGGCGTGCTGGCCCGCGAGCTGGCCACCGCCGGCTTCCAGGTGGTCGTGCTGGAGCAGGGCGGGTGGACGGAGAGCCACGACTTCCGCCACGACGAGGTGGCCAACTGGTTCCTCCTGGAAGGGCTTAGCAAGCCCGCGGAGCAGAGCTTTCGCCGCACGGCGGCCGATGTTGCCCAACCGGGGCAGCCGGGCGCGCCTCCCCCGGTGGTGTATGCCACCGGCGTGGGGGGCAGCAGCGTGCATTTCACCGGCAACTACTGGCGCTTCCGGCCGGTCGACTTCAAGGAGCGCTCCCTGCTCGGCCCCATCGCGGGGACGGGCTTTGCCGACTGGCCCATCAGCTACGAGGAACTGGAGCCCTACTACACGCGCGTGGACTGGGAGATCGGCGTCTCCGGTGCGCCCGGCCCGTTCGACGCGCCGCGCTCCAGGCCCTATCCGCTGCCGCCCATGCCCGTGAAGTCCTCCGGCGTGCTGCTCGAGCGCGGCGCGCGCGCGCTGGGCCTCCATCCGCAGCCCGCGCCCGTGGCCATCCTGTCCCGGCCGTACGGCGGCAGGTCTGCGTGCAACCACTGCGGCTTCTGCATGCTCTACGGGTGCGAGTACGGCGCCAAGTCCTCCACGCTGGTGACCATGATCCCGCAGGCCGTGGCCACCGGCAACTGCGAGGTGCGTACCCTGGCCACCGCCATGCGCGTGGAGACCACGCCGGCGGGCAGGGTGGACGGGGTGGTTTACCGTGATCGGGACGGCGTGGAGCACAAGCAGCTGGCGCGCGCGGTGGTGCTGGCGGCCAACGGGGCCGAGACGCCCCGTCTCCTCCTGCTGTCCGCCTCCGCGCGCCACCCGGACGGCCTGGCCAACACGAGCGGCCTGGTGGGCAGGTACCTCATGTGGAACGCGCACGGTGAGACCTTTGCCCGCTTCGCCGAGCCGCTGAACGAGTACAAGAGCATCCAGGCCACGCGGGTGGTGCACGACTTCTACGACGCCGATCCGGCGCGTGGCTTCTACGGTGGCGGGGGGATGGACGGGCGTATGATCCCCGGCCCCGTGCTCTTCTCGCTGTTCGGCCTGCCCCCGGACGCCCCGCGGTGGGGCGCCGAGTACAAGCGCATGCTGGGCGAGTATTTCACCCACACCATGGAGGTGGCTTCGGCCACCACGTCGCTGGCGGTGGAGGAGAACGGCATCGAGCTGGAGCCCGGCATCACCGACGCGGCGGGCCGCCCCGGCATCCGCGTGACGTACCGGGATCATCCGGATGACCTGGCCATGGTGGCCTTTCTCCAGGAGCGGGCCATCCAGATCCTGGAGGCCGCCGGAGCCGACCGCGTGTGGAACATCCCCGCCGCGGAGCAGACCATCGGCAGCCACCTGCTCGGCACGGCGCGCATGGGAGACGATCCGCGCACCTCCGTGGTGGATCGCTACCACCGTGCCCACGATGTGGGGAACCTGTTCATCTGCGACGGCAGCAGCTTCGTCACCTCCGGTCGCGGGCAGCCCACCATGACCATCCAGGCGCTGGCGTTCCGTGCCGCCGAGCACATGGGCCGCCTGGCGCGGGCCGGGGAGCTTACATAGGAACCGCCGTAGACGCGGGCGTGCTCGGCTACGTGCTCATGCCTCCGGCGCGTCCGTAGCCTCCACCAGGAGTCGGAGCGTGGTGCCCCAGGGGTCCCGCGCCAGGACGCCGTCCTGCGCGGGTTCCACCGTGTAGCCGCCCGCCCGCAGGTTGGCGGCGGCCGCCGCCACCCCTGCGCCGTCGGTCACCAGCATCTCCCATTCGAGCAGCCGGGCATCGGCCTCGCCGGCCGGGGGCGCCCCGGCGGCCCAGGTGTTCAGCCCCAGATGGTGATGGTAGCCGCCCGCCGAGAGGAAGAGCGCGCCCGGGTAGTTCCACACCGTGGCATCCAGCCCGAGCCCGTCGCGGTAGAAGGCGGCCGCCTCCTCCAGATGGCCCACGTGCAGGTGGATGTGGCCCATCGTGGTGCCCGCCGGCATGCCCTCCCAGCGCAGCTCCCCGGCGGCGGCCACGACGTCCGCCAGGTCGAGGGGATCCGTGGCCATGACCAGCTGCCCGTCCTGGTAGCGCCACGCCGCCCGCGGGCGGTCCGCGTAGACCTCGATGCCGAGGCCGTCGGGATCCTGCAGGTAGAGCGCCTGGCTCACCCGATGATCGGCCGCGCCGGCCCGCATGCCCCGGGCGGCCAGATGCGTGATGAACGCGCCGAGCGCGGCCCGGTCCGGCAGCAGCAGCGCGAAGTGGAAGAGGCCCAGGCGCCCGCGCTCTTGAACGGGCGCGGCCCCGGGCCGCTCGTGGAGTTCCACGAGCGGCGTGGCGGCGTCCGCCTGGCCCATGGAGGCGTGCTGCGCGCCGCGCGCGAGTACGCCGAGGCCGAGCACCCCCTCATAGAACGCCACGGAGCGCTCGAGCTCCGCCACCTGGAGCCGCACGCGGCCCGGGTGCGCGCGCGCATGAAGTCGAAAGGACTGGCTCATGATTCCCCTGCGTGCCATGCTGGCGGCCCGGCGCGGGGCGTCTCAGGAGCCGCCGCGCACGCCCAGGTCGACCGTGCGACCGGCGGCCGGGTGGTAGTAGACCGCGCCCGAGCCGCTCGGGTCGGGGAAGCCCGTGGTGCTGTACGTAGCGTCAAGCACGTTGCGGACGTCCAGGAAGAGGCGCATGCCGGCCAGCGGGTGGGAGGCCCGTGCGTCCACGCGCGTGTAGGCCGGCAGCCGGAGCGTGTTGGCGTCGTCCAGCCAGATGTCCCGGGCGTGGCTGACCAGCAGCCCCACCTCGAGCTCCCCGAACGGCGCCGTGCCCAGGCCGCCGCTCAGGAAGTGGCCCGGGATGGCCTTGAGCGCGCGGCCGGCGTGCTCGCCCGCGCGCGCCGTCACGTCCTGGCGCGTGTAGTTAAAGGAGAGCGTCCCGGTACCGGAGCTCTGCAGCGTCAGCCCGGCCTCCACGCCGCGATGCCGGCTGCGCCCGATGTTCACGTAGCGCAGTTCCTGGATGCTGAAGTCCAGCTCGTCCTCCATGTCCATCTGATAGGCGGCCACGGAGAGCTCGGCGTGCACGCCACCCGGTCGGGACACGGCGTGGTAGACGCCCACCTCGAGGCTCGTGCCGTGCTGCGGCTCCAGCAGCGCGTTGGAGGTGGTGATGGCGAACGGGGGGAAGGGCACCGGCAGGCGGCGCTGATCGAAGAGCTGGTCCAGCGTGGGGGCCTTGAAGGAGCGGCCCGCCGACGCGTACAGATGGCCGCTCCGGGTGTCCGTGTCCAGGTAGGCCACGTTGACGCCCACACGGGGGCTCAAGGCGGCGTGCGTGGCATCGATCCCCTGGCCCGGCTCGGGCGCCCGCGCCTCGTAGGCGTCCCGTAGCCAGTCGGCGCGCACGCCCAGCGAGACCCGCACGGCTGCCAGCGGTTGCAGCGCATACTGGACGAACGCCGCGGCGGCGCTCCGCTCGCCGCTGCCGGCGGCGTCCAGCTCACCGCCTCCACCGGCAGCGCCCTGGTACGCGCTCCGGTCACCCCGCAGGATCACGCGGTACTCCGAGTCCAGCGTGCCGAACGACGCGTCCACGCCCACGATCAGCCGGTCCGCGACCGCCAGTCCGGTGTTCTCGATGGCCAGCTGCGTGGTGGCCAGCGCGCGGGTCGTACCGAGGTCGCGCTCCTGCGTGTCGGCGAAGTCGGGAGTGAGCGCCAGCGTACGGACGGCGTCCACGTGGCGCAGCTCGCCGAGCAGGGAGCCCGACAGCCGGGCCCGCTCGCCGAGCATCCGGCTGCCGTCCAGGCCCACCCGGTAGCTACGCTCGTCCGTCTCGTCAAAGCGGAAGAAGATGTCCGAGGCCGTGGGATCCAGCTCGGCGGCGGCGCCTAGCAGCGGTCCGGGCTCGTCGAAGCGGCGCCAGTGCGTGCTTGCCCGGAGCTCCAGGGAGCCGGCGGGCCCCGCGGCCAGCGCCAGCGTGGCCCCGGCGCGGTCGGCGCTGCGCTCCGCATGCGCACGATAGCCGTCGGTCCGATCAAATCCGCCGGATAGCGCCAGATCACGACCCGCGATGCGGGTGTGCGCATCCCCGCTGCCGCGTTGGGTGCCGTGGGAACCGCCCGTGAGACTCCAACCGAGCGCCCCCGCCTCAGGCGGCCGCGTGATGACGTTGATCACGCCGCCGAGCGCCGCGTCCCCCCAGAGCGGTGAGGCGCCGCCCCGCACGATCTCCACGCGCTCCACGCGCTCCAGCGGAATGGCATCCCACGGCACCCGCCCGCCCGGCAGATCGTTCAGTGGCTGGCCGTCCACCATCACTACCACGTACTCCGCCTGACCGCCGCCGTAGAAGCCGCGCACCATGAGCTGCGGGTCGTAGCCCAGGCCGTCGAAGCCCACCACCGCGAAGCCGGGCACCTGCCGGAGGGCGTCCGCCAGCGTGACGTGCGGCACGCGCGCGAGCTGCTCGGCCGTGAGCACGGAGACGGCCGCGGTCGAGGAGGAGAGCGTCGTGGCTGCACGCTCCGCGATGACCACCAGGGAATCGATCGTCACGACGCGCCCGGTCGGCGGCGGCTGCTGGCCCGCCAGCGGCGCGCCGAGCGCCAGGAGCAAGGCGGCCCAGGGGGTCGGTGTGAATCGGCTCATGCGTCCACCCTCAGTTCCTTGAAGCGGCGGGTCTGCGCCTCGATGGCGGGCTCCGTGGCCAGCCGCTCGATGCTGGAAGCGCCGAAGAAGCCCGCCACGCCGCTTGTGCGTTCCAACACGTATTGCGCGTCCTCGGGCTGGGCGATCGGGCCGCCGTGACAGAGCACCAGGACGCCCGGATTGACCGCCCGGGCGGCGTCGTGGATGGCCTGCACGCGCTCCACCGCCTCGTCCAGGCTCATGGCGGCGGTCTGCACGCCGATGGATCCGGCCACCGTGGTGTTGACGTGCGCCACCACCACGTCCGCGCCCGCCTCCGCGAAGCGGCGGGCCGTGTCCTCGTCGAAAGCGTAGGGGCAGGTGAGCATCTCCAGTTCGTGCGCCTGACAGATCATGTCCACCTCGAGCTGGATGCTCATGCCCGTCTCCTCCAGGATCCGCCGGAACTGGCCGTCGATGAGCCCCACGGTGGGGAAGTTCTGCACGCCGTCGAAGCCCATGGCCTTGAGCTCCGGCAGGAAGACGCGCATGAGGCGGAAGGGATCGGTGCCGCACACGCCCGCCAGCACCGGCGTGTCCCGCACCACGGGCAGTACCTCGCGCGCCATGTCCACCACGATCTCGTTGGCGTCCCCGTAGGGCATCATGCCGGACGCGCTGCCGCGCCCCGCCATGCGAAAGCGGCCGGAGTTGTAGATGATGATGAGGTCCACGCCGCCGCGCTCGGCGAACTTGGCCGAGATGCCCGTGCCGGCCCCCGCGCCGATGATCGGACGGCCCGCCTCCTCCTGCGCGCGCAGCCGCCGCAGGCATTCCTGATAGCCAATGAAAGGCATGGGTCGTTCTACTCCTCGGGTGGGGAGACCAGACGCAGCAGTTCGTCCGCGAGGGTCTCGGCAAAGACGGGATCGTTGATGTGGGCGTCCACCTCGAGGATGCGCACGCCCGGGCCGGCGTGCAGCTCGAGGGCCTCGAAGAGCGCCCGGTCGGCCTCCGGATCGTCGAAGGGCTGCCCCTCGGCGTCCAGCATGCTGACGCCGCGCATGGGGAGCACCAGGACCACCGGTCCGGTGGCCTGGCTCAGCCGCTCGGCGATGCGCCGGCCGATCTCGCGGCACTCCTCCACGCTGGTGCGCATGAGGGTGACCGTGGGGTTGTGCCGGTAGAGCGTACGCTCGCGGAAGCGCTCGGGAACGGTGTCGGCGGCGCCGAAGTTGACCATGTCCAGCGCGCCCACCGAGACCACCTGCGGGAGGCCCGCCCGCCCGGCTGCCGTGAGCCGGTCCGGTCCCGCCGAGAGCACGCCGCCCACCACCTCGTCGCACCATTCCGTGGTGGTGGCGTCCAGCACCCCCGTGAAGTAGCCGTCGCGGATGAGTCCCTCCATGGCGCGGCCGCCCGACCCCGTGGCGTGGAAGACGAGCACGTCGTAGCCGGCCGCCTCCAGCCGCGCCCGCGCGGCGTCCACGCAGGGGGTGGTGACGCCGAACATGGTGGCCGCCAGCAGCGGTCGATCCGCCGCGCTCGGCACGTCCTGCTCCACCATGCCGCAGACGGCGCCCGCCGCGTTGGCCAGGATGCGCCGGGAGAGCGGGTTCAGCCCGGCCACGTCCACCACGGAGTACATCAGGGTGATGTCCGTGACGTCCACGTACGGCGCCGTGTTGCCGGAGGCCATGGTGGACACCATCACCTTGGGCACTCCCACGGGCAAAGCACGCATGGCAGCCGTGATCATGGTGGTGCCGCCGCCGCCGCCCATTCCCAGCACGGCATCGAAGCGACCCTGCTCGTACAGCTCCGCGGCGAGCGTCCGCGCGCCGGCCAGCATCACCTCCACGGCCGTGCCCCGGTCGCCCCGCGCGCGCAGCTCCTCCAGCGCCGTGCCGCCGCGCCGCGCCACCTCGGCCGCGCTCACGTCGGGCGCAAAGGCCGGCTCGCCCTGGATCCCCAGATCCATCACCAGCACGTCGTGGCCGCGCGCCGTGATCAGGTCACGCACGTACGCGTATTCCTGGCCCTTGGTGTCCAGTGTCCCAAGCAGCAGGATCGTGCGCGCCACGTTTGCCTGCCTCAGCCCGCCGACCGCTGGTCGCCGTCCGGCCGCTGGTGGCCGTCCGACCGCTGGTGGCCGTCCGACCGCTGGTCACCGGCCGGCCGCGGGCGCAACGACCGCCAGGGCTCCTCGTCCGCCATGTCCACGAGCGCCGGACCGTCGAACTGCGCCGGGGAGAGGATGGCCAGGAAGACGAGGGTGTCATCGCCCGCGTTGTACGTGCCGTGCACCAGGTGGCGCGGGATGTGCGCGCTCTCACCCGCCCGTAGCGTGCGTACTTCCCGCTCCACCCACTGCTCCGCGGTCCCGGAAATCACGTAGATGATCTCCTCCATGGCGGGATGGCGGTGGAAGGCGTGGCCGGTGCCCGGCGGCATGCGCACCCGCACGAGTAGCAGCTCCTCGGCCGCCGTGAGACCCGGTCGGGAGAGCCATTCGTGCGGCCCCCACGGCAGTTCCTCGACCTCCATCTCACGGGTGGTGACGAAGCGCTGCGGACCATCCGGGCTCATGGGCGCGACTCCTGGAATGGGGGCAAGGCTGTGCGTGCCAAGCTGGCGGTGGGGCGTCTCACCCTACATTATAGCGTGCCCCCCTCGGGCGCCAACAAGCCAAGCCAACACACAGACACAGGGCGAACTATGGCCGATCACAGCGCTCAGCCGGCACGCGTGGACCGGCGCCGACTCTTCACGGGAATCTGCCTGGCGCTCATCCCCACGGGCGCCTCCTTCGGCCTGGTGAGCAACGTGCTCGTCCAGTTGAAGCAGCAGTTCATCCTGACCAACTACCAGGTGGGGCTGATCGCCGGCGCCGCGCTGTGGGGCATGGCCATCTCGCTGCTGCTGCTGGGCCCGCTGCTGGAGGGATTCGGGCTCAAGAACGGCGCGCGGCTGGCCTTTGCCGGCCATCTCGTGGGACTCACGCTGCTCATCTCGGCCGTGCTGCGCGTGGGGGATCCGTCCGCCTTCTGGATCCTCATGAGCGGCGCCGCCATCCTGGCCATGGGCAACGGCATGATCGAGGTGACGGGCAACCCGCTCACCGCCGCGCTCTATCCGGAGAGCAAGACCACGCGGCTGAATTACTTCCACGCCTTCTTTCCCATCGGCATCATCCTGGGCGGGCTGGCCGGCTTCATCCTGGGCAGCTGGGGAGGGGCATTCGGCTACTGGCCCTATCAGCTGGCGGTGGTCTACATCCCCGTGCTGATCTACGGCTACATGATCCTGCTGCAGCCCTTCCCGAAGACGGAGAACGCGGCGGCGGGCGTCCCGGTGGGGGAGATGTTCCGCTACACGCTGACCAACCCGCTCTTCCTGCTCATGCTGACCATGATGGCCATCACCACGTCGCTGGAACTGGGCCCCATGCGCTGGATTCCCGCGGTGCTCCAGGCGGTGGGCATGCACGGCATCCTGGTGCTCGTGTGGATCAGCGGCTGGATGGTGGTGCTGCGGCTGCTGGCCAGCGGCTTCGTGGAGCGGTTCTCGCCTCCCGGCATGTTGCTGGGTGCCTCGATCCTGACGGGTACCGGCCTCTTCCTCATGAGCTTCGTGACCGGGCTGTGGAGCGCGCTGGCGGCAGCCACCGTGTTCGCATGGGGCGTGGCCTTCTTCTTCCCCACCATGGTGGGCACCGTGAGCGAGCGCATGCCGAAGACCGGCTCGCTCGGCATCGTGCTCACGGCGGGCGTGGGGCTGGCGGCGGCCGGCGCCGTGGGCGTGCCGCTCATGGGCAAGCTGGCGGACGGCTACCTGGCCGAGGAGCTGCCGCCCGCGGAAACCACCGCGCTCCTGCAGGAGGTGGACGCCGCCTTCCCCGCCTACATTGAGCGGGCGCAGGCCACCACGGAGCTGGCGGAGCTCGGCTACCGTGAGGCTGAGGTGCGCGACGCGCTCGAGGCCACCCGCACGGCGCTGGCGGAGCTGGAGGCCACGGGCAGCGTGCAGCACGATGCCACGGCCAATGCCCTGCGCGCGGTGGTGGCCACCGCCATCCCGGACGAGCCGCTCGTAGGAGAGGCCAACGCCATCCTCCAGCCGGCCGAGGCCATGGGCGGGCAGAAGTCCTTCCGCTACATCGCGCCCGCCGCGCTCATCCTCATCCTGGTGTTCGGCGCCATGTACCTGAGGGATCGCCGGCGTGGCGGCTATCGGGCGGTGCGCCTGGAGCGGGCGCCGGAAGGGATGGCATCCCACGCGGGGGTGCATATGGCGCTGCTGGTGTCGGCGGCGCTGTTGCTGGGCGCGCTCGCGCCGCCCGCGCCGCTTGTGGCCCAGGCGCCGGAAGGCGGCCGCCTGCAGGTGCTCTTCCTGGGCGATCAGGGCCATCACCGCCCCCATGAGCGCGCCAAGGAGATCCTGCCGGTGCTGGCCCACAACGGCATCGACATGGTCTTCACCGAGGACCCCGCGGATCTGGATCCGGGGGTCCTGGACCGCTACCACACGCTGATCTTCTACAACAACCAGCCGGCCATCTCAGCCGACCAGTTCGCGGCACTGAGTGACTTCCTGGAGAGCGGCGGCGGCCTGGTGGTGCTGCACAGCGCCTCCGCCTCCTTCCAGAACTCGGAAGCGTTCATCCGGCTGGTGGGCGCCGCCTTCAAGAGCCACGGCACGGGTACCTTCCGCGCCACACGCACGGCGCCCGACCACCCGGTCGTGCGCGGCGTACCGGTCTTCGAGACGTGGGACGAGACCTACGTCCACACCAAGCACAATCCGGATCGCACGGTGCTGGAGGTGCGCAGCCAGGACGGCCACGATGAGCCGTGGACGTGGGTGCGCGACTACGGCAACGGCCGCGTCTTCTACACCGCGTGGGGCCACGATCAGCGCACGTGGGGCAACGAGGGCTTCCAGCAGCTGCTCACGCAGGCGCTCAAGTGGAGTGCCGGGGACTGGGCGCTGGCACAACAGCTGAGCGAACCACAGCCCGCGCTCCAGCGCCTCGAGGTGGGGCTCCCCGTCTACGAGCTGCCGCCCGCACCGTGGAACACGCTCAAGGAGATGGTGGACACCGCGCAGGTGGCGCTGGCGCCGGATGCGTCCTATGCCCTCATGACCGCGCGCCCCGGCTTCCGCATCGAGCCCTACGCGGCGGAGCCCACCATCCGCAACATCATCGACTTCACCTGGGACGAGCGCGGCCGCATGTGGGCCGTGGAGACGGTGGACTACCCCAACACGGTCCTGCCCGAGGGGGAGCCCGGCAACGACCGCATCCTGATCCTGGAGGACACCAACGGGGACGGCCTGCCGGACGAGACCACGGTGTTCGCCGACGGCATGAACCTGGCTACCAGCCTGGCCTTCGCCAACGGCGGGCTGGTCGTGGGCCAGGCGCCGCATATGCTCTTCTTCCGGGACACGGACGGGGACGATGTGGCGGACGAGCGGCAGGTCCTCTTCACCGGCTGGCCGCGCGGCGACACGCACGGCACCATCAGCAACCTGCGCTACGGCCTGGACAACCAGGTGCTGGGCTCGGTGGGCTACAACGGCTTCCGCGGCGCGGTGGGCGGCGTGACCTTCGGCCGCGGCGCGGACGCCGTTTCCATGGGCGCGGGCTATTTCCGCTTCGCGCCCGACGGCTCGTCACTCGACTACCTGGCGCGCACCAGCAACAACACCTGGGGCGTGGCCCAGAGCGAGGACGGTCACGTCTTCGGCTCCACGGCCAACCGCAACGCCAGCAACTTCGTCCACATCCCGGGGCGCCACTACCGCCGCCTGCTCGGCGAGACGCCCACGCTGCCGCGCATCGCCGACCGCGAGGACGTCTATCCGCTGCGCAACATCTACCAGGTGGACCAGTTCGGCATGTACACGGCCGGCTCCGCGCACGAGATCTACACCGCGCGCGCCTACCCGCCCGAGTACTGGAACCGCGCGGCGTTCGTGGCGGAGCCCACCGCCCACCTGGTCGGCATGTTCGAACTGGAGCCGGCGGGCACCGGCTTCCGCGCCGTGAACCGCTGGAACCTGGTGGCCAGTCGCGACGCGTGGCAGGCGCCGGTGCAGGTGAAGGTCGGCCCCGACGGCGCCGTCTGGATCTCCGACTTCTACTCGCTGGTGGCGCAGCACAACCCCACGCCGGAGGGCACGGAACTGGGCCCCGGCAACGCCTACGAAACGCCCAACCGGGACAAGATCCACGGCCGCATCTACCGCGTGGTGCACGAGGATGCCCCGCCGCCGGCCACCACCAGCCTGGCGGGCGCCACCCCCGCGCGGCTGGTGGCGGCGCTCACGGATGACAACATGTTCTGGCGGCTGACGGCCCAGCGCCTGCTGGTGGAGCGTGGCCAGACGGACGTGGTGCCCGCGCTCACGGAGCTCCTGCGTGACCACACGGTGGACGCCCTGGGGCTGAACCCGGGTGCCCTGCACGCGCTCTGGACGCTGCACGGCCTGGGCGCCCTCGAGGCCGATACGGAAGCAAGCGACGCCGCGCGGCTGGCACTCCATCATCCATCCTCCGCCCTGCGCCGGGCCGCGCTCGCGGCGTTGCCGCGGGACGAACGGCTGCTGGCGGACATCTTCGCCGCGGGCCTGCTCCCGGATCGGAGCTCGCCGCACGAAGTCGACCTCACGGTTAGTAGCGGGGTACTGCAGGACGCCGACCCGCACGTGCGGCTGGACGCCCTGCTCGCGCTGGCGGAGCTGCCGCCCTCGCCGCGCGCGGTGGACGCCGTGGTGGAGCTGATCACCGTGCCCGGCAACGCGCGCGACCGCTGGTTGCCGGACGCCGCGGCCATGGCGGGCATCCAGCAGGGCCCGGACGCGGCGCTCGCGCTGCTCCGGCGGGAGCGCCTGCCCGTTCGCGACAGCGCGGCCATGGCCGGCATCCAGACCACGCTCCGGCGCATGACCATCCACTTTGCCGCACGGGAGAACACGGCCGCCGTGGTGGCGCTCCTGCAGGCCGTGCCCGAGGCCGACCCGGCGCTGGCCGAAGCGGTGTTCGTGGGCATCGCGGGGATCGCCGCCGACGGCGAGCAGCGGGGACGCCGCGGCATCGACACCCGCGGCGGCTGGCCCGAGGAGCAGCCGCCCACGTTGACCGCCGAGCAACGCTCCGCCCTTGCGGCGGCCGCGCGTTCGGCCCCGCCGGAAATGGCCGACGGCTTCGCGCGTGTGGCGGCGCGCTGGGGAACACCCGACCTGTTCAGATGAACCGTATGAGGGGAAGTACCTCCATGAGCATCACCGGCCGCGCCGTGTTCACGGCGGCACTGCTGCTGGCCACGCCGGGCATCGGCGTCGGCGCAGCCAGCGCCCAGGAGCCGCCCGACACCGTCATCACGCTGCGCACCACCGGCAGCAACATGTCCTTCGAGCCGGACCACATCTCGGCCCGGCAGGGCACCCGCGTGACCGTGCGCTACGTGAACGACGGCACGCTGCCGCACAACTTCGTGCTGGTGAAGGAGGAGGCGGACATCGACGTGCTCGGGCCCGCCGCCTTCCAGGCCAAGGACACCGGCTACGTACCGCTGGAACTGGCCGATCGGATGATCGCCTACAGTGACCTGGCCGTGCCGGGCGCCACCGTGGAGGTCACCTTCGTGATGCCGCCCGCCGGGGACTACTTCTTCGTGTGCCTCTACCCCGGGCACTACAACATGATGTTCGGCACGCTGAAGAGTCTGCAGTAGGCTCGCTGCCCGAATTCAGGGTGTCCCAACTTGCTATGGCCAATCCAGCAGGCGGGAGCCTACCGTTGGCTTTGCGGCAGAGGAGCGGACCCATTGCACCGTCAGCTACCTGCCCGCACGTCCACCGGTGGTCCATACCCTGGCGTTGGAGGTTCTCATGGCGAAACAGGACGTAAGCCGGACACGGCGTACCCTCGGCTGGTGCGTTCCCGGCCTCATCATGGCGGCGCTGCTCGTAGTTTCCGGCGCACAAGCCCAGGAGGGCTACGAGTGCGAAGACGTCCTCGACCGGAAGTGCACGGCATTCGAGGAATACGGTTACTGCCTCAACACGGCCGTGGATTCCTTCGACGAGTGCGTGGAGGACGCCAGTTGGCTGGAGAAGGCGGGTTGCTATGTGGCCTGGGAGTTCGACTACTATGCTTGCGTGCCGGAGACCATCATCGCGATCATCAAGTAGGACAGGGTCATGCAGGAGCGGCCGCCGCGGCGGGCAGGTAGTCCCTTCGTTGCGCGAGGCCTCGCGGTGGTGACCATCGTGTGCGTGGTAGCCGCGGCCGTCTACTACGTGGCTCGGACAGGGCCGTTCCAGCCCGAGGTCGAGGCCTCGCCCGCGCAGCCACCGTGGGCGGCGGAGGTGATCGAGGAAGCTTTCTCGGTGGCCCACGCCGCCTCCGACGGCGAGCGCTGGGTGCTTGCCGATCCCCGGGCTGGCCGCGTTCACGTGCTGGACGCGGACGCACATCATCTGCGCACGTTCGGACGGACGGGGGTGGGTCCAGGGGAACTGGGCAACCCCGAAAGGGTGGCAATACGGGGCGGGAGGATCTGGGTGGCTGACCGGGTCCGGCCGGAAGTCCTGATGTTCGACTCCAGCGGTGACTTCCTGGCGGCGCTACGCCCCGCCCCCGGCTGCGAGAAGGGGAATGTGGTGGCATTGGCCGCGTCCGTCGAGGGCCTGTACCTCCTGCGCGTCTGCTCCGAGCTGCCGCGGCGAATCCGGTACCGGCTGGAGCGTGCGCCCGGTCCGGGGGAATCGGTGACGCTGGTCCTCGATGCCGTGGCGCACGTGGTGGAAGTCAGCGCCGGGGGCGCGGCGCCTATGCACTTTCCGGCCCTCGTCGCCTGGCACGGCAGCGTGCTCGTGGGCGAGGGTAGCCAGGGCTGCTTCACCCTCCTGCACACCCGCAGCGGGGAGCGCGAGGCCGACTGCTTTACCGGTGTGGCACGCTCCCCGCTGCCGGCAGCGGAACGCGCCCGCCTCTCCGCCCGCTGGGGCGGGCGGGTGGCGGTTCCCGATTCTCTCCCCCTGTTCCGCGATCTGGCCGTGGTTGCTGGCGCCCTCGCCCTCCATCGCCCGCTTTCCACGGACTCCTCCGCCTGGATCGAATTGGAGCCTGCTCCGCCCTTCGCCACGACGGGTCGGCAGTGGGGTCCGCTGGGCTCCGGCTCCTTCGGGGGACCTATGGGCATCCTGGAGACATTCGACGGCGTGGAGGGGACAATCCTCCGGGTCCTGCAACATCCCCGGGACCCGTGAATCTGGAACTCATCGACCTGGTGACGGGCTATGGGCCGGGGCGGGTGGTGACCCGGTGCTCCTTCAGCCTGATGGGGGGCGGGATCACCGCCGTGGTGGGGCCGAACGGGGCGGGCAAGACCACCCTTTTCCGGACCATCCTCGGTCTCCTGCCGCCGCTCGGCGGTAAGGTGCTCATCGATGGTCTGCGCCCCCGGGAGTACGTGCGCCGCCATGGCCTCGGCTACCTGCCGGAGGTGCTGGAACTCCCCGACCACTGGTCGGGTGCGGGGCTACTGGCCCGTCTCCGTGCGGCGGTGAACGGCGTGTCCGGAACTCAGGTCGCGGAGGCGGCGGAGCGGTCCGCCATCGATTTCGATCTGGACCGCCCGTTGGGAGAACTGAGTAAAGGCATGCGGCGCCGTGTGGGCCTGCTCCTGGCCCTCCTTCCCCCGCCCGCCCTGCTGCTCCTGGATGAGCCGGAAGCGGGACTGGACCCCGCCCAGCGCCTCCGGGTGAGGGAGAATCTCCGCACGCTCGCCGACGGTGGCGTGCAGGTGATCGTGGCCACCCATGACGTGACCGGGATCGGCGCGATCGCCGACCGGGCGTTTCTCGTACAGCGGGGCGCTGCCACCGCCGTGCAGGCCGGCGATCTTGCCGATCCGGCACGCGTGCTGGCTCTCTTCGCCGCGGAAGAGGAAGCCTCGTGACCGCGGCAAAGATGCAGAGAGCGTCGGTCGTGCACGAGATCGTTCGTTCATGGCTGCGTCGGAACAGGCGGCTGGCGTGGGTGACGGCCGGCTTATTCGTCGTTGGTGTGGTGGCGGTAGGGATGGCGGACGCGGGCGGCGGGGAGGGGGGGCTGGCCATCCTTGTCCTCTACCTGCCGGCAAGCCTCGGCCTCCTCCTCATGAGCGGCGTCGTCTCCGCGGACCTGGACTCCAGGCTCATCCTGATCTGGTACACCAAACCGGGCGGCCTGGGCCGGAACCTCGTCCAGCATTACTTCCTCCACCAACTCCTCATCGGAGGCATAGGGCTTCTGAGCGGCGGGGTGGCGGCGGCGCTAGCGCTCACACGCGGCGTGCTGCCCGCCGACCAGATCGTGCGCCTGCCGGCCCTGGCGGTGGCGCTGGCGGTGCTTCCCGCTGCCATGGTGTTCGCATTCTCCGCCTGGGGCTCTCGGCGCGACAGCGCTCTTGCGCTCATCACCATCGTGGCGGGGATCGGACTCGGGGGCGCGGTCGTTTTCGATGCGGGTTTCCTGCGCAACCTGATCATGGCGATCGTCTTTCCCATGGACGCCCTCCAGGCTCTGGGAGGCGCGGGACCCTCCGCTGACGCCCTGGTGGCCAATGCAGCCATTCTGGCGGCGCATCTGGTGGCCTGGACGTTGTTGGGCGTGGCCGGCACGCGGTGGCTGGAGCGGACCCTGCATCGCAGTCTGTAGGTGGAGGGACTCGAAGCGGAGGCGGCGCAGCCGCCTTCCAGGCCGAGGACACCGGCTACGTCCCCCTCCGAGCACGCCGATTGGAAAACCCTCACGACCCGGCGGTCGTGAGGGTTTTCGATGTGACCATGCGGTAGGTACTTCCTACAGCGATTTCAGGTACTCGACGAGCACACCCTTCTGCTGGGCCGTGAGGTCCAGGCTCAGCACCTTGTCGTAATGCTCCACCACCGCGGCCAGGCTGGCGGCGCTACCGTCGTGGAAATAGGGGCCGTGCTGCCAGAGACCGCGGAGCGGGGTGGCGCGGTAGGCGCCGGTCGTGCCGCGCGCCGCGTAGCGCGGGTCCATTCCGGTAGCGGACGGGGCGTGCAGCTCCTCACCTCCCGACAGGGTGGCGCCGGCGTGGCAGGCGCTGCACTGCGCCACGCCTTCGAAGAGCTGCCTGCCCGCGGCCGCCGCTACGGGGTCGAAGCTGCCCGCCGGCGGGCTGGGCGCGCGCAGGGTCCGCTGATAGTGGAAGAGGGGCAGGAGCTTGTCGGCCACCTCGTCCTCTTCGGCCGCGACCCGCAGGTCGATGCCCAGGCGCGGATCCGAGAATGAGCCGTGGCCGTGCATCTCCATCACCGCCACATAGTTGTTCCAGTAGGAGACGGGCCCCTCACCCGTATAGGTCTCCAGCGGCACACCCTCCAGGCCGTACGCGGGCGGAATCACCACGGGGTCGCTGATGCCGTCCACGTTGAAGCGCGGGTCGAAGAAGCCCGGTGGCCAGGATCCGTAGACGTCCCTCAACGCTTCGGGCAGACCCGGCGTCAGCGAGACGATCGTGCCGACGGCCAGATCGCGGTTAGGCCACCCGTCCAGGCGGCTGCCGATACCGCCCGTGACGCGGTCGTCCACCGTGGAGTGGCAGAGCGCGCAGGTGACCCCGATGCGGGTGACGCGGTCATCCTCGATGACGGCGCGGAGTCCCACGACGGCGTCCATGGAGAGGAGCGCGCGTGTGGTCGCGGGATCGGCCAGCAGCTCCTGATCGGCGAGCACCGCCTGCAGGACGTCTGGCGGCACGGCGTCGGCGTCCACCTTGAGCCCCAGGCTGAGCGCCGTCACGGGATCCACGCCCTGCACCAGCTCATGAAGGCGTAGGGTGTCCGTCCAGAAACGCCAATCCCCGAAGTCGTCATGGCGGAAGATCTCACGGCCTTCCGCCGCGAGTTGCGGATCGATGGGATCAGGGCTCTCCCCGTCGGGCGTGGCCGGTCCGTCATCGCAGCCCGTGAGGCCGGGCAGCAGGCAGAGGAGAAAGCCCAGCGTGAGGCGAGTTGGGTGCTTGATCAGCAGCATGGTCACGTCCTTTCGGAATTCAGGGTGCCGGTCGGGCACGGACGGTGAGCACGGCCCGCATGGCGGGATGGAGCGCACACAGATAGGAAACACGGCCCGGCGCGCGTGCCACCCAGGTCCAGCGGGCGCCGGCCGCCAGCGTGCCGGAGTCCCAGGCGCCCAGGGAGTCGCTGGCGGTGTGCGGCACCGGGTCCCGGTTCAGCCAGACCACGGTGTCGCCCACCTCCACCTCCAGCTCCGCCGGCGCGAAGGCGAATGCCCGCATTTCGACGACGTGACGGGTGCCGTGGCCTGCCAGTCCTGGCAGCGGCGCCCCTGGCGGCGCGACGGCTTCCGCGAGCAGCGGCATGTGGGCTGACGCGATGGTTTCCGCGCGTAGCGGCGCATCGGCCGGCGCGACGGCCCCCGCGAGCAGCGCCGCCAGCAGAGCCAGCAGGGACCCGGTGCCCGGAATCATGCTCCGCTCCCGAGCGCCTTCTGGAGCATCTCGGCGTGCGCCAGGTGTGCGGCGATGGCACTGCGTGCCTGCTGCAGGAGCGCTTTCAGTTCGGCGTTCCGCGTCGCTGGGATGAGCGTCTCGTCGACGGCGGTGAGCACCGCACGGTGGTAGCCTACTTCTCTGGCCATGTAGGCCCGGTCGAAGGCCCTTCCATCGAGCTTGCGCAGCTCGGCGGCGGCAGCTGTGGCTCCGGAACGGAGGCTCCGGCTGATGTCGTTGTCAGCGGGCGTGACGCCCAACCGCTTCGCCAGCGCGCCGGCCTGCGCATTCACCGCCGTGTGGTCCGTGATCATCGTCGCCGCGAAGCGGTGCACGCGCTCATCGGCCGCGCGGTCTTCGGCCAGGGCGGCGATTTCGACGTCGATCGCGTTCGCGGTCACCGCCACGTGCGCGATCCGCGCATCGTCCAGGGCGGGACCGCTGTCCTGGGCCGCCACCGGAGCGCCCAGTCCGAAGATGGCCGTGAGGGTGAGGACGCCGAGCGGTAGAGAGAGCCTTGCTACGTACATGTTGATTCCTCCTGCTTGCGGGTTCGATCCGACGGCGTTCTGCCGCGGATGCAGGAACATGGTTGGTATATGACACTTTGTCAATGAGTTTGTGTAAATAGTGGACAAGATGGGCCTCCAGAACTAGATTTCTTCGCATCTCCTGAAGGAAAGTGCACATGGCCGGAGACTGGCTGACGACGCTCGCGGGAGAGACGCGCACGCGGCTCCTGCGCCTGGTGCGCGGCGCGGCGCTGTCCATCAGCGAGCTCACACAGGCGCTCGGCATCACCCATAATGCCGTGCGCACGCACGTGGCGGCGCTGGAGCGGGATGGCCTCGTGCGGCCCGCCGGTACGCAGAGGAGCACCGGCGGCAAGCCGGCGCGGCTCTACGAGCTGACGCCGGAGGCCGAGGAGCTCTTCCCCAAGGCGTACGCGCTGGTGTTCACGGAACTGGTGAGCACCCTGCGTGAGGAGGAAGGCGACGCGGCCGCGGTCGCGTTCCTGCGCCGCGTCGGCCGCCGGCTGGGTGCGCGAGCGCCGGAGGAGCCCGCGAGCGATGCCGAGCGCGTGGCCGCCGCCGCGGCCGTCCTGGAGTCCATCGGCGGCGCGATGGTGGTGACCGAGGATGCGGAAGGATGGATGCTCCGCGGCGAAGGCTGTCCGCTTGCGGCTGTCGTGGTGGCCGATCCCGACGCCTGCGCGTTGGCGGAGTCACTCGTGGCAGAGGTCACCGGCCGTGAGGTCGTGGAATGTTGCGACCGGACGGACCGGCCACGGTGTGCGTTCCGCGTGCGCCGGGCGGACGGCGGCGCCGGAACTGCCTAGGACACCGGCCGGCCGAGCCCCGGCGCCTCGAGGCACTGCACGATTCCAACCCAACGCGCACGCACGATGGGCGCGGACCGCGCTTCCGGCTTTCACGACGACTATTGCCACCAAACGCGCAAGCGCCCGGCGCCGCCGCGTTCAGCAGCAATTATGGCTATCAAACGCGCACAGGCGCCGTAGCAAGCAGGTGCGCGCGGCTCTGACAACGATCAGACGGCGCGGCAGCCGCCCGGCCGGTCACAGCCTCACTGCCGCGGCGCTCCGCGCTCGCAGCCCCACCCCCAAGCGGACCGTGCGCAGCACGGGCCGCACTTGGGGGGTCGAGTCCCTCCACCGGACATAGAAAACCCTCACGACTCAGCAGCCGTGAGGGCTTTCAATGTCACTTGGTATCGGCAGGCGGAGGTGGAGGGACTCGAACCCCCAAGGGCTTGCGCCCGGCTGATTTCGAATCAGCTGCCTTACCAGTTAGACTACACCTCCGGAAGACCCTGAAAATAGTCGGAAACGCCCCGCCGCTCAAGCCCTGTCCAGCTCGACAAGCACACGCTCCGCCAGATCGGAGAGGTGCTCACGGAGGGTGGTGGACAGATCGGCCCGCGCGCGTACCCGTGGCACCGTAATGCCCAGGATGCGTACCTCAAGGCGATCCACCCCCGGAGAGAGCATGCGCAGCAGCGCCAGCGTGTCACGGAGTGACTCGGCGTGGTCGCCGGTGGCGCCCTCGTCCAGCCCGTAACCATCGGGGTCCAGCGGCACCAGGCTGCATGGCTCCTCCCCGTCCACCGCCTGCAGGAGCACCACGCGCAGGCGGCCATCCAGCAGAGAGGACGTGGCCAGCAGGTCCGTGCCGCCCCAGGCCACATAGACGTCCAACGGTAGCCGCGGATGCGCTTCCAGGGAGCGGGCCACTGCCCAGCCGACGCCTTCGTCTCCCATGAGGGGATTGCCCATGCCCATGATCACGGTGGGAGCACGGCGGGGCCGTCCTGGCGAGGGCGTGGCGGGGCGCTTCGGCCAGCGGGGTCGAGGAGCCTGACGCGGACGGCTCACCGTGTCCTCCGGTGTGCAGGGTGGCGCGCTACCTTCAACTATGCATGCTTCCGGCGGCCGGCGCCATGGTAGCGCGCCGGGGCCTATTGCTGCGCGAAGTGACCCTGGTTGGCCAGGCGCACCGCGTAGTCCGTCCACCATTCGCCCGCGCGCGGGCCGCCGTTGCAGGTGCCGTCCGATTCGCCGGGGCGCTTGATCCACAGGAACGCGTCGGCCAGGGGGTGACCGGTATCGGTGGTCGGCTCCTGGCCGAGCCCGGCGCCATCCGGATTGCACCACTCGCCACGTGGCACGTTGCCGCCGTTCCGGCTGGTGTCCACGATGAAGTGGCTCCCACCGAGGCGCGCGGCCACCCGTTCGCCGTAGGCCAGGTTGGCCTCGGTGGCCACGAAATTCGACACGTTGAGGGCAAAGCCGTCGGCGCGGCTCGCGCCGGACATGGCCAGGCGGCTGGCCATCTCGTCGGCGTCCACCCAAGCGGCGTGGCCGGCATCCACGTAGACCAGCGTGCGCGGGTTGGCCTTGAGCGTTTCCACGGCCTCCCGGACCAGCGCGAACCGCTCCCCGCGGGCGCCCGGGGTGAGGCACGACACCAGCGCCAGCGCGTCCGGTTCGAGCACCACCAGCGCCTCACGTTCTCCGATGCCGGCGGCCAGATCCCGCACCCAGGCCCGGTACTCGGCCGGGCTGCCCACACCGCCGGCGGAATGCTGACTGCAGTCCCGATCGGGGATGTTGTAGGCTACCAGGACCGGCATCTCGCCCTCCTGCGCCGCCTCACTCACGAAGGCGTCCACGGACGCACGGACGTCCGCGTTCCAGTCACCGAACCAGCGCGCCTGCGGCTGCGCGGCGATGTGCGCCACGGCGGTCCGCTGGGGCCCGCTCAGGGCTTCGACCGCGCGGCGCGCCTTGGAATCGCGCTCCACGTGGAGGCGGACCGCCTCGAGCGCGCGGCTGGCCGCGGCCGAGCGCGCAGAGTCTCCGGGATGGGGCGGGGGTGGACCCACGCCGCTCCGCACGTAGGTATCCGCCGCCGCCGCGCCGCTCCTGGGCAGGAAAGTCATGGCCAGGCCGAGCAGGGCGCCGGAGGCGATCCTGCGTCGATCGTGCCCGTGCCATGGACGATCATAGGAGCGCCGGTCGGGCCTCCTGCGCTCCGCCTTTTCCTTTTCGGGCCGCCCTGGATCGATCAACCGGGTTTCTCCCAATGCGTGTGAAATGCCTGTTTCTATCGTTCAAGTGCCGTGCCGCGGCGCCTGCAGGGGGAGGGAGGGAGGCACCCTCGAACGAAAAGGGGCGCCCGAAGGAGGACAGGGGATCGTCGCTTGAAAGGAAGGAAAAGCGGGGCAGAGACCCGCCAGGCCGTGTGCCCCATATATGCGAAAAACCCGCCTGATCAGGCGGGTTTTTCGGCCGACCGAAGCCACGTTGTCGTGACCGCCGAAAGGTCGGGGAGACAGGATTTGAACCTGCGGCCCCTGCGTCCCGAACGCAGTGCTCTACCGGGCTGAGCTACTCCCCGATGGGGGCACACGGCGAACCGCGTGCTGATGAACGCGCCGGGGCGCGCTCCGGGCACCGCAACGTCGGCTTTCGGGAAACCGCCGAGCGATTGGTGTCCTAGGTGGACACTCAGCGGACAGGGAGGGATTCGAACCCTCGAGGGCTATTAACCCCACACGATTTCCAATCGTGCTCCTTAAGCCACTCGGACACCTGTCCGTAAGCGGAGAGGGTGGGATTCGAACCCACGCGCGCCTTTCGGGCGCGACGGTTTAGCAAACCGTTGCCGTAACCACTTGGCTACCTCTCCAGGCAGGCGGCCAGGGCCACCCTTGACGACGGGCCTCGAGCCGGCCGAAGTCCGTCGAAGTTGCCCCTCCTGGGATCGAACCAGGACTCTCCTGATCCAGAGTCAGGCGTGTTGCCAATTACACCAAGGGGCAATGTCCGTTGATGGCTCGCACGGCGCGGACCACCAGAGCGGGAGACGGGACTCGAACCCGCGACCCTCAGCTTGGGAAGCTGATGCTCTACCAACTGAGCTACTCCCGCATGCGGTGGTCGCGTGGACCCGCCGCAGAGCCACCGGTCGGAATTGAACCGACGACCGCTCGATTACGAATCGAGTGCTCTACCTCTGAGCTACGGTGGCGGGCGATCCTCCGACAGTGGAGCTGAGGGGGCTCGAACCCCTGACCTCCTGGGTGCGATCCAGGCGCTCTCCCAGCTGAGCTACAGCCCCATATCCCGCACGTCTTGTCCATCCGCACGTCCAGTGGGCGCGACAGGACTCGAACCTGTGACCTCTACGATGTCAACGTAGCGCTCTAACCAACTGAGCTACGCGCCCGGCGCGCCGCACGCACTCCGTAATGGTGGGGGAAGGATTCGAACCTTCGTAGGCCGGAGCCAGCAGATTTACAGTCTGCCCCGTTTGGCCGCTTCGGTACCCCACCGCTTTCATGGGAGGACCGGCCGTCCGACCTCCACTTCCCCATGCCCACGACAGGACTCGAACCTGCACGCCGTTTCCGGCACTGGTCCCTCAAACCAGCCTGTCTACCAATTTCAGCACGTGGGCCCAATGACGTAAAATGCTCGGAGAGGGACTCGAACCCTCACAAGGTTACCCCCACAGGATCCTGAATCCTGCGCGTCTACCAATTCCGCCATCCGAGCAGACGACCGTGCGCCCAGCGCACGTCGATGGAGCTGAGGGGAATCGAACCCCTGACCTCCTGAATGCCATTCAGGCGCTCTCCCAACTGAGCTACAGCCCCCTCCTACAACGTAACCAGGGCCTACCCACGGCCGGGCCAGAGACCCCACCAGAGCCCGCAGCGAAGTCGCCGCAGGCTCACTGAGCTACAGCCCCCTCATCGACCCATGTTTTCAACCAGCGTCCAGCGTCCAAACCACTCAGCGGGGCTGACGGGACTTGAACCCGCGACCTCCGGTGTGACAGACCGGCACTCTAACCAAACTGAGCTACAGCCCCCTTACATCGCGACCCCCTTCAAGGGGCATCCCGACCCGTGGTGACCACCGGATCGGGATCCTGAGAGCGGGCGACCGGACTCGAACCGGCGACCTTCTGCATGGCAAGCAGACGCTCTACCAACTGAGCTACGCCCGCGACTCTCGTGCTGTCCTCTGACCGACTCCGTACCGCTTGACGCCCCCACGGGGAATCGAACCCCGGTCTCCACCTTGAAAGAGTGGCGTCCTGACCGTTAGACGATGGGGGCCAGAGCTCGCGCCGATACCCCCACGGGGAATCGAACCCCGGTTTTCTGGCTGAGAACCAGATGTCCTAGGCCACTAGACGATGGGGGCCTGAACCTTCGCTGTCCAGCACACGCCCGGAGGGAATCGAACCCCCAACCCCCGGTTTTGGAGACCGGTGCTCTGCCAGTTGAGCTACGGGCGTCCATGGCCGCGAAGACCGGAGCCTCCGCGAGTGGCCAGGGGCAGAATTGAACTGCCGACACCACGATTTTCAGTCGTGTGCTCTACCAACTGAGCTACCTGGCCCTCTGCTCGCGTCGAGAAAAAACCCGCGCGGCTCTGGCGGCGCGCAGGTCTCTCGCGCGCGCCGGCGGGCCGGCGCGTCGGGCGAAAAATAGCGGGGGCGGGATTTGAACCCGCGACCTCCGGGTTATGAGCCCGGCGAGCTACCAGACTGCTCCACCCCGCGTCAAGACCGAAAAACTAACCGCGGTCCGGAGGGGTGTCAACCCCTTTAAAGCGACGAGGATGCGACGCCTCGACGCGCTCCGAACGCGCTCTTTCCGGCACGCTCCGCGACGCCGCAAAGGGGCCCCTCTCCAGAGGGGAAACGGCCTCCAAAGCAAGACGGGCGGAGGCATCCGCCCCCGCCCGTCCCAGGTACCGTCGGAGCAATGCTACGGTGTGTCCTTCCGCTCGTCGCGGCGCGCCACCTTCTGCTGCGCCTCACCCCACTTCTTCTGGGCCTTGCCCTTGAGCTCCTGGGCCTTGCCCTTGAACTCCTGGCTCTTGTCGTCGGTGGCGTCACCGATGTGCTTGCGCACCTTGCCCTCCAGCTCCTTGCTGGCGCCCTCGATGCGGTTCTCGGTGCCCTTGTTGTGCCTCTTGCGGTCGACCATGGGTTACTCCTTCGGTCATGGGTGCCAGTGCTGGGGCGCGATCAGCGCGCGCCGCCAGCCGATGCCCTAAGTGTGCAAACGCCATGCCCTTATAGCGCCCGGTGTGTGCTGCGGCGCCCGGCAATGCCTTTGTTTTGCAAAGTACTTGACATCAGGTCCGACGATGGCGATATTGGAGACCATGAGACCTTACCGATCGCTACGCGTCCCACGCCCCGGCGGGCGGCATGGCTGAGCCGAGCGCAACGCGGCGCGCGCAGCGCCCGGAGGACGAACACGAGCGTCGCGGCGTGGCCCGCCTGACGGGTCACGACGGCATCGCGGCCGCGCCGGCGTTCGACCGGCTGATCCACGAGCGCATGCGGCTGGGCATGCTGAGCGCGCTCGCCGTGACCGACGTGATGAGCTTCAACGAGCTGAAGCAGGTGCTCGAGGCCACGGACGGCAATCTGAGCGTGCACGCCCGCAAGCTCGAGGAGGCGGAGTACGTGAGCTGCACGAAGTCGTTCCAGGACCGCGTGCCGCGCACCGATTACCGCATCACGGCCCGGGGCCGCGAGGCGCTGGAGCACTACCTCGGTCATATGGAAGCACTGATCCAGGCGGTCCGGGAGGGCTGAGGTCCACCAGGTCGCGCCCGGCAGGCCGAAGCGCCGCACAACGCGGCGCACTTTTATCGGAGGACGCTTTATGGCACAAAGCACAACGCGTGGCAACGAGCCGCGCCACGTGGCCATCATCATGGACGGCAATGGTCGCTGGGCCGGACAGCGGGGGCGGGCGCGGCCCGCGGGTCACCGTGCCGGCGCGGGCGCGGTGCGCACCGTGATCGAGGCCGCTCCGGATTTCGGCATCGAAACGCTCTCGCTGTACGCCTTCTCCGCCGACAACTGGCACCGTCCCGCCGCTGAGGTGGCGGCGCTGATGCGCCTGTTCGTGCGCTACCTGCGCGCGGAGACCGCGCGCTGTGTCGAGACGGGCGTGTGCGTGAGCGTGATCGGGCGCCGCGACCGTCTGCCGGACATGGTGCGGGGCGCCATCGACTCGTGTGAGTCGGCCACGGCGCGGGGCGCTACGCTGCATCTGCGCCTGGCCATCGACTACTCCGCGCGGCACGCCATTGCCGACGCCGCTCGCGGCGTGGGCGCCGCCCCGATGTCGGGGGAGGACGGGGTGGCCGAACTCGGCCGCCGCATCCGGGGCCGGGCACCGAACGGGCGGCAGGTGCCGGACGTCGATCTCCTCGTACGCACCGGCGGCGAGCAGCGCCTGAGTGACTTCATGCTGTGGGAGTGCGCGTACGCCGAGCTGTATTTCACACCCGTGCTGTGGCCGGACTTCGGGGTCGAGAAGCTCGCGGAGGCCGTCGCCACGTTCCGCGGTCGCGAGCGCCGCTTCGGTCGGCTCAGCGCCACGGCAGCCAACTGATGCAGGAGGAGAAGATGGACCGGAAGTCGTACGTGGCCCTGAGGGTGTTCGGCCTGGCCGTGCTGCTCGGCATTGCCGGCAACCTCCTGCTGCGCGTCGAGCCGTGGGGCCTGAACGCCTTCCTGGCGGCGCTGTTGTTCACGCTGGGATTTCACGTGCTCGTGCGGCGGCTGGAGCTGCCGCTCGGCGGCGCGGCCGCGTGGTTGTGGGCCACGGTGCCCGTGCTCGCCGCGGTGCTGATGTGGCGGGCCTCGGAACCCCTGACGGGGCTGGCCGTGCTCGGCGTGTTGCTCGCGCTCGCCGGCGCCGCGCTGGCGGCGCATGGCCGCGGGCTGCAGCGCGCGGGGATGTGGGAGCTGGTCACGGAGGGCGTGGCCATGGTGCTGCACGCAATGTTCGGCGCCGTGCGGCTCGCGCTCGAGACCGGCCCGGGCGTGGTGCGGTGGGCGCCGTGGAACACCCGGGCGGGGGCGGTCGTCCGGGGCATCCTGCTCGCGCTGCCGCCGCTGGTGGTCTTCGGCGCGCTGTTCGTGTCGGCGGACGCCGCCTTCGCGCGCCTGCTGAGTGACCTGGTGGACATCGACGTGGAGCTGGTGGCCAGCCACGTTCTCCTCACCGGCGTCTTCACCTGGCTCGGCGCGGGCTGGCTCTACTGGGTGATGGTGAACGACGGCAGCCGCGTACCGCCGAGCAGCGCGTTGGGGGTCCGCGTCGGCATGGTCGAGGTGGGCGTGGCGCTCGGCATGGTCAGCGCGTTGTTCGTGGCCTTCATTGCCGTGCAGTCCACGTACCTGTTCGGCGGCGAGGCCCTCGTGCAGGGCACGACGGGGCTGACGTACGCCGAGTACGCGCGCAGCGGGTTCTTCGAGATGGTGACGGCGGCCTTCCTGGTGCTGCCGATGCTGCTCGTGGGACTCTGGCTCGTGCGCGACGAACCGGAGGCGCGGCAGCGCCTCGTGCGCCTGATGGCGGCCGGCCTGGAGGTACTGGTCTTCGTGCTGATCGCGTCGGCGCTGTACCGCATGCGGCTCTACCAGGAGGCGTACGGCCTCACGCATCTGCGCTTCCTGACCACGGCGTTCATCATCTGGCTGGCCGTGATCTTCGTGCTCTTCTCTGTAACGGTCCTGCGCGGCGCGCCGCGCGGATTCATCGGCGGTGCCGTCACGACCGCCCTGGCCGCCGTGGTCCTGCTGGCGGCGGTGAACCCCGATCGGCGCATCGTGGAAGCCAACGTGGAGCGTGCGCAGGCAGGCGCGGAGTTCGACGCCGGCTACCTGCGCGAGCTGAGCGCCGATGCCGTGCCCGCCATCGTGGCCGCGCTGCCCACGCTGCCGGAAGCCAGCCGCTGTGCCACGGCCCACTGGCTCATTACGCGCTGGGGCGCCGGCTCCCGCGCGGCAGAGCGCAGGGGTGACTGGCGCAGCTGGAACCACGCGCGCTCGAACGCGCTGCGGCTCGTGGCGGAGCGGGAGGAGGCGCTGCGCGCGCAGGCGTGTCCACCGGAGCCGACCTCGGGCGGCTGACCCGGGCGGTCAGCCCGCCACGATGTTCACCAGCCGGTCCGGTACGAAGATCACCTTGCGAATGGTGGCGCCCTCCAGGTGCCGGGCCACGTTGCCGTCCGCCAGCGCCGCGGTGCGGGCGCCGTCCTCCGTGATGCCGCGGTCCATGGCCATGCGCGCGCGCACCTTGCCGTTGACCTGGACCACGAACTCCACCGTGTCCGCCGTGGCCTTGGCCGCATCGTAGGTGGGCCAGGGCGCCGCGCTGTCGTAGAGCGGCGTGTCGTGCCCCAGGCGCTCCCAGAGCTCCTCGGCCAGGTGCGGCGCGAAGGGCGCCACCAGCACTACGAGCGCCTCCACCTCCGTGCGCCGGGCGGTGCGGTTGCCCTCCCGCACGGCGTTCAGGTACTCCATCATGGCGGCGATGGCCGTGTTGTAGCGCAGGCCCGCGATGTCCTCGGTGACCTTGCGGATGGTGGCGTGGAGCTTCTGCTCTACCCCCTCCTCCGGCGGGCCGTCGGCCAGCGCACTTTCCACCACCGTATCCCACAGGCGGGACAGGAAGCCGTACGGCCCCTGCAACCCCTGATCGCGGAAGTCGCCGCCCTCCTGATACGGGCCCAGAAACATCAGGTAGGTGCGGAAGGTGTCCGCGCCCCATTTCTCGATGTACTCGTCCGGGATGACCACGTTGCCCCGGCTCTTGGACATCTTGGCGCCCTCCTTGATCAGGAGGCCATGCTTGCGGAAGGCGTGGTAGGGCTCCTCGAAGTCGAGCAGGCCGCGGTCCTTCAGCACCATGGTGATGAAGCGGCTGTAGAGCAGGTGGAGCACGGAGTGCTCCTCGCCGCCGATGTACATGTCCACGGGCAGCCAGCGCCGCGTGCGCTCCGCATCGAACGCCACCTCGTCCTTGCCCACGCTGGGGTAGCGCAGGAAGTACCAGGCGCTGTCCAGGAAGGTGTCACTGACGTCCGTCTCGCGCCGTGCCTCGGCGCCGCACGCGGGGCAGGGGACACGGAACCAGGCGTCGTCACGGGCCAGCGGGCTCACCCCGCTCTCGTCCGGCTTGTAGTTCTCCACGTACGGCAGCTCCACGGGGAGCTGGTCCTCGGGCACCGGCACCGTGCCGCACGCGTCGCAGTAGATGATGGGGATGGGTGGGCCCCAGTAGCGTTGGCGTGAGATGCACCAGTCGTGCAGCCGGAAGTTGACGCGCGCCTGGCCGAGCTGCCGCTCCGCCAGCCAGGCCGTGACGGCCGCCTTGGACTGCTCCACCGGCATGCCGCTGAACTCACCCGAGTTCACCAGCACACCGTCCCCGGAGTACGCCTCCTCCAGCGGATAGCCGGCCTGCGCTTCCGCCTCCGCCACCACCCGCACGATGGGCAGCCCGAACTTCGTGGCGAACTCGAAGTCCCGCTCGTCGTGGCCCGGCACGGCCATGATGGCGCCGGTGCCGTAGTCCATGAGCACGTAGTCGGCGATCCACACGGGGATGTTCCCCCCGGTGGCGGGATTCACGCAGTAGCCACCGGTGAAGACGCCGGTCTTGTCCAGGTCGGTCTTCCTGCGGGAGACCAGGTCCATGGCCGCGGCCTGGCGCCGGTAGGCCTCCACCTCCGCCCGGCATGCGTCACTGGTCAGCCGCTCCACCAGCGGGTGCTCCGGCGCCAGCACCATGAAGCTGGCGCCGAAGATGGTGTCGGGGCGGGTGGTGAAGACGGAGATGCGGTTGCGGTCCGGCTGCACCTCCGCGCTCTCGTGCCGGTCCTCGGCCACCTTGCCGCGCGCCAGCGGGAAGTGCACCGTGGCGCCCTCGCTCCGGCCGATCCAGTTCTCCTGCGCCTTCTTGGTGCTCTCCGACCAGTTGATCCACGACAGGTTGTCGAGCAGCCGCTGGGCGTACTCGGTGATGCGGAAGAACCACTGCGAGAGCGTGCGCTGCTCCACGGGCGTGTTGCAGCGCTCGCACGCGCCCGCGATGACCTGTTCGTTGGCCAGCACGGTCATGCACGAGGGGCACCAGTTGACCGGCGCCTCCTTCTTGACCGCCAGGCCGGCGTGGTAGAGCTGCAGGAAGAGCCACTGCGTCCACTTGTAGTAGGACGGGTCGGTGGTGTTCACCGTGTGGTTCCAGTCGTACATGGCCCCGAAGCGCCGCAGCTGGCGCGTGAAGTTGGCCACGTTCCTTGGGATCAGCTCCATGGGGTGGGTGCCGATCTTGAGCGCGAAGTTCTCCGAGTGGATGCCGAAGGCGTCGAAGCCGATCGGCTCGAAGACGTCCTCGCCCAGGAGCCGCTTCCAGCGCCCGTAGATGTCCGCGCCTGTGAACGCGTACATGTTCCCCACGTGCAGCCCCTCGGCGGAGGGGTAGGGGAACATCATGAGGTTGAAGAAGGGGCGCTCGGCGCCGTCCAGCTCCGCGTCGGAGAAGAGGTTGGTTCCCCGCTCCGTCCAGACCCGCTGCCACTTCTCCTCCACCTCGGTGGGGCGGTAGGGCGTCCTGCCGTCGTCGCTCATGGGCTCCGCTGCTCGTGGCCGCCCGCCAGGGGGGCGTCCGAAAGGGTTCCGCCGCGTCGCTCGCGCCGGAACCTGGCAACATAACGCGGTGGGCGGAGCCGTAGAAGGGGAAAAGGTGCGGCGGTACCCCTAACCTCCACCCATGGCACGCGCCGCGACGCGCTCGTCATGCTCGAAGGCATCGGCGAACTGGTCGAGCTCGGCTTCCGACATACCGATCTGGCGTCCGCGCGTCCGCCAGTTCGACACCGCACGGTCCACCTCCGCAACGATCTCCCGCGCACGCGCCGGCTTGATCTGGAAGTAGGCGGCTACCTCCATCAGTGAATGGAGGGAAGCCGCAGGTCCGGAGCCCTCGGAGATCCACGTCCTGAACTCCCGCACCCGATCGGGAAACGGATTCACGTCGAACGCCGGTGACAAGGCCCAGCGGCCGTGGCCTCGATGGAGAAACCCGTGATTCAGGAGGTGGTCGTCCAGGTTCGTGATGAGAATCGAAAACGCGATCCTGCGCCACAGTTCCTCGAGTTCGTTGGTCAGATCGTGGCCGTGCGTGCGGAGCGCATCGACGATCTCCGTGTAGGCATGCGTCTCCGGGTCATGCGGGGATACCCCGAGCAATGTGGCCGCCGATACGTAGGGGATTCGCAGACCTCCCTCCCGGTCGAACCGCCTGACGATGGCCACGGGCAGCCCCTCGCTTTCCACGAGAGAGGCTTCCGCCGCCCGCACACCAGCATCCTTGGCAATCCGGAGCGCTAACACTTCTCCCTTCGTGACCGCCCGCTGATCACGGACACTCGGAAATTTGCCGATGGCCAGATGGCCATCCGGGGTGACGATCGAACACTTGGGGCGCAGGCCGCCGAGGGAGGTCCCTCGACCCCGGAGGAAATCCAGATCGGCCATGGTCTCCTGGTCCATCTCCACAGCCTGCGACGAGGCCACGAGTTGGGCCAGGCTGACGCTCGGTGGAATACGCCGACCCCCGTCCTCGGGGGCACGCCTGAACAGGCCGGATTCGTCCCGCAAGCGAAGCGCCCCCACGCGACTGTGATCGTCGACAGCAAGGAGGAAGTCGAGTTGATTCAGTGGCTGGTCGGAGCGCTGGCCCGTGGCCCGACCCTCCGCTCGCTGCTTCGCATGGTCGCGTAGTATGACGCGCTTCCCCCAGCCGTCCGGTTCTGTATCCGCGATCGCTCCATGGAAAACCGTAGCGTCCCGGTGCACGCGCTTGTGGAACTGAGGTCCAGTCACCAGACCAAGGAGGACCGGATCGACGGCGAATCGTTCGGGGGACTCGAGCCAGCTGACATCGTACGCGAATGAAGCGCTCTCGCGGGCCCCTTCGAGGGTGTGGTGGAGGTGCCCGACAAGGTAGCCCTGCTCGCCGATGTGAACCGTGATCGTCCGCATCATAGACCGGGGCCGCCACGCCGCGGCCGTACCCGTTGCGGAAGCCGGGCTTCTTCCAACGCCAGGCCCTCGTCGTCGTCCGCCGCGTCAGCGATTCCCGCCAACGGAGTACCGAGGCCAAGAGCCATCAGCGCGGTACCGTAGATCCCGATGCCTACGCGCGGGTCTCCCTTCTCAACCTTGAGGTAGGTGACCTTCGACACTCCCACGCGCTCCATCATCATGGCCACGGTGAGTCGACGCTTCTTGCGCGCCACACGGATGTCCCGTCCCAGCTTGCGGAGTGACCGCCGGACCGGAGTGGGTAGGATCTCGTACGCCTGGGATTTCATAATTGGCGCAAGGTTTAATGTATTTTACTCTAGCCGTCTTGCGGTAGAGTGTAATGTACTGAAGTCATTTCAGAAACGCCAGAATAGTCTATTATACTAAACCGTAAAAGCGTAGCGGTATAATATACCTTACCTTAATGGCAGAGCGAGCTGAGGTGCGGATGAACGCTGAGGAAGGCTGCGCCAGGCGCGGCGCGAAGAACGCGCGAAGAACGCGCGAAGAACGCGCGAAGAACGCGCGAAGAACGCGCGAAGAACGCGCGAAGAACGCGCGCGGGGACGTCGCTCAAGACACGACTTTGATGCTCCGCTCGCGGTGGGTGGCCTCCAGCACGTTGCGGATGGTGGGGCAGTCCTGGGTGACGGACTCCAGGTCGGCGCGCGTGAGTTCGTAGAGCGTGCAGTGCGTGGCCGTCGTGACGTCGGCGTTCCTGCGCTCACCGGAGAGGAGGGCCATCTCGCCGAAGAATTCGCCGGCCAGCAGCGTGGCGATGGGGATGGGATCGCCGCCCTGGGCGTCCACGGTGACGCGCACCACGCCGCGGCCGATGAGGAACATGGAGTCCCCGTCCGTGCCCTTGCGGATGACGCGCTCGTCGGCCAGGAAGGTGCGCAGCCGGACCAGCTTCACGATGCTATCGAACTCGTACTGGGGCAGCGAGCGGAAGAGCGGCACCTTGACCAGGAGCTGCTCGGGGCGCAGGCGCAGCTCGTGGAGCGGCTTCTTGCGCAGGCGCTTCATCTTGCGGCGCACCACGTCGCGCATGAGCCGCGCCTCCCGCTCGGGGAGCACGTCCAGGCGCTCCATCTCCTCGATGACCTCCTCCTCCGCCTGCAGGCAGAGGCGGGCGGCCATGAGGTGCTGCACCTTGGTGACGTACTCGGGGAACTGCTCGGCCACGGCGTCCAGGCGGCTGCGGGCGTTGCGGTTCCAGAGGCGGTAGACGTCCCGCAGCTCCTGGACGAGCTCGGGTGCGTTGGTGCCGTCGGCCTCGATGGTGTCCAGCTCGTCCAGCACCCGCTGGCTGGCCATGAGGCGGCCCCAGTGGCCCTCGTAGAGGTCGGCGATGCGGTTCAGCCGGAAGTGCTGCACCGTGTTGCCCCACGGGAAGACGCTGTCCAGCGCCGCGAAGAAGGCGGCCTCCACCTTCCAGCGCAGCGGCGAGTGGATGGTCCACGCCGGCGTGGCGCCGCCGCTGCGCAGGTGGTCGATCTGCAGCTCGATGGAATGGTGCAGCTCGCGCAGCACCTTCTCGGAGAGCTGGCCGCGGTGGAAGAGGTCCTGGTAGACGCGCTTCTCCACCAGCAGGTACTCGCGCTTCAGCAGCTTCAGCTCCTCGCGGCTGCCCAGGTGCCCGCGCTCACGGAGCTCCTGGATCTTTTCGCGGATGGCCGCCTCCTCGGCGCTGTAGCTGCGCTCCAGCTCCTCCGTCACCGAGTCACTGAACATGCCGCCGCTGCGCAGCTCCGAGAGGCGCTGGCGGGCGCGGTGCTTGGCGGTGAGCATGCTCTCGTCGCGCACGAACTGCTCGGGCAGGGTGGCGCTCTGCAGCCCCAGGCCGGCGATGAGCGGCTGCAGCGTGAGCCCCTGGCCCACGAGGCTGAAGAGCACCGTGCCGAAGGTGATGGCAATGAGCAGCTCCCGCGCGGCCAGCGTCTCGGGGATGCTGAGCGCCAGCACCAGCGCCATGGCGCCGCGCAGCCCGCCCCACACCAGCGTGCTCTGGTAGCGCAGGTCCACCCGCTCCATGGCGGGCATGCGGTTCACCAGCGGGAAGAGCCCGAAGATGCTCGCCGCGCGCGCCAGCAGGGAGATGCCAATGGCGGCGGCGATGGGCAGGATGGAGCCCGTGAGCGCGGCCAGGCTGACGGACAGGCCGATGAGCAGGAAGGTGAGCGCATTGGCAACGTAGGCCAGGAACTCCCAGAAGCGCTCCAGGTAGCGGAGCGTTTCGGGTGTGTACTTGGTGCGCCCGGAGCTGGCCATGACCAGGCCGGTCACCGCGGTGGCCATGGCGCCGCTCACCTGGAATGCCAGCTCGGCCACCAGGTAGGAGAGGTAGGCGGCGCAGGTGGTGAGCAGGATCTCGATGAGGTCGTCATCCTCGATGATGCCGGTGAGGATGGTGAAGACGCGCCCCATGGCCCAGCCCGCCGCGATGCCGCCGAAGAAGTTCAGGAAGAAGGCGCCCGCGCTGGCCAGCACCAGCGAGGCGCCCGAGCCCGCGGCCTCCACCCCCGCCACAGCCAGGGCGCCCACCACGATCTGGAAGACCACGATCGAGGCGGCGTCGTTGAAGAGGTTCTCACCCTGGGCCAGCACCACCAGGCGTTTGGGCGCGCCCACCGCCTGGAAGACCGCCAGCACCGCGGAGCTGTCGGTGGAGCTGATCAGCGCGCCGAAGAGCAGCGCGGCGCCGAGCGGCAGCCCGATGGTCCAGTGCAGGCCGAAGCCCACGATCAGGAAGGACACGAAGATGGCCGGCACCGCCAGCACCAGAATGGGCAGGAGGTTCTGCGTCAGCACGCGCGCGTCCAGCTGGAAGGCCGCCTGGAAGATGAGCGTGGGCAGGAAGATCCAGATGAGCAGGTCCGGCGTGAGGCGGAGTGAAGCCAGCGGCGCGAGCGCGGGGAAGTGCCGTACCAACTCACCCAGGACCAGGCCCACCACCACCAGCGTCACGGCAAAGGGCACGCGCAGGCGCGCCGTGATCAGTGAGAGGACCCCCGCAATGAAGAGCAGGGCCATCACGGACAGGACGGCGAGGACGACGTTGTTGTCGACCATGATCGGGCGCGCTCCGGGGGCGTGCGAGGCTGGGGGAGTGGCGCCGCGCGGGCAGCGGCGCGGCTTCCAAGGTAGGCGGCGGCGGTGGCTCCGACCAGAGTCTTCTAGTCGAGCAGCCCCGCCACCGCTTCGAACGGGGCGCCCGGCGTCCGCGCCGCCGCCGCCGCCATGGCGGCGATGGCCGCCGCCAGATTCCCGCCGTACCGCTGGTAGACTTCCTCGAAGAGTTCCAGTCGCTGGTAGTAGAGCCGCGTGCCGATGAGCGTGGCGTTGTTCACCTCCCGCTCGGCCCAGCCCTGGAAGGAGCGCGTGCGGAGCGCCGGCTCCAGCTCCGCGCGGAAGCGCGCTCTCGCAGCGCTGAAGACCTCCTCCCGCAGCGCGATGCGTCGCGCCACCGGCAGGTGGGTGCGGGCGTAAACCGCTTCCAGCTCCGCCACCAGCGAGCTCAGGAAGGCGCCGTACAGGAGGTTGTCCGCCCACGACGCCCGCGCCAGCGAGCAGCGCTCGCTCTCCTCCCCCTCGCGCGCGCAGAAGAACGCAATGCTGCCGCGGTCCCCCACGAAGTTGGCGAAGCTCTCGTTGAAGGCCACCTGACCCGGCACGAACAGCGTGTTGTGCAGCAGCTCGTGGATGACCGTGTTCACCAGCGACACGTCCCCGTAGTCCAGGATGGTGTTCAGCAGCGGATCGTTGAACCAGCCCAGCGTGCTGAAGGCGCCGCTCGGCCGCACGTAGGTGTCGTAGCCCGCGGCGGCCAGCTCCGCGGCCGCGGCGTCGGCCTCGGCGAAGTCGAAGTATCCCTTGTACGGGACCCGGCCCACGATGGGAAACCACCAGGTGTAGGGCTCGAAGCGCTCCTTGCGGGCGGCGGAGAGCACCATGAGCAGCGTGTCACTATCCACCCAGGAGTAGGTGGTGAAGCTCTGCCCCGCGTCCAGCTCCAGGTAGCTGTCGGCGAAGGTGCGCGCCTGCAGCACCAGCTCCAGGCGCCGCCGCGTCTCGGGCGTGGTGGCGGGGTCGGCGATCACGTGCGGGATCGGCCGCCGTCGGCTCAGGATGCGCGCCTCCTCCACGCCCGCGCGCAGCAGGTAGCCGGGCGAGCACGTCAGCGTGATGACGGCCATGGCCGCCACGGCCAGCAGGGTGAGGAGGATCCTGTGCATGCGCATGGGACCCGCAAGATGCGCGCACGGTTCCAGCGGGGGAAGGTGCCAGCCCCGGCCCGGTGCGCTAGGTTGGGCCACGCGGACAGGCCGTCCTCCTGTATCCTTCATGCAAGCGACGATGGAACGCACGTTCTTCGCACTCGGCTCCCTGCTGGCGCTCCTCGCGGTGGCGGCCGGCGCCTTCGGCGCGCACGCACTCTCGAGCCGTCTCTCGGCGGAGCGGCTGGACATCTTCGAGGTGGGCGCCCGCTACCACATGTACCACGCCCTGGCGCTGCTGGCCGTGGCGTGGGCGTCCACGCGCTGGAACACCCCGCTGGTGGGCGCCGCCGGCTGGCTCTTCGTGGTGGGCGTCGTGGTGTTCTCCGGCAGCCTGTACGCCCTGGCCCTGGGGGCCCCGCGCTGGTTCGGCGCCATCACGCCCATCGGCGGCGTGTGCTTCCTGGCGGGCTGGGCGCTGCTGGCCTGGGCGGCGTGGAGCGCCGCGGCGCGCTGAGGTGAGGATCGTGGCCGGCCGCTGGGCCGGCAGGGACCTGGTCTCCCCGGCGGGGCGGGTGCGTCCCACCGCGGAGGCGGTGCGCGTGGCGGCGCTGGAGCTGGTGGGGCCGGCGGTGGAGCGGGCGCGCGTGCTGGACCTGTTCGCCGGCACCGGCGCGCTGGGGCTGGAGGCGCTCTCGCGCGGCGCCAGCAGCTGCGACTTCGTGGAGAACGGCCCGTCCGCCATCCACGCGCTCAAGGCCAACGTGGCGGCCTTCCGGAGCCGCAGGTGGGCGCGCGTCTTCGACCGGGACGCCATCCCCTTCGTGGAGCGTTTGCCGGCGGCCGCCTACGACCTGGCCTTCGCGGATCCGCCGTACGGCTCGCGCAAGCTGGACCGCGTGCTGGCGCGCTGGCGGGAGGTGCCCTTCAGCACGCTGCTGGTGCTCGAGCACGCGGCGGACGCGCCGCTCGGCGTGCGCGGCCGGACGCGCCGCGTGGGAGACGCCATGGTCACGCTGCTCACGGCCCCGCGGAGCGACTGAAACTGCGAACCATGAACGAGGAAGCACCGTGCCCCAGTACCGCGCAACGCTTCGCTACGGCGGCAGCCGCCACCAGTATCACGTGGTGGACGTGCGGGCCGACTCCCTGAGCGCGGCCATTCGCGCCGTGGCCGATCAGGTCCCCGCGGAGGCGGACGCCACCGCCGACCTGGTGGAGATCCGCCGCCAGGCCGACCCCGACGCGCGGGAGTACACACCTGAGTAGTCCGCCCGGGCGTTCCTCCGGCCGCATGGGTGCCGTGCGGCGGGGCATGTTCCTCCTGTTGTGCCTGCTCTGCCTGCTGCCCGGGCTCACGCCCGCGCTGGCGCTGGCCGCGGGGGTGGCCTTCGCGCTGGTGCTCGGCGATCCCTTCCCGTGGCACACGGGGCCGGCGGCGCGGCTCCTCCTCCAGGCGTCGGTGGTGGGGCTGGGCTTCGGGCTGCCGCTCGGCCGCGTGCTCGCGGCGGGGGCGGCCGGTTTCCTCTACACGGCGGGCGGCATCGCGGCCACGCTGGCGCTGGGCGCGCTGCTCGGCCGCTGGCTGCGCGTGGAGGGCCACACCGCCTTCCTGGTCACGGCCGGCACGAGCATCTGCGGCGGCAGCGCCATCGCCGCCGTGGGCCCCGTGATCGGCGCCGGCCCGCACGCCATGGCCGTGGCGCTGGGCACGGTCTTCCTGCTGAACGGCGTGGCGCTCTACGTCTTCCCGCTGGTGGGCGGCGCCCTGGAGCTGACCCAGGGGCAGTTCGCGCTGTGGGCGGCCATCGCCATCCACGACACCAGCTCGGTGGTGGGCGCCGCGGCCAGCTACGGCGCCGAGGCGCTCCGCCTGGCCACGGTGCTGAAGCTCTCCCGCGCGCTGTGGATCTTTCCGCTGGCGCTGGGTACGGCCGTGTGGGTGCGCCGGCGGGGGAGGGATGCGCCAGGCGG
>Ga0214473_10001051_pt1 | contig 37452 bp, 32 predicted proteins | sample RVTome_7_FD_203509 | JGI IMG/M metagenome (GOLD analysis project Ga0214473, IMG submission 203509) | Soil microbial communities from uranium-contaminated site in the Upper Colorado River Basin, Wyoming, United States - RVT98D197 | ecosystem: Environmental > Terrestrial > Soil > Contaminated >... | reverse complement strand
TTGCCCCTCCGATATCAGTCCCATTTTGAATCCGTGGGGTGAGAGCCTTAAGTCGGCATTGTCCGATCTTAAAAGAAGTCTATATTCCGCTCTTGAGGTAAACATCCGATAGGGCTCGTCTACTCCTTTTGTCACCAAGTCGTCTATTAATACTCCGATGTATGCTTCGGAGCGGTCCAGGATAAACGGTTCTTTATTTTTTGCCTTAAGTGCTGCGTTTATCCCTGCCATCAATCCCTGGGCAGCGGCTTCTTCATAGCCGGAGGTACCGTTTATCTGTCCGGCGGTAAAAAGTCCTTCAACAAGCTTAGTCTCCAGCGTTGGCTTTAATTGATGAGGGATTATGTAATCGTATTCAACCGCGTAGCCGGGGCGGATTATTTCCGCCTCTTCCAGGCCCGGTATCGAACGGAGGATCTTAATTTGCAGCTCCTCGGGAAGACTCGTAGTAAGACCATTCGCCAGCATCTCCTCTGTTCTCTCTCCTTCGGGCTGCAAGAAGACCGGGTGCCGTTCTCTCTCCTCAAACAGCATCACCTTTTGTTCTATTGACGGGCAATATCTGGGCGATGCCTCCTGAGACAAGCCTGCCGCCGCTCCGTCGTCCTGATAAAACCGGCGGATGATATCATGCGTGGCCTCATTGGTGTGGACCGCAAAACAACTTAGCTGCCTTTTCTTGTCGATAGATCCCCAAAAAGAAAAAGCCTCCGGGTTTTCGTCAGGTCTTTGCTCTTGCAGAACCGTGAAGTTAATGCTCCCTTTGTGTATCCGCGGAGCCGTTTCGGTTCTAAACCTGCCAAATCTAAATCCCAGGCCCCGGAGATTCCTCAAAATCCCATCAGCCGCCAGCTCTCCGTGCCGGCCGCCGGGAATTTGGCTCGGGCCGAGAAGCGTCATTCCTCCCAGAAAAGTTCCCGCGCAGAGCACAGCCGAGGCTCCTTCATAGACTTGATCATATTGGTCTTTGACAAGAAGCCCGCATCCGCCCGCCCGTATCTCATCGACGAGCGTCTGTCTGATGTGAAGGTTGTCCCGGCTTTCCAGAACATACTTCATCTCAAGCTGATACTTTCTCTTGTCAACCAGGGCCCAGCCGGTTTGAACCGCTGCACCCTTGCCGGTATTTGAGCGGCGGTTGTGAACAGAGGTCCTGTCAATATTTCGCGCCATCTCCCCGCCAAGCGCGTCTATTTCCTTAGCAAGATGCCCTCTTCCCGGACCTCCAAATGAGGCGCTGCACGGCAACGCAGCCACGGAGTCGAAGCTCATACACAGCAAGAGCGTCTTGCAGCCCATTCCGGCAGCAGCGAGTGCCGCCTCGCAGCCGGCGTGTCCGGCCCCTATAACAATGACATCAAATCTCTCTCTTGACTTCATAAGTTCATAACTTCAGAAGTTCGGCTTTGAATCTTCCCTCTCGCAAATTAGCCTCTAGCTTGACCGTCTGACAGAATAACACGCATCTCCTCCCCCTTGGAGATCAAATACCAAAGATGAAAAGTCAAAACTACAAATCAAAATGTAAAACTCGTCTCTCCTAACGCACTCATGCCTGCGGCAACTATCTTGGCTATGTCCCTTCTTTCTCTTCGAAAACAAATTTATTAATTCCGTTGGGCCGGTTCGTTTTTCACCTTTGAGTTGTCATTTTGCTTGTCCTGACCTTGCCAAAGGGACCTCTGATTCTTTCTTTTTTGATATAGTCGCGACAGTTTCATTTCTTACCACAAAGCCACCATATTAACCGCCCCCGTCGACAATTCCCCGCCCTATTGTTTCTGCCAATTTTCCCCGAACCGAGAATAATTGGCACTATTTGCCGATGCAAAATTGGCTAAAGATCTCGTCCAACAGATTCTCCTGCACCGTCTCACCCGTTACCTCTCCCAGGCTATCCAAAACGTCCCTTAGCACCGCCGCCATAAATTCTTCAGACACACCCTTCAGGGCACTCTCATGTGCTTCCAGTAGATCCCTCTTCGCCTTCTCAAGGGCCTTCTTGTGCCGCACGTTGGCGACAATCGCCTCCGCCTCACAACTGACTTTCCCTGCTAGGACTTCATCTAGCATTGCTTGCTCAAGTTTATCCAGTCCCATCTCCTGTGTTGCCGATATTCTTATAACCCTTCCGCCAAACTTCTCCGCTATGACTTTCTCATCAATGCTCAAGCTCAGGTCTGTTTTATTCAAAACCGCTATTGTCTTCTTCTCCGGCACTTCCTCCATTATCAAAAGGTCTTCTTCCCTCAATGCCTCGCTCGCATCCAGGACCAGCAAAACAAGATTTGTTGCTTGGATTGCCCCGCGGCTCAGCTCAACTCCAATTTTCTCAATCTCATCACGCGGTTTTCTAATCCCGGCCGTATCTCTTAGTCTAAACGGCACTCCCCCGATATTTACTACTTCTTCAACAATGTCGCGCGTCGTTCCCGGAACTGAGGTCACGATCACCCTCGTCTCCTTCAAAAGGGCGTTCAGCAGACTTGACTTACCGACATTCGGTCGCCCGGCTATTACCACCTGAACGCCTTCGCGATAGATTTTCCCCGTTTGGGCTGTCCTTATGAGCTGCTCTAAGTCCTCAATTGTCTTTTCTGTTTTGCTTATTAGCGCCTCCCTATTCATGCACTCGATATCTTCATCAGAAAAGTCAATCGCGGCTTCAACCTGAACTAGAATTTTTACAATCGCTCTACGGATCTCGGCAACTTTTCGCGACAGCCTCCCGTCCAGTTGCGCCATCGCCACCCTTAGACACTCTTTTGTCTTGGCACGAATGACATCGACAACCGCCTCAGCCTGCGCCAGATCAATGCGGCCGTTCAAAAAGGCTCTCTTTGTAAACTCCCCGGGCTCGGCGAGCCTGGCTCCCGCCTCAACAGCCGCCTCCAGCGTCTCCTGTAACGGAACAACTCCACCATGACAATTGATCTCAACGACATCCTCTTTTGTGTATGTGTTTGGGCCGCGCATGATGCAAACCAAGACCTGGTCAAGCCTCTCGCCCGTTTTCTCGTTGATAGAATGGCATAGTGTCATGCTTCTGTCCGGTATTTGGGTCACCTTTTTTCCCGCAGGGAGCTCAAGGATAGAATCTGCAATTCCCAAACTCCGGCTACCACTGATGCGCACAATACCGATTCCGCCCTCACCCAGCGGCGTGGAGATAGCAACAATTGTATCTGTTAAATCCATCCCAGGCTCCTGATCCTAAGCAATGCGTTGTTTTTGTCCGGCTTCCCCAATTGTTTCACTTTGCATTATAGTTTTTCACTTTTCATTTTAGTTTTACATTAAGAGCGCGGCGGATTCGCCGCCCAGCTCTTCTATTATACCCCCAACATAAAAGGGCCCGGCCAAACTTGCCGGCCGGGCACAAGAAGCTATCTTTGTCCTTCCTGCCTTCCTTAGTTCTTAGGAACAATCAACACCTTGCGCTCGGGCTCTTCGCCCTCGCTTTCCGTATCCACCTCTTCACTGTCTTGAAGGGTCATATGGATTATTCTCCGCTCATATGCGCTCATCGGCCTAAGTGCAATTGTCATTCCCCTCTCGCTTGCCTGGCCGGCCATCCTCTTTGCCAGCTCTTCGAGCTCCGATATTCGCCTGGACCGATAGCCCTCGGCATCCAGCGTTATTCGTTTCCGGCTTTCCGCGTCCTTATTCATGGCGATATTGAGCAAGTACTGCAGCGCATCCAGCGTCTGCCCTCGCCGCCCGATCAAGACTCCCAGGTCCTCGCCCTCGATATCTATTTCCAATGTGTCCCTGTCTTCATGCCTTATTTGCGGTTTTGCCGACATCTTCATCAGTTCAAAGACTTGCTTTAGAAACTGCTCGGCGGCTGGGTAACCTTCCCCCGAGTCCTCTGCGCTATCGCCTTCTTGGCCCTCGGCTTCATCGTCAATTGTTACTTCTTTGCTCGTTATTTTCACCAAAAACTTCGTCGTCTTCGAGCTCACAAGCCCCAGAAACCCCTTCTCGTTCTTTTCTAATACCTCGACCTCTATCTCAACTTGGTCTGCATCCAGGCTTAGCTCTTCCAAGGCCTTTTTTGTGGCCTCCGCCTCGCTCTTTGCCGTGATTTCAAGCGCTTGATCCATCTTGTCCTCCTGATGCCTCTAAGGCTCTTATTTGAAAATACTGCTGAAGCATAGTCAAAATGTTCGTCGTAACCCAATATATTAGAACACCCGCCGGAAAGCGCAGGGCAATAAACGCCATGAACGCCGCCATAAAAAGCATCATTTTCTCCTGCTGAGCCTCTCCGCCCATCATCTTGGAGGGCAGATAGGTAGTTATTACCATTAAGACAACCAGAACATAGTAAGGAATTCCGGGAACCAACAGCGCGGTCAGCGCCCCTTTTCCGCTTCCAAGCGGACTGGGGAAATATTGACTCGGGTTGTTGATTAGCCGCGCCCCCAGAAACACTGCCTTAGTGAAACTCGCCTGATACGCAGCGGGTAAGAAATTCTCCGGTCTCCAAAGCATCTGAAACAAAGAAAAAAACACAGGCAGCTGTAGAATCAAGGGCAAACAACCTCCAAAGGGGTTCACCTTGTGCTCGGCATAGAACTTCATCATCTCTTCCTGAAGCTTCTCTTTATTGTTCTTATACTTCTCTTGCAGCGCCTTGAGCTTTGGCTGAAGCTTCTGCATCTCGTGCATCGACTTAGTTTGCTTCATGGTGAGCGGGAGCAGAAAGATTCGAATCAAAACGGTAAGCAAGATTATTGCAAGGCCGTAATTATGAACAAGGTTATAAAAGAATAATAAGATTTGTACAAACAGGGTTATGAGCGGTTTTAGTGCTGCGATCATTACTGAGCATCTCCTTATCTAACCGGGTCATATCCACCCCGGGAAAAGGGATGGCATCTTAAAATGCGCAAAACAGAAAGGCCTGCGCCTTTAATGACTCCGTGTTTTTCGATGGCTTCTTGGCAATACCTTGAACACGTAGGATAAAACCTGCATGAAGAGGGATACAAAGGTGAGACATATTGCCTATATGCTTCCAGAAGGGCTGTTAATCCTTTTCTCAGATTGACTTCTTGATTAGACCACCAGCAATCAGCGCGTTTAACAAACCTTTTTCTGCTTCCCAATATGTCCGGTCCTTTAAAGAATATCTAGCGATAACCACAATATCATATCCCGGGGTTATTTTGTCCCTGTGTTTTCTGTAAACTTCTCTCAAAAGCCTTTTGGCTCTGTTTCTCACCACTGCGCTTCCTAGCTTTTTCCCGGCCACAAACGCAACTCTGTTGTCTGCCGGCTCCTCGCGAGAGCAGTATCGCAGCACAACATATTTATTTGAGATTACTTGTCCGGACTGAAAAACTCTTTGGAAATCGGTTGGCGAGCTGAGGCTGGAATTTCTTTTCATAAAGACTTACAATTGCAGCATTTTACGCTGAAAGGACTTGTCTTCCTTTCCTGCGCCTATTAGCCAATATTTTTCTACCAGCTCTAGTGCTCATCCTTGCACGGAAGCCGTGTGTCTTCTTTCTCTTCCTGGTGTTGGGCTGATAGGTTCGTTTCACTAAAATCCCCATCCTCTCTTGAAGAACAGGATAAATTATAGCTTGGGGTGTTTGACGTGTCAAGAAATGCCTCTTTACGTGGAATTTCTATATGAATCCGCGGCCGGAAAATTTTTTGAGATATTTTAATCACGATTGTTGCTACCCAAATACCCCTTTGCTATAATTTAGATGCCTTCCGTTCCGAGAGCCAATCTTTAAGCAAATATACTACTTTAGCTGCGGTAATGTGTGTTCCCCTTTCTGGCTTGATGGGAAAATCTGAACGCTTTGAGGACAGTTAATGCATTGGGAACTCGTGTTTCTTTCTAACCAAAAAACACTTTCTTATAATTTTCCACAGATGTGGAAAGATTTGTGGATAAAGCACCTTAACGGCACTTTGGGGGCGGTCAACGACAATTTCTTAAACAGACGCTATTTCCCTAGAAGCAAAGCAAGTTCGAACACCAACAGTAGCAGAAAACAATCCACAGACTTTTGAGGCCCCGACAATATTTGAAGCTTTTTCGTTGACCGGGGGTAGATAATGAAAAGTTTTCTACAAAAGATAATCGAGGAAAGAGAGTTCCAACCTCAACCGGCGGGTGCCATCCCTGAGATATCAACATCTCAGGATGCTCCGACTGTTCGGTTGGCCGTATATGATTCTCTGACCTCCGCGCCTCGGGTAACCGATCTATCAGCCAGCGATGTTGAAGAGCTAATTAACATACTTAGCACTAAGACATATCAGCTTTCTCAAGAAAAGGGCGGCGTATTCCCGTTTACGGTGATAAAAGAGATAGTGGAAAATCTCATTCATGCATATTTCAAAGAGGCTGTCATTACCATTCTTGATAACGGAAAAACAATTAGATTTTCCGATCAAGGGCCGGGCATTAAGAATAAGGATAGGGCGTTCATGCCGGGTTTTTCCACGGCAACCGCGGCCATGAAGCAAGTCATAAGAGGTGTCGGATCGGGTCTTCCAATCGTAAAAGAAACGTTGTCCTTATCGGGTGGTGATATTTCTGTTGAAGAAAACTTGAATCAGGGGACCGTTGTCACGTTAACCATGCCGAATGATTTCTTTGTTGAAGAGCAGGCCCGGGAACATGCTAAGAATATAGATGAGCCTTCATTATTGCTGAAGCCGGTTAAACTAAACAAGCGGCAAAAAAGGGTGCTTTTTCTCGTCACTGAGCTAGGTGAAGCAGGTCCTTCTAAAATTGCAGATGAGCTTGATGTCTCCTTGAGCACTGCTTATCGGGACCTAACATACCTAGAGAACGTAAATCTAATAAAATCAGATAAGCAAGGCAAAAGAAGTCTAACAACCGAGGGAATCGAACATCTTGATAAAATTCTATATTCCTAATTTATAAGAAATTCAGGAGGAAATTTGCAGACTCAACTGAACGAAATATGGCAAGAAACCCTTAATATCGTAAAGGCTCAGCTAAACATGCCTACCTTTAAGACTTGGTTTGAGAATACCGCACCTCTCTCTATCTATCAAAATACACTAATTATCGCAGCGCCAAATTCATTTGCCAAAGAATGGTTGGAATCACGCTATACCTCTCTCTTAGAGCAAGCACTTAAAGAAGTAATTGGAGAGGAAACTCAAATCAAGTTTGCAATTCAAGATAACCGCGGCGAGATTTTACATCCGGATATCGTTACTCCTCCACCTATTCAAACATCAGACACTAGTGCCGGCTTTCAAGGTCCTCAAGAAGGTCGTTCACAGGGTTTCTTAAATTCGAAATATACTTTTGATTCTTTTGTCATTGGTGCAGGTAATAGATTTGCTCATGCGGCAACATTAGCAGTAGCAGAAAAGCCTGCTCGCGCCTACAACCCACTATTCATATATGGTGGAGTTGGTCTGGGGAAAACACATCTTCTCCATGCAATCGCTCACTATGTAATGAAACATTTTCCCTCATTAGAGGCTAGATATGTCTCCTCGGAAAAATTCACAAATGATTTTATTACCTCAATTAGGGAAAAAGATAAAATATCGGGATTCCAAAACAAATATCGAAATAATGATATTCTACTAATTGATGATATTCAATTTCTGGAAAATAAAGAGGCAACACAAGAAGAATTTTTTCACACTTTTAATACGCTATATGAAGCAGGAAAACAAATTGTCATCTCCAGCGATCGTCCTCCCAAAGACATTGCGACACTCGAAGATAGATTAAGATCTCGTTTTGAATGGGGATTAATAACGGATATTCAACCACCTGACCTAGAGACAAGGATTGCAATCTTGCACAAGAAAGCACAATTTGACAATCTACCAGTGCCGGATGATGTTATGGAGCTCATTGCTTCAAGAATTCAATCGAATATTAGAGAGCTCGAGGGCGCATTAATCCGAGTTGTTGCCTTTGCTTCAATAACTCAAAGTAGGGTTAGTCTTGATTTAGCAAAAGATGTCCTTAAAGATATCTTTCCTGAGAGAGAGGCCCGCCCGATCTCGGTATCAATCATACAAAAAGAGGTCTGTGGTTACTTTAATATCTCACGAATGGAGCTATTGAGTGAGAAGCGCACTCAGTCTATTGTCTATCCTCGACAAATTGCAATGTATTTAACTCATGAGTTAACAGACTTATCATTACCAAAAATCGGAGCTGAGTTTGGTAATAGGGATCACACAACAGTTATGCACGCTAATACAAAAATTGAAAAATTGATAAATGCGAAAAGAGAGGCCTATAATCACATTCAGGAGCTAACTAACAAAATCAAACAAAAAGCTTTTGACTCTTAATAATTCTGTTGAAAACCTAGGAATAAATCCATAAATCTTGCTAGTCTTAGATCTCATCAAGAAAACAGACTTCGTTATCAATAATTTTATTAACACTTGGTTGATGGCAATGAAATGCAATAATATTAAGAAGTTAACAAATTAACAGCCATTACTATAATTACTAAAGAATATATAAATTAGTTATTAATAAGGAGGAGAACAATTGCAATTCGAATGTACGAGAAATGACTTACTGGATTTAGTGCAAGTAGTTCAAAAAGCGGTTTCAACACGGAGTACTCTACCGATTCTCACAGGAATTCTTTTTAATGTGGAGAATAACAGACTTATCTTGAACTCAACCGACCTAGAGATGTCAATCAAGTGTGAGTGTGATGTTAAGGCGCAGATACCAGGTTCGGCGGTAGTGCCGGCCAGACTGATCGGCGATGTCTTAAGAAACTTACCAAACGCCGTTATTAAATTTAATTCAGATACATCAAATAATGTACTAAAACTTGAGTGTGATAAAGCAAAATTTAATATCAAGATATTACCACCGGAAGATTTTCCAAAACTACCAGAATTAAGTTCTGAGAAATTCTACACAGTAGACGCACAAGCTTTTATCAGTGCAGTTAAGCAGATTATCAAAGCTGTATCAAGGGATGAAACAAGACCGATTCTCACGGGAATTCTTTTTAATATCACGAAAGACAGGTTAAAAATGGTGGCAACGGACAGCTACCGTTTAGCAATCAAAGAGATAGAAATTAAGAGTACTGATGAGAATATTAAAATTGTTTTGCCGGCGAGGGCCCTTGATGAAATTATCAAGATTGTGCCTCAAGATGAAAAAGAGCTAGTAATTACGGTAGCTGAAAATCAAATTGCGTTTAGTTTCGGAGAGACAACACTTATTTCTCGATTAATAGAGGGAGAGTTTCCGAAATATCAGCAGCTCTTACCGGAGAGTTACCAGCTCCAATTACAGCTGGACAGAGAGACATTAACAGGAGCAGTAAAAAGGGCTTCATTGGTGGCATTAAATAATTCTCCGATAAAGATAAATACGGCGGGAAATAAGATAAAGATATCTGCGCAAACAGCGGATGTAGGGGAAGCAGCGGAGGAGTTAGATGTCAAAGAAGAGCTGGAACAGATGACGATCGCGTTCAATGCACAGTATTTATTGGATGGGTTGGGAAGCGTAAACGAAGAGGAATTAGTGCTGGAAATTATCGGGCCGTTGAATCCGACGCTGATAAGGGCACCAGGCGAGGAAGATTTTTTATATCTAATTATGCCGGTGAGGGTAGGAGCTTAGGGAGATAGTGAAAAGAACGGGGAAGACAGGAAGAGGTTAGATAAAGATATAGCTTTTTTGAAAGAAAGAGGATCGAAGAAATAGACCTTCGGGAGAAAACAAAGGAGGTCTATTTTTTTTGGAAGGAAGAAGAGTGAAAGTACTTGATTAGAGATGTGGAAAAGTGGATAGATTTTGTGGAAAAGCTAGCGAGGTGAGAGTAAAGCGGGTGGTGAGGATGGGAGTCGGAACCCTGGCTAGGGATGCGCTTCTTGTGGAAAACGGTGATGAAGAAGGACGCATGGATTATAAAAGAAAGGGAAAAAAGTATTGAGTGGGCAAGAGAAGCACCCGATGTGAGAGAAGCCGAGCGAGAGCTTACTTGGGCAAGAGCATAGCGAGTCACGATAAAGCATGGAGCATGAGTGTTAAAGTTTTAGGGATTTAGAGCCGATAATAGTTACTTAAAAGCCCTAATTCATAACTTATGAAGTTAGGAACTTAAGATATACGAGTTTAATAATTTTCTTTTTTGGTCTCACGCGGCACCTAGACGCTGTGTTTGTGCCACTCTTACGCCAACTATTAGATTAATTACATAAACAAAATCCCTTTTCTAGGCCCTGCTGTCGGCAAAGGAGAGTAGTTGATGGCCCGAAAGAAGATACTTACTGTTGATGATTCCTTGATAATAAGGAAAGTAGTTATGAAGTGCGCCAAGGCACTTGGATGTGATGTTGTAGAGGCAACCAACGGAGCCGAGTGCCTTAAGGTGGCCGCAAACGAGAAACCAGATCTAATAATCTTAGATGTTAATATGCCCGTCATGAGCGGCGACGAGGCCTTGGTTAGATTGAGGCAGACCCCTGAGATAAAAAACACTCCTGTCATAATGCTAACCACCGAGGCCAGAAAAGAAATAGTTGTAGAACTTATCAAGAAAGGGGCCAACCAATATATAGTAAAACCGTTCACCCCCGAGGTCTTCTACCGGAAAGCAAATGCAATCCTGAGTCTCTATGAAGGAGAATTCTCACCCGAGAAGATTGCTTTACAGGGCAACAGCAGCAAAAACGCAAAAGTTGTCTTAGTTATCGAAGACAAAGAGAACATTGTAGAACAAATAAGAAAAGCACTTCCTTCCGGCCTTGAACTGAGACGGGCGACAAACGCAGCTGATGCTATAGCTATTGCCAAAGCCCAAAATCCACAATTTGTTTTCATAGATCTGAAGTTGGACGGACTTGACCCCTTAACTCTTTACGCAGATCTTCTTAAGATACTATCCCCTCAAGGCACAGAATATGTCGGCATGTGCTTAAGAACAGCAACAGACAGTATCGGCGCGGCACATGAGAAGGGACTTTCTCACATATTACCCAAGCCCTTTTCCGAGGATGACGTAGTAGGCATCCTCGCGAGCAACGACGCTGAGCCAGAGCTTAATACGGTCGGGGACACAGGCGTTATTACTTTGCCTCAAAACTCAAGAAAAGCCAAACAGCGCATTTTGGGAACGGAATTTAATAAGATCAGAGATTTGGTTAATGAAGTTGCCGAGCAAGGCTATACGAAGATATTGTTAGACTTCAATTCCCTTGGCGAGGTCGACATCGAGAGCATTAAGATACTTATCCGCCTTGACAGACAATTGACCAGCCTGCAATTAAAGCGGGTTTTCATAAATTCATCTTCAGCAGTCAAGAAAAAGCTAGCGGGCTTAGCTGAAGCGAAGGATTTGCCATTTGTGGATGATCTCGATCAAGCCAAGAAAGTGCTTGCGTAGAGAAGCCAAGGAATCCAGGAGTCGAGGGACCAAGTGAAAAGTTTAGAACAGGGAATGCTTCCAAAATAGAATCAAAAAGCGCCAAGCGCATAGTCGCCTGATTTGCCGGTGTCGTTCAACGGCATCAGGCAAGAGCTCCATAAATGGAGCAGCTACGCTGACTCTTCCTGAATCACAGATACATATTCCTAGGCAAGGAGACAAGAAGAGATGACAATTGCTAACACATTGACCGAGGATCGGATGCCCGCGGCCCTAGTTGATTGCGCAAGGGACTCAGTAATCAGGACACTTACTCTCATATCCGGAGAAGCACCGGAGTACAAGGGAGATGATGAAGATGGATTAGTCCAAGAAGGAATTGTGGGAATCATCTCATTGGTAGGAGATGTTGCCTGGACCATCATGCTCGGACTTCCTAAAGATACGGCTGAGGGGCTTGCGCTTTCTTTTGCCGGCTTTGAGATCGCCTTTGGCAGCGAAGAAATAGGTGATTTTGCAGGAGAGCTTGCCAACACAGTCGGAGGAGAGTTGCAAAATCGTCTTCACGATCTGGGGATTAGAGCCGAACTATCGCTGCCGACGGTTGCCAGAGGAAGCCGCTTTGAACTCCTGCTTCCCGGAGCACCCTCTTCTTTGTGTATGCACTTTGCATCAAAAGAAGGCGAGCTCTGGGTAAAGCTCGCAACCATGCAAAAAGGAAGATAGGTAAAAAAGTGAGTAAGTGCAAAATGCAAAATGCAAAATGGTTTTATTTAAGTTTTTAAAAATTTGCAATTTGCATTTTGCAATTTGCATTAAAGATGGTCTGGGAGGTGAAAGAAGCAGAAGATGAAGAAGTCGTCAAAGCAGCAATTCTCACTAGATGATGTAGCAGCACTTCTCGTACAGCTTGAACCATCTAGCTTGCCTGATGTGGTCAAAGTCTGGGAGGCGCTGTGTAATCTTGGCACCTCCTGTTCACTTTCAATCAAGGACCTCATTGAAAAAGCGACTGAAAAATTCGTTGAGATAATTGAAGATAGAGCCCCCAACCCGCAAAGCGCGGTCTCAGATGCGGGAGATCTAATCGAAGAGGCGATCACTGTTCTAGAAGACGACGAAAAGAAACATGTATCAAAGAGGTCTTCTCAAGAAGCGGCTCGAACGCCCCCGGAAGAAATAAGGGACGGGACTCCAAGAGAGGCGCTCACTGATCAAGTAGATACGAAGATCCAGGCTCAGGGCAGCGAAGAAGTCTTAGGTCTCCCCGCCGATGCCGACCTCGATCTCATAGGAGACTTCATAACAGAAAGCAGGGACTTGGTTGAAGGTGCCGAGGCTGCTCTTCTCACGCTTGAGACCAACCCTCAGGATGACGACGCAATAAATACGGTTTTTCGTGCCTTTCACACCGTTAAGGGAACATCGAATTTCTTGGGGCTTGCCCTGATATCGGATTTCGCGCACCACGCTGAGTCTCTTCTGAGCCGCATTCGCGACGGTGAAATTCGCTGCACCGGGGGATACGCCGACCTGGCGCTGCGTTCGATCGACTTGCTCAAGGAACTCATCCAGGTTGTACAAGATGCTTTGGGCGGTGAGCCCTTGGTTAAGCCGAAGAGTTATGATGATTTGCTGCACACTTTAACTGCGCCGGAAACGGCCGGCATCTCAGCAAGCCTTGAAAGTGGAGCTGAGCCGGTACCTCGTGTCGGCGATATTCTAGTGGCGCAAGGCAAGGTGGAAAGAGAAGACATAGAGGCTGTGGCGGTTGATCAGGGAGAGAGGCTGATCGGCGAGGCGATTGTAAAATCGGAGACCGCATCGGTCAAAGACGTTGCCGAGGCGCTCAGAGCGCAAAAGCGGATGAGCAACAATGACACCACACTGGAATCCTCGGTTAGAGTCCGAACGGACCGGCTGGATCGTCTCATAGAAACAGTCGGTGAGCTCGTTATTGCTCAGTCAATGGTTGCCCAGGATATGGTGGTCAACTCCGCTGAAAATCATGAGCTTTTGCGAAAGGTCACGCACACCAGCAAAATAGTGCGCGAGCTGCAGGATTTAGGCATGTCGATGCGGATGGTGCCCCTAAAGGCTACTTTTCAGAAGATGGCCAGAATTGTGCGGGATTTGGCGCATAAAAGCGGCAAGGACGTTGACTTTATCACTGAGGGAGAAGACACGGAAATTGACCGCAACATGGTTGATAGCATAAACGATCCGTTGGTGCACTTGGTGCGCAACGCTGTGGATCACGGAATTGAAGCACCTGAGGGCAGGGAGAGCAGCAGCAAGCCCAGGGGCGGAAGAGTAAAGCTCTCAGCGCGGCACTCCGGCGGCAATGTGGTGGTGGAGATTGAAGATGACGGCAAGGGGCTTGACCGGGCCAGGATTGTAGAAAAGGCGATCTCAAAAGGACGGATTGAGTCCGACAAAGGCATGTCCGACAACGAGGTCTTTAACTTAATATTCGAGCCCGGTTTCTCAACGACTGATAGGGTGACGGAAGTATCCGGTAGGGGCGTCGGGTTGGATGTGGTCAGAAAGGGCGTCGATGCTTTGAGGGGGCGTATTGATGTTTGCTCTGAATTTAGAGAAGGATGCACCTTTTCAGTTCATGTGCCGCTGACATTAGCGGTTACCGACGGCATGCTGGTAAAAGTCGGCGCTGAGCGTTACATCGTGCCCACTCTAAACATCGACATGAGCTTTCGTCCGGCGGAAGAAATGATCTCGACAGTCGTCGGCCGGGCTGAGATGGTTTTGGTCCGAGGAAAATTGATGCCCATCTACAGGCTGCACCGCTTGTTCGACATCGAGGGCGCGGTAGAAGATCCGACTGAAGGACTCTTAATGATCATCGACGATGGCGATCACCGTTATGCATTGCTGGTGGATGAGCTGCTGGGGCAACAGCAAGTTGTTGCGAAGTCCCTGGGCGAGGGAATCGGAAGAATTCAGGGTGTTTTTGGAGGAGCCATTCTCGGCGACGGCTGCGTGGGGCTGATCCTTGATCCGCAAGGATTGGTTTCATTGGCCAAGCAAGCCGCTGACGCAAGCGAAGAAGGGATGATGTCATATACCCCTGGCAAGATGTAAGGAGCCGGCAGCGCCTGCCATGGAGCTGTAAGCAATGAAGACAAAGTCATGGTACGAAAGGAGGCAAAATGGCAGAGAAGCAAAATTGTTGGGAGGCCAAGAGGTGTGGAAGGGGCCCGGGTGGAGCCAGAGTTGCGGAGCTCGGTCCGTGTCCTGCAGCAACCGACATTCTCAGCAACGGAGTAAATCACGGAAAAAACGGGGGCAGAATTTGTTGGTCGGTCGCGGGCACCCTTTGCGGCGGGCAAGTCCAGGGGACATTTGCAGAAAAGAAGGTCTCATGCTTGACCTGTGACTTCTTTAGACAGGTTAAGGATGAGGAATCGGAGCAGTTTATGGTCGAGCCGCGCCGCATACGTGTTTGATGGGTATGGAGTTTGTGGCTCAAGGCCCACCGGCGGGCGTCCGGAATTGACATTGAACGCCGGCCCGAGAAACGTGATCGCATAGTATTTTTCGAAGGAGTGACATATGGACTATCTATTGCTTTTGGGTGTTCTAGTGGTAGGCTTCGGGGCCTTTGCCGCAATTATTTATGCCAAGTTTAAAAGGCAGCTACTCTCAAGAATGTATCTGACCCTTATACCCAGCCTTGTTTCCATTGTGATGTTGAGCTACATGACAGGGAAGATGGGCATAAATATCACTACGGTGCTTACCGGAACGATCTTTGGAGCAGGCTCGGTGCTTGCACTAATATTGCTGCTCAACAAGAGCATCACCGCACCGTTGCATACGCTAACCATGTTTGCCAGCGAAATCGCTACCGGAGACATCGAGGTAGACGTCAATTTTCGCGAGCGCGGCGATGAAATCGGTGCTCTGGCCGATGCTTTTAGGCAGATGTTCGGTTATATCAAAGAACGAGCTGATGTTGCTGAGGCGATCAGCAGAGGTGATTTGATGATTAGAGTAGAGCCGAGGTCAGATAGGGATGTTCTCTCACATTCCTATATCGGGATGCTTGACTACATCAAGAGCGTGGCGAATGCCGCTGAGGCGATCGCTACGGGCAATCTCGCGGTGGAGGTGGAGAGTAAGTCCAACAAAGATATCCTGAGCCTCTCCTTTCATCAGATGATCAAGACCTTGAGAACGAGGGCTGATGAAGCAATGCAAATGGCTCAGGGAAATCTCGACGTTGATATCTCAATCGCGTTTGAGAAGGATGTCTTGGGCCAGGCCATGGCTACCATGCGGGACAACTTAAAGAAAAGCAAATTCGAAATTGACAATATTATAAAGAGCATCGGAGCTCCTATGTTTGTAACCGATGCCGATCTGAAAATAACCATGATAAATGATGCTGCACTTAAGGCAACCGGCTACAATCGCAGCGAGGTTGTAGGCAAAATAACCTGCGCTGACTTGTGTAGGACCGATATCTGCAACACACCAAATTGTACCATCAGGCGCTGCATGAGCGCAGGTCAGGTTGTCTCAGGTGAAGTTGAGATAACTACCCGTGAGGGCAAAAAAGTGCCTGTTGCCTCTGTCTGCTCGGCTTTATTTGATGAAGAAGGAGAAGCCTATGGTGGGATGGAGATAATAGTAGATCAGACCGAGCAGAAAGAGACCCTAAGAGAGGTTGCCTGTCTAATTGAAGCGGCAAAAGACGGAAGGCTCGAAGAGCGAGCCGAGATTGGCGATTCAAAGGGCGACTACAGAATCTTGCGGGAAGGAATAAACCGGATGCTTGACTCTGTTGTAGAGCCAATTAGGGAAGCCGCTTCGGTGCTGGAGAGAGTATCGGAAAGAGACCTTACTGTTAGGATGAAAGGCAACTATAAGGGAGATTATGCCAAGATCAAAGAGAATCTCAACGGGGCGGTTCAGAATTTGGATGATAGCCTGCAACGGGTGACTGTTGCAGCGGAACAAGTAACTTCAGCATCAACCCAGATCAGCACGAGCTCTCAGGCGCTTGCCCAAGGCGCTTCGGAACAAGCAAGTTCCCTGCAAGAGGTAGCTTCATCCCTGCAAGAGATGGCCTCCATGACCAATCAGAATGCCAACAGCGCAAAAGAAGCAAGGAGTCTCTCAGAAAGTGCCCGCGAAAGCGTCAATGGCGGCATGAGCAACATGAATCAAATGTCCGACGCAATCAGCAAGATCAAGGCTTCCTCGGACGAGACCTCCAAAATCATTCAGACAATTGATGAAATCGCCTTTCAAACGAACTTGCTTGCCTTGAATGCAGCGGTGGAAGCGGCAAGAGCAGGAGATGCAGGAAAAGGCTTCGCGGTAGTTGCCGAGGAGGTAAGAAACCTCGCTATGAGATCCGCCGAGGCCGCCAAGAATACTGCGGACATGATTGATAAGTCGGTAAAGAACGCCGAAGAAGGAGTATCAATCAATCAAGAGGTTGTAAGAAGCCTGGAGGAGATCCACACGCAGGCAAACAAGGTCGGTGAGATGATGGCGGAGATATCAGCAGCCTCAGATCAACAGAACCAAGGAGTAGAGCAAATAAACACGGCTGTTGACCAAATGAATCAAGTAACCCAACAAAATGCATCCAGCTCCCAGCAGTCGGCATCTGCGGCGGAAGAGCTCTCCGGCCAGGCCGAAGAGATGGGGAATATGGTCTCCGCCTTCAGACTAAGCAACCGCCTAAGCGAGGAAGAAACGGATGTCCGACGTCCAATGTCCGACGTCCAAAGCCAGGAACGGAAAGCAAGAGAAAAGGTGTTGGCGGGCGTGGGCATCTACAAAGGAAACGGTAGACGCAGATCAAAAGATGATCCCAAAAAGACGATCCCGCTCGATGACGACGACATAAAGAATCTGCAGGAGTTTTAGGTAAGTGATGAGGGAGCAGGGCAGAAGGAGGTGGGATCGCGCAAGTGAAAATCAGGGCGAGGACCAGGGAAGTCAGCAGTTGCCTTGTTTCGGGCAAGCAATTCAAGCAGTTCTATCTATCAAGACTGAGGTGAAAAATGAGCCAAATCTATCGATTAAAAAGCCGAATTGATGAGCTGATTGCTTCAAAAAGGTTGGACAAATTCAAGACGTACGGCGAGATCGGGCTTAAAGCTGGATTTATGATCAGCATAATCAACGAAAACTCCCCCGATGATCCGGCGAGAGCGAACAGTCTAAGGGCGGCGGTTAAAGACGTTATCGGGGAGGCAATCTAAATGAAATCAAGCATCAAGTATAAACTTCTGCCAATAATAATAATCGGAATAATTGCGCTATCGACCGTATTTTACCTGTTTGCCCTGCAGACACAAAAGGCTAATCTTGACAAGGTAACCCTGGATGGAATCCAGGCAGCCAAAGAGACTTTCTACAATTTGGAAAAAAATGATGTGAAGATGCTAGAAGCCGCTATGACTGACTTCTCAACAAACCAGGAATACAAAGACATATTCTTGGAAAACGACAGACAGAAGCTGTTTGATTTCGGACAAGCGCTTTTTGTAGAGCATAAAGCTATGGGCATAACACACTTTTATTTCCACAGACCCGACGGGACGGTATTTGTAAGGCTGCATGATGCAACCAAATATGATGATGTTCTAAAGAGAAAGACTTTTGCAAAGGCGAAAGAGACCAAGTCATGGGGAACAGGTATTGAGCTAGGGAAAACCGCGTTCGCACTAAGGGCGGTAAAGCCCTACTACAATGGAAATGAACTGGTCGGCTACATCGAATTTGGTGAAGAAATCAACCACTTTATTGATATCATGAAAGAAGAAACAGGTCATGAATATAGCGTAGTTGTCAAGAAAGAATTCATTGATCCAGGGGAGTGGGCATCCGTGACCAAAACCAAAGGACTAAGAAACAACTACGGTGATCTTAAGAATTACGTTGTCATTGATTCGACAAGAGAATACGCTGCTAAATTCAACAAAGATAGCTTTGCTCAGCAGAACCTGGATGCAGTTGCGGACAAAGGCAACATCTTCAGCAAATTCACAAGAGGCGACAAGACCTATGTGTCCGGTGGCTTTGCCCTTTATGATGCGGGAAATGACAAAGTCGGAGCTGTCATTGTTACCGAGGATGTCACTCAACTCGAGAAAACCGCAACACAAAACAATCAGAACGTACTAATAACCGCCATACTTGCCGCGCTGCTAATCGCAGGAATAATGTCACTCCTCCTAGTGCTGCTAATCATCAGGCCTTTGGAAAATGTTGTGGAGACAACAACAAGAGTTGTCGGTGGAGACTTCAGCGCCAGGAGCAACGTTAAATCCAAAGATGAGATAGGCAGGCTTGCACAAATGATTGAAGGGTTCAAGACAGTCCTAATTAACACTGCCAAAGACCTGGAAGAGAGTCAAAAGGAAGAGGCAAGGGAAAAGGTTGAAGTGCATGATTAGGAAAGGAGGCAAGAATGACCGAAAGACAAAACTGTTGGGAGGTCAAGAAGTGCGGGAGAGAACCTGGAGGGGAGAGAGCATCGGAGCTGGGAACATGCCCTGCTGCGACCGAGGGCGCTGCTAACGGCCTAAACGGTGGCATAAATGGTGGAAGAATCTGCTGGGCCGTAACCGGGACTCTCTGCGGAGGGAAGGTGCAGGGCACCTTTGCCCAGAAACACGCATCCTGCCTAGGCTGCGAGTTTTTTAGCCAGGTTCAGGACGAAGAAGCGGATGTCTTTGTTATGGAGCCGGAGCGCTTGCGGACCTAAGCGAGCCCAGACTAATTGAGCCTGGGCATAATTCCCCAGGGTCATCACGGTGGGACTATTGTCTCACCGTCAGCTAATTGCATCGCGTCCGATTGATTTGGGAATCAATTGTCTAACGACGCAGGCTCCGGGCCTGGTTGCCCGCTGTTCTGTTCTCGGGCAACCGGGCATTTCGAAAATCGCTTTAGGAGAGGAGAGAAGACAAATGGCTGGTGTGACTACAAAAAACTCGGATGCATCGAAGGCTGACAGAAAGGAAGAAGCAACAAGCATGCAGCACCATGAAGGAGGCAAGTTCTTGACGTTCTTCCTTGCCGGCGAGGAGTATGGCCTGGAGATACTTAAGGTGCGCGAGATTATCGGGATGATGAACATAACGCCGGTTCCCCGTACGCCCGATTTCATTCGCGGCGTGATTAATTTGCGGGGTAAAGTGATCCCCATTGTTGACCTGCGGCTGAAGTTTGGGATGGAGACAACTGCCAAGACCGATGAGACGTGCGTAATCGTAGTCCAAGCGGCAGGCATACAGATGGGCATTGTTGTGGACAAGGTATCTGAGGTGCTGGATATTGCGGGAGAAGACATTGAAGATTCGCCTTCTTTTGGGGCTGATGTTGACACGGAGTACATTCTTGGCATAGGCAAGAGTCAAGGAAGAGTGAAGCTCCTTCTTGATATCGACAAGGTGCTTTCGGAAAAAGATACCACGGCGATCAAGAAAGCGACAGGTTCAGCCAAGAAGGAAGAGGAAGCTGCAGAAACGACCTAGGTGAGGGAAGCAAGCGCCCGAGCCGGAGGCAGCATCGGAAATGAAAGCGCTATGGGGGACTGGTGGCTGGGAGCTGGAGGCCAATTTGACTGTCGACTGTAAGCTGACGGCCGGAAGCATCTATGTGAAAGAGGGGTCTGTAGCAAGGGAATGAACAATTCACAGACAATTGAGCTCAGCGACGAAGAGTTCATAAAAATCAGCAGATTAATTCATGAATTGTGTGGAATTAATCTTCAGGCAGGAAAAGAGGAGCTGGTAAAAGCTCGCCTGATGAAGCGTTTGCGCGAAATGAACATGGAGAACTTCGAGCAATATCTTAGATATATTGAAGAGGATCAGACTCGAGCCGAACTTGGCTTCATGGTGGACGCTTTGACCACCAACAAAACCAGTTTCTTCCGTGAAACGGAGCAGTTTGACTTTTTGCGCCGGGCCGTATTGCCGGATATCAGAAACAGGTGTCAGCGAATGCGGTTTTGGAGTGCCGGTTGTTCCTCCGGAGAGGAGGCTTACTCTCTCGCCATGTTGCTGAGGGAGGAGCTCCCGGATGCTGATGCGCGGGACATCAGGATACTGGCAACCGATATCTCAGCAAGAGTACTTGACAGAGCACGGGACGCAAAATATCGGGAGGATGTGCTTGAGGCGGTTCCGGCGCGACTATTGCGGAATTACTTCACTTGTGTTGAGCGTAAACCGCCGCGCATCTACCGGTTGAACGAATGCATCAGAGAGATGGTTTCGCTTGCGCGGCTCAATCTCATGGATAAGTGGCCGATGAAAGGTCCTTTCAATGTGATCTTGTGTCGTAATGTGATGATCTATTTTGACAAGAAAACCCGAGAGCAGCTGGTGAACTCTTTTTGGGAGCTGCTTGAGCCGGGTGGCCATTTCTTTGTCGGTCATTCTGAAAGCTTGACGAACATTTCGCATAGGTTTGGCTATGTGCAACCGGCTGTGTACCAAAAGCAAACAAATTAAGAAATCGCAAGGAGCAAACTAGTTGAGACATATAGTAGGTGTAGCCGACATGAAGGTCTCTTCCAGCAAAGGCGATGTCATCATAACCCACGCACTGGGAAGTTGCTTAGGTATTGCCATCCACGATCCGGTAGCCCGGGTGGGAGGGCTGCTTCATGTGATGCTTCCGCTTTCTACGGTTAATCCAAGCCGGGCTAAGGAAAACCCCTTCATGTTTGTAGATACCGGGGTACCTAGGCTCTTCATCGACTGCTACAAGAAGGGCGCCAAAAAGGAGAGACTGATAGTAACAGTGGCAGGAGGCGCCAGCTCAAAAGGAGAAGACGACTACTTCCAGATCGGAAAGAGAAACTTCACCATGCTAAGAAAGCTCTTATGGAAGAACGGCGTGCTTCTAAAATCCCATGATGTGGGAGGAACAAATTCCAGAACAATGTCGCTGGAGGTCGGCAGCGGAGAGGTGGCGGTAAGGCTGAACGGAGGCGGTGCAAAGAACATATTAATAGAAGGAGAGAGGGGAGGAATAACAAATGGCGCTCAATGTTCTCGTGGTAGATGACAGCTCGGTGATGCGAGGAATCATAATTAAGACCTTGCGCCTAAGCGGTCTGCCACTGGGAGAAATCTTTCAGGCCGAAAACGGAAAAGAGGGCCTTGAGGTCCTTGAGGAAAACTGGGTCGACCTTGCCTTAATCGACATCAACATGCCTGTCATGAACGGCGAGGAGATGATTGAAAAAGTCAGGGAGAATCCCGAAACTCAAGACCTATCGGTAGTCGTAGTATCAACCGAGAGCAGCGAGACTCGCATAGAGATGCTCCTGGAAAAAGACATCGGCTTTGTGCACAAGCCCTTTACACCCGAGATCCTTAAGGAGACCATCACAAGCATGATAGGAGGATTGGATGGAGACCAAACTACAGAGGGCACTGTACCAAGCAGCGGTCCGGATTTTTGAAGAAATCTGCTTTATGTTTGAAGCACCCGAGCTTGAAGAGGAATTCAAAGACGCTCAGGTGGAAGCTGCGGCAAGCGTAGAATTCAGCGGGCCGATAGAAGGCAGGCTACTCATTAAGGCCCGCGCAGGACTCCTTTCAGGCATTGCCGCCAATATGCTGGGAGAAGAAAATCCTTCGAAGAAGCAGCAGCAGGATGCATTGGGAGAGATTGCAAACATTATCTGCGGCAACATACTTCCCGCCATCCACGGCTCAAAGAAGGTCTTTGAGGTTACCTCCCCGCAGATCGTTAAGACTGAGAACTTATTGAGCAAAGAAGCCCCGACCGCAACAGCGTCAGTCATCCTTGATCAGGGACGGGCTGACCTTATGCTCTACGTTCATGAGACCGTAGTCTTGGCAAAAGAATCTTAGGGAAAGGAAACCGGCAAAAGTGATTCGAGTACTTGTTGTTGACGACTCAGCGGTGGTGCGAAAAGTTCTAACAGAGGAGCTCTCAAGATATGATGACATCGAAGTGGTAGGAAGTGCGATTGATCCCTATGTGGCAAGGGATAAGATCGTAAGACTAAAACCCGATGTGATAACCCTTGATCTGGAAATGCCAAGGATGGACGGGCTTTCCTTTCTATCCAAGCTTATGAAGTACCACCCAATGCCTGTCGTTGTGGTAAGCTCTCTTACACCAAAAAACAGCGAAACGGCCCTTGAAGCCTTAGAGCTCGGAGCGGTCGAGGTCATCTGCAAACCCGGATCGGCCTACTCAACCCGCGATATCTCAAGACAGCTTGCCCAAGCCGTGCGCGCAGCCTCCATGGCCAAGTTGATAAAAAGACAAGAAATTCCCGGCATCGTTCCCCCAATCCTGAAGACGGAGGCCCTCCGCCTTCAGACAACAACCCATAAAGTGGTTGCCATAGGCGCTTCTACCGGTGGCACCACGTCAATTGAGGCTGTACTAAAGTGTCTGCCGGCCACTACCCCCGGAATTGTCATCGTTCAGCATATGCCCGAATACTTCACGGCCTCCTTTGCCGAGAGGCTAGACGGCATCTGTCAGATGGAAGTGCGCGAAGCAAAAGACGGCGACGGTGTGGTGCCCGGTGTTGCCCTGATTGCACCCGGAAACTATCACATGCTTCTAAAGAGAAGCGGAGCCCGCTATCAGGTAAAAGTAAAGACCGGCCCGCCCGTGCATCATCAAAGACCTGCTGTAGACGTACTGTTTCAATCCGTTGCCAGAGACGCCGGACAAAATGCGGTAGGTGTCCTGCTAACCGGCATGGGAGCCGATGGTGCCAAAGGACTGCTCTCCATGCATGATGCAGGAGCACATACAATCGCCCAAGACGAGAAGAGCTGCATCGTCTTTGGTATGCCCAAAGAAGCCATAAAGCTCGGAGCGGCCGATAAAGTCCTTCCCCTTACCAACATCCCCCAGGCAATCATCAATGCTCTTGCCGGAGCGAGCAAGCCGGTGAAGGTTTAGGTTGCTGCTTCGGCAACAACAATCCCCCCAGCGCAATATAACGGAAGAGGAATATCCGGACATTTGCAGAAAGATAAGAAGGGCAAAGTCTTCCCTTTTTTGTCGTACGTCGTAGGCAAGAACTTTCGTTCGACATTCGACGCTTAGCGTTCGACAAGGTTTTGCATTTTTCTGAGAGGTGTCAAATGTCGGAAATAAGAAAAGATCCCTTGAGCCCGACCTGGGTGATTATCGCAACCGAGAGGGGCAAAAGGCCTTGTGATTTTGCTGAAACAAGGAACGAAAAAGAGAAAGTTGCAAGCGGCCAACATCGGGCCTGCCCTTTTTGCGGAGGCGAAGAGGTAGAAGCACCGATCAAGGCTTTCTCCATTTGGCCTGGAGAGATTGACAAAGAAACAAAGGATTGGCGCACGCGGGTGCTTCCTAACAGGTTCCCCGCTTTGAATCCCGACATTGAACTTATCCAGCGGGAAGCGGGCCACATCTACCATATGCTGAGCGGAGTCGGAGGTCACGAGGTCATTGTGGATAGTAGAAGACATGCTGATGAGCTGGCCACGATGCCCAAAGACCAGATTGAAGCAGTTATTAGAACATATCGCCAGCGTTACAAATTCTGGCGCAAGGACCCTAGAATTACCTATGTTCTGATCTTTAAGAACTACGGTTTAGCAGCCGGAGCCTCCCTTGCTCATCCCCATTCCCAGGTTGTGGCAACGCCGATAATTCCTCCCAGGATTTGTCAGGAGCTTGAAGAGGCGAAGTGCTACTATGAACAGGAGAAAAAGTGTGTCTATTGCGAGATGATAAAAACCGAAAAAAATGCGGAGCAGAGCAGAATAATTTGGGAAAACGACACGATGTTTGCGCTTTGCCCTTTTGCCTCCCGGTTTCCCTGCGAAATACTGATCTTGCCGAAGAATCACGCCGCCGCCTTTGATCAGCTTTCAGAGCAAGAAGTGAGCGATCTGGCCCAAATTTTGTCGACTGTCCTAAAGCGGGTGGATATGATCCTCGGTGATCCGCCCTACAATTTGATGATTCACACGGCTCCGCAAAAGCTTCCGGGCTTGCTTTTTTATCATTGGCATATCGAGATCATTCCGAGGGTTTCGATGCCCGCAGGCTTTGAATGGGGCACAGGCATCTATATCAACGTAATATCTCCCGAGGACGCGGCCAAATCCCTGAGAGAAGCCAAATGTGTCAGCGAAGAGTATTTAGCGGAATAATTCGGCAGCAATATCCGGCTACGGCTAAAGGTCACGATACCCGAATTGTGAATGGTTGTCGGTTCGTCTGGACACAGCCGATCTTACAGAAGCCTTTGTGCACTATGGAAGGCGGGCGCTAACCGAGAACCTTGATTCAGTTGCCGGGGAATGACACGGCTCAGGACCCAAAGGTCTTTGGGCTGGACATTGGACCTTGGACATCGGACTCTGGACTCTGGTTTTATCGTGGTAGTTGCCGGGGCGGAATATTGCGGTGAAACTGGTTGAACAGGCCATGTTTTGTGATATAATTCAGAAAAGATAGAACTTGACCACGGACTTTATCGCCGTTTTCTCACAAGGATGTCAGTAAAAGTCACGGAAAATACTTTGAATACGCAGCATTGATCATCAAGCCGGAAAACCACACAACACAAATCTTTTTCAGAGGGTGAGAAGATGGAACTATTAACAATCAAAGATGTGGCGGAGAGAGTCGGATTGCCGAAGCCGACGATCTATCGGATTTTCAATGAAATGAGTGATTTGATTCCGCACAAGCGGCTCGGAAGGAAGATTCTCTTTCCCGAGGAAGCGGTGTCGAAGATATCCGACATCAGAAAGCTGACGAAGCAAGCCGGTTACACTTACCGGATGATTAGAGATGAGGTCCTGGCCTCATCGGGGCCGGCTGAAAAAGTCAAGGTTGACGCCGACGGTTCCAATGAAGCCCAGCTGGCTCCCCGCCTTAATGAGGTATTATCAAGAAGCGTTGCAGCGGGTTTTGAAGGCTTGAGAGAGGACTTGCGGCTTCTAACGGCTCAAATCGATAGACAGAATGACCTTCTCTCGCGTTATCTTGGGTTGGAGCGGGAAATTGACGATTTTTCGCCTGCGATGATTGAAAAAGAGCTTGAACTGGCCCCAAAAGCGATCAGTGCTATGGAGGGAGATAGGCCGGCGGCTCCCGCGAGGCCGGGAATAGATGCTGTAAAGAATGGCTTGGCGTCCCCTAGGGACAGGGGCTTTCGCCACAAATGGTCCAATTTCTGGTCGGGCAAGGGCTGGAAAGCATGAGAAGAGGATTCTAGGATTCCAGGGTTCAAGAGCCATAATTCCTGAGATTTCAACTGACCCCTTGATCCCTCGGTTCCTTGAATCCCAGCTTCTTGCGTGGATATTGCACTAGGTGTAGATTATAAACTTGCTCACTTCTGTTGAAAGAGCACAAATGAAGAAAGCCACTTAAGTGAAGTCCCAAGCATTAATCTTAAGTGGCTCATATCTTCTTATATACTAATTCGACGCTCTCTCGAATTTTCCTCCCGCGATTCACAGGTTTTTACACCAAAAAAATCCGCCCAAGAAAGAGGGCAACATAGCCTCTATGTTATGCTCCCGTTGGAGAGTGCCAGTTGCCCATTTAGCAAGCCTGCCCATAGGCGGGGCCAGCTAGCTAGCGATTCTAAATAGCACAACACTTGCTTCTCATCCTATTGATTCGAATACTGCATTTCTTTCCGATTATCTTGTGGTGCCATATGATTAGTCGATTTATTACATTCTATGTCAAGTGAGGGAATTAATAAACACCCTTCTTCAAGAAATTTGGCAACGGCCTAAAGTTTGTGGTGATTTGCTACGCGCGGCAGTGGCAATCAGCAGCAACCTGCAGCCGGTACAGGCCCAAGACGGAAAGACCTTGCCTCCTCAGCAAAATCAAAGATCAAATATCAAAAATCAAATATGCAGATGAAAAATCAAAAATAGAAAGCGCTGAGTCTAATGAGCCCAGCAAGGACCCGAATTCGCGTGCATACGCTCAATGAAACAGACTAGGAAAGAGGATCGAGAACCAGCCTTCATCGCGCAAGAGCCTTAGTCCTCTATGCCCAGGTCTCTGATCGTAAAAACCGACTCGTAGCCATAATCGGATCCGCATTCTCTTATGATGTTCTCTCTGGCCTGCCGTAGTCTATCTACTAGGACAAGAATCTTAACTGGTTCGGCGCCGAATTCTATCACCCTTTTTAGGGCTTTGATGACAGAGCCGCCGGTTGTGACAACATCTTCAACAACAACCACCCGGTCATTCTTTTGAAGCGGTCCTTCTATCCATTTCTGAGTGCCGTGCTCCTTCTTGTTTCTACGCACGAAAAATATCGCTGACGGTCTAACGCTCGCTAAAGAGCAAGCGATCGGAATTGCTCCGGTCTCATGCCCTCCCACAGCGTCAAAATCGGTGTTTTCCAAGACATCTGCAAAAACTTCCCCGATCAGTCTAAAGCCTTCCGGGATAAGCGTTGCGAGCTTGGCGTCAATGTAGTAGGAGCTCTTTGCCCCGGATGCCAAAGTAAAGTTGCCAAAGGAGACTGCATGGCTCATTATTAGATTCAGGAGTTCTTCGCGGCGCGTTTGTTTTGAAGCTGTCTTCATAGGATTCATGATTAGTCAGAGTTTTTGGTTTCGCCCTATTTTAATATAGCCGGTAGCTGTTGGCTAGTTTGAATCAATTCAAGGAAGCACGGTATTAGGGCCAAGCCGACTCCGACTGCACTTAGGACCTGGGGGACTGTTGACAAACTTTCGCGATTTCACTCTCTCATTAAAGTCTCTTGAGAAATCTGATAGAACAATGCCTAATGACGAATTACGAATGTCTAAAGAATTACCAATGACCAAATGACTAAAGAAGAATTTTTTATTCATTATTAATTACTCATTCATTCGTCATTAGGGCTTCGTCATTCGTCATTTTGTCGCATAGATTGTTCACAGAGCTTTTCAGAAGCTATCCCGACAGAGAGTTTATCAACAGTCCCTTAGCGCGCGGTGACTGGCTGTGCTGGATTGTCCTATTGGTTCGTTTGGGGAACGAACCCTACATATCTTTTCTGTGCCGCCTTACACTAGGTCAAGTTCTTGTGATGGGTCTTTGCACCGGAATCATCTACGGCGATACTCTTTAGCAACTCGTCAAAGCGCTTGTTCAGATTCTTGATTTTAGTAACGATTTGGGAGGAGCCGTGTTTTCTTAACCACTGAAACAATTTGATGAAAATATTATCCAGGAAGCCGGTGTCTTCGAGGCCTTGAGCTGCAGCAGCACGATCCTTTGAGGCTTCAAGTGGCGGCTGAAGAATGGTTGCGGGAGACCCCGCCAGTACGCTGTCCACAAAGACCCTTGTCGCCAACCGGTCTAAGCGCTCGTTGAAGCTCTTTATCGAGTAGCAGACATCGACCAGTTCCATGTCTCTCAATAGTTGGAACACTTTGATAGAAAAATCTTCCAACCGGCTCGATTTCCTCTTGTGAAAGACAACCTTCTTGGGTGGAGGCGGCAGTTGCGATTCAACGATTGTCGTTGCAGATCCGGCAAGCAGGCTGTCCACAAAGACCCGGGTCGCTAACCGGTCCAGGCGGTCATTAAATCTCCTTATCAATTTGCATACGTCGATAAAGGAAAAACCCAGCTCATCCGGGTCATAAGCCTCGTATCGGTTGGCCTCTCTTATCAGCATATATTCGTCGCTTGCCCCCGCGGTGGCCATCGCGGGATGAGGTCCGCCGGGTCCACCCAGATGATTTCTTGGCGGACGGACGTAAATACCCACTCTCGAGACCCATAAATCAACAAGGATAACGCTGACCGCACGGTCAAAGAGACTGTTTGCATTTCTTATTAGCCCCACTACGTTGCGAAGAAATCCAATTGTATTGTCAAGCAGTGTTAGGGCGAAACCACGCGCACGCTCTACCCGTTTTTTTGGAAGCCACAGCTTGATCATGCCTGCTGTGACAATCGCGTCCAAAATAGAATTGAAGAACTTCGCCGGATATGAAATCGTCACGACAAATCCTTTAGCGAAATTTACCGCCCAGAATTTTACGGATGTCCAATCGGGTACCTCGATGTTGAAAAGGTTGAATCTGTACCCGGCAATAAAAATCAGGCTTCCGCCGAAAACAGCGGTGGCCACGCCCGAAATATTCTCGATTACCGCCGGGCTTGACAGGAAAGCAAAAGTCTTCGGATCGTAGAGCAGGGGAATCGTAGAGCGGATAACGTTTCCGGAAGCATGAGCGTTGTAGAGAATATGATATGGATGACTTATCGGATCGTATCCAAAGTAGGCCAGAGCAGGTCCGATAAGGCTTTCAAGCAAGAAGTTGGGGCGCAAGCCCAAGGCGACAATGACAAAAGCCAGAGGAATGAGCGCGAGCTTCATGGGCAAAGGCTCTCGCGGGACGTTTTCATAGACCTGCGGGCGCTCTCCCAGGAATACCTGAACAAAAGTCTTTAACGTGTAGCAGAAAGTTCCGAAACAAGTCACCATAAATAACAGCTCGGCATACCTAAAGACGGAACTCTTTTCAGCCGCCTCTAAAATAGCATGGTGCAAGATTGTTTTGCTGGCAAAACCGCCGAATCCGGGAATTCCCGCGATACTCAATACGGCAACAAGAAAGACCATTGCGGTTAACGGCATGTTGCGCCATAAGCCGCCGAGCTTTCTCATGTCGAGTTCATGCGTGTGAAAATATACCGCTCCGATTGCCAAGAACAAGGCGGACTTGAACACGGCGTGGTTGATGACATGGTAGAGGGTACCCGCCATTCCCATAGCTCCATCGCGCCCAAGATAAGCCGCGCAGCCGATTCCCATGACAATAAAGCCTATCTGGGAAACGGTGGAATAAGCCAGCAGCCTCTTGCAGTTTGATGAGATAAGAGCATTTACCATCCCGCCGAACATGGTTATTATTCCGGCCCAGATTAGTACGTATCCGAGGACATTCAGAGTCGTTGTTCCTTCAACATGGAGCCCGGACGGCGCAAATAGTGTGTTCACAGTTCTGACGATCCCGTAGACCCCGACTTTTACCATCAACCCGGAGAGCAAAGCCGATGCAGGCGTCGGAGCGACCGGATGTGCCTCAGGAAGCCAGATATGAAGGAAGAAGAGACCGGCCTTGGTTCCAAAACCAGCTATCATCAGGCCGGCGACGACAAACTTAACGGACGGCATTGTCCTCTCAATCAAGGAGGCCATGGGGACAATGTCTGCGCGTCCCGTGAAGGCGTAAAGAAAGATGATTCCGGCAAGAAGGGCGAGCCCTCCGATTATGCTCATGTAAATATAGAGCTTTCCGGCCTCCATGGCCTGCTTATTTTCTTCATGGACTACCAGCACGTATGAGAAGATGGCCATCATTTCAAAGAAAATAAACAGAGAGAAGAAGTCTTTGGCCAAAAGAACCCCGAGATTGGCAAAGAAGGTGAGCAGGACAAAGGAAAAATATCTTGTCTGGGCGTGTTCTTTTGACATATAGCTTGTTGCGTAGATGCAAGACAGACTGTAGACAAAGGCTGTGACAAGGGCGAATATCAGGCTGACCGTGTCTACTCTGAAATTCAGACCCAACCCGAAGACAAAGGGAAGAGACACCTCTATTCCTCTGTAGAGATGACTGCCGAACCTGATCCCATTGACAACCGGCGCATATATGTAGACCAGCAGGAAAAAGGAGATAAGATTAGCAATGATTGCTGTTGCGTTTCTTCTTCTAGGATTCTTATAAAAGAGCGCGGCAACAAGAGCGCCTACCAGAGGAGCAAAGACAACAAAAAGCGGTACCAGTGCCATGCTGCCCATTTTGATTGTTATCGGACTAACTGCTTCCGAATGCATGATAGATCACCACCCAAGTTTAATAATGTCCCAATACCAGGCCGGATTGTAATGTTTAACTGTGAGCTTCGCTAAGCCCATAGGGATTCTCGGGAAAATGCCGAAGATCAGTACGCCGGCGGCAAGAATTACAATCGGCGCCAGCATTAGCCAGTGAGGATCTTCGCTCTTGACCGGCGCTTGCTTACTGTGTCCTCCGTCATGCGCGAGGCTACCGTGGGCGGTCTCTGCACGAACTTCATCGCCAAACCACGCTTTTATCATAATCGGCCCATAATATATTGCGTTCATGAGGCTGCTCAAGATGAGAGTGCCGATTATGCCGATCATCGCCCAGCCCATACCAATAAAACCTCTCTTCGCGGAATCGATGGCCCCCAGAGCAAGAGTCCATTTGCTTAAGAATCCGGCGAAGGGAGGAAAGCCGATCATTGAGGCCGCGGCGATGCAAAAACAAGCCATCGTAATAGGCATTCGTTTTCCGATTCCCTTTAAATCTTCTATCTGTCTCAAGCCGGTCTTGAAGATAATTGCTCCGGCGCATAAAAAGAGGCACCCTTTCATAAGCGCGTGAAAATAAATATGAATTATTGCTCCTACAAGTCCTTTTGCCGAAAGCATGCTTATTCCCAAGATGATGTAGCCCATGTTTGCTATTGAAGAGTAAGCAAGAAGTCTTTTTATCTCTTTTTCGGTGATCGCGACCGCCGATCCCAAAATTATGCTTATGATTCCGAGCGCCATCAGGATCTTTGCGGTGCCGAAGCCTTTTGACAGCAACTCAAAACCGAAGACGGCATAGACGGTCCTGATGATTCCGTATGCGCCCACCTTGATCATTACCCCCGAAAGGAGTGCGCTGGCCGGAGAAGGTGCAACCGGGTGAGCGTCCGGGAGCCAAACGTGAACGGGGAACATACCGGCTTTGACACCAAAGCCGAAGATGTAACTCCAGAAGATAAGCAAAAAGTATGGAGAGTGTTGCAAAGAGGCCATTCCCTTACCGGCAAGGCCGAGGTCTCCTGTTATGACAAATGTTGCAACAATGGCCATCAAGAGAACAAGGCCGCCGATAATGCTCATAAAAAGGTATTTAAGACCCGCTCTCATTGCCTCCAGGGTCTCTTCGTGGATGACCAGCATGTAAGCCAATACCGCCATGATTTCAAAGAAGATATAAAGAGTGAAAAGGTCGCCGGTTAGTACAATGCCCATTGTGCCAAAGAATGAGAAAAGCGAAAAAATGTTGAATCTGGTTATTGCGTGCTCGGGTTCCATATACTTGATGGCATAGACCGAGGCTAGAAACCAGATAAGCGAGCTGGTAAAAGCCAGCAACAGCCCCAAGGAATCCACGCGGAAAGAAAGCACGATCGGCAGTCCCGTGTGCATCTTTATCTCAATTACCTTGCCTTGGGTGATAATCGGATAAAGAAGCGAAACGTCCAAGAAAGTTGTACCGCAAACAAGAGCCGTTAAGATGCTTCCCAGCTTTTCCGATTGGCGACTGGCCGCATAGACGACGACTACGCCGATCAACGGCAGGAGCACTCCCAGAGCTAACAAAGTTTTAGCGTACATTCACATCACCCTTCCTAGAAAATGGCTTGGGCAACCCTGATTCCAAACCAAGAGATTGGTACAAAATATATGCCTAGTCCGATACAAGCCAGCGCTAAAAGGCCGGTCGGGATAAGCATGGAGAGCGGCGCTTCCCGCCTTTTTTCTTTGGGTCCGGGGTTGCCGTGAGCAAGAGCGGCCGGGCTGCCGTGAGCATGCGCCGAGTGCGAATTTGCTCCAGGGTTATCCTCGGCTCCCTCGGGCGTTCCGAACCAGGCCTGGATAATCGGGATACCAAAATAACCAAGATTTAAGAAAAAGCTGATCAGCAGAACCGCAATAAACTCGTACCTCTTCGCTGACAAGCAACCGACGATCAGCGCCCATTTGCTGACAAAGCCCGTAGTCGGCGGAATTCCGATCATGGAAAGAGCGGCAATCGTGAAACAGGTCCAAGTCACGGGCATTTCCCTTGCTTGACCCACTGTTTGACTAAACTTTCTCTTTCCGGATTGGGTTATGATCAGGCCGGCGCAAAAGAATAGAACAATCTTCATAAATGAGTGCGATAATAAATGCATAATCCCTCCTTGAAGTGCTAATTTGTTAAGGAGGGATGCTCCAAGTACCATATATGATAATTGGCCGACCGTAGAGTAGGCCAATCGTCTTTTGATATCATCCTGCATCAGCGCGATGACCGACGAGGCAATTATGGTAAATGATGCAAACCAGGGTAGGATATTATTGATGCCCAGCGTCTTTGCCAGTTGTGTCCCGACAATCAGATAAAGGAGGGTAGTCAGGGTGAATATCCCGACCTTAACCACGGCGACCGCGTGGAGAACGGCGCTTATCGGTGTCGGAGCTACCATTGCCTGCGGAAGCCAAATATGAAGCGGCATAATCGCCGCCTTGACCGAAAAGCCGATTGCAAAGAATATTATTGTTTGAATGAGAAGCCCCCGGGTGATCTGGTAATGTCCGAGAATCCCGCCTCGAGCAAGTTCGGTGTGGCCGCCGGTCAGCCCATAGGTTGCAATGATGGCCATGAGTATGGTCGCCCCGGCGAACAGGGAGAGGATTAGATAAATCTTTCCGCCTTCCATTGCCTCGGGGGTCTCTTCGTGAATGACCAGAGGGTATACGCAGAGGCTAAAAATCTCGTAAAAAACGTAGAAGGTGAACAAGTCACCGGCCATCGTAAGGCCCATGGTTGCGGCCAGGACAATAGTCAGGAATGTGTAGAATCTGGTCTGTGCATGCTCGGAAGCCATGTAGCCGATCGAATAAAATGCGGTCGGAATCCACATAAATGAGGCCAGGGTGGCTATGGTCATTCCGAGGGCGTTTGGCTTGAAGTTAAGGGTTAAAAGCAAGTTCAGATGGGCCCTTATTGTCATTTGGTCTTCCAGAACAGGCTTGATCATTGTCGCAACTACGGCAAACGTGGAAACGGCCGAAAGAACAACCAGTGTGCTCCTGAGCTTGGTGCTTCTATTGCCAAGAAAGGCTATCAGCACGGCATAGGTCAGAGGAACCACTATCGCAATGATCGGCGCTATGCTTGAAACTTCTTTGGTGCCCATTCCAACCTCTCTCTTATTTCAATTTGGCACTACCTAGGAATGCCGCCAAAATTCGTGTAGTTGCTCGATTTATCGAGCACTCTAATCCTTCAGCCCGCTTTTTGCCTGATGAATCAGGCAACTACAAATTGCTGTGAAGCTGTTTATTTCAATCCCGCAACCATTGTGAGAATGGTCGCTTTCTGGCTTAATTCGATAAAAAGTTCCGGAAAAGCCCCCAATAAAACAGTTATGGCGAGAGTCACCACGACAACAGAGCTCACAAGCCGGGGGACCTTGAAGGTGGTGGCTTCACCTCGTTCCACATAGATATATCTCACGATGTTTACATAGTAGTAGAGCGAGATAACTGAATTTATCACAGCTACCAGGGCGAGCCAGATAAGTCCTTTGTCGACAGCGGCCATAAACAGGCTCAGCTTTCCCCAGAATCCGGGAGTCGGCGGCAAGCCGAGAAGAGACATCATAAAGATTGTCATCGCTATTGCCAAAAACGGTGCTCTTTTTGAAAGGCCGGCCAAATCCGCATTTTGATGCTCCGGGCTGATCGCGGTTGTCGCGACGACTACTGCAAAAGCTCCGATTGTCACGCAAAGATACATGATTAAATAGAAAACAGTCGCCGCGAAGGCTTTTTGCGATGCCACGGCAAAAGAGATGAAGATATATCCCACATGGGCAATGCTGGAATAGGCCAGCATTCGTTTTATGTTTGTTTGTGTCAAGGCAACGAGATTTCCTATGGTCATGCTCAATACGGATATTACAGCAAAAATCGTCGCCCAGTCTGATTTGAGTGCCGGAAGGGCAACTATGAGAATTCTAAGCAAAGCCGCGAAACCGGCCGCCTTCGGACAACTGGCAAAAAATGCCGAAACCGGAGTCGGCGCACCCTCATAGACATCCGGCGCCCAGAAATGAAACGGGGCCGCGGCCACCTTAAAGATAAAACCGGTTAATACAAATATTATTGAGAGAAAAAGAGCGGGTTGCTCAAGAATGGAGCCGCGCAGGTGCTTGGCGATGACGTTAAGATGGAGATCGCCTGTGAGCCCGTATAGTACGGACATGCCATAGAGCATTATGACAGAGGCTATCATTCCGAGAAGAAGGTATTTTAGGGATGCTTCATTGGAGCGTGCATCAAACTTTTGAAATCCCGCCAGGATGTAAAGAGGAACGCTGGTCAATTGAAGTCCCAAGAAGAGCGAGAGAAGATCATTAGCCGATGCAAGAACCATCATTCCGATAATCGAGAACAAAACGAGACAATAGTACTCGCCTTGCTTCGCGCCCGGGAAAGTCAGGTAATCGACGGAGAGCATTATTATCGGACAAGCGGTGAGCAGGAAGAGAAGCTTCAGCGATAACGCGAAAGAGTCAACTACAAAAGTATTGGCAAAAGTCGGGCCTTGTGACTTAAAAAGAGGCAAGCAGGAGAGAGCCGCCAACAGCAAGCCCCCGATTGCCATGAAGGCAAGCGGCTTCTTCTGCTCTTCCTTTAGGAACAAGTCAACAAATAGGATAAGGCAAGCCAATCCGGAAACTATCAGTTCGGGTGCTATTAGTGCAATGTTGATTTGCAATCCCATTTTTCCTTTCTAAAGACTTCGTCCCTCGACGCTCGTCTCTCTTTCCTCGGAAGACCCGAGACCCGGGGGACACGACCTCGTACTCAAGAGCCTGTAGCTTCAGAGCTTGCTCTGAACAAGCAAAGCAAGCTTTGCGGCTACAACACAAAAATCAGACCTCAGGCCTCGGACATAGGACATAGGACCTCGGACCCGTGTATCCCTTACTTTCTCACCGCTATGGCGATGACAACCAGCAGAATCAAGCCGATGAAAAGAAACAGGGCGTAATTTCGCCAGTAGCCGGTGTGCAAGCCGGTTCGGAGTTTCTGACTTATTTTGCCGATCAGAAGGCCGAATCCGGCTATCACTTTTGCGAAAAGTTCATCCAGAAGCCTGGCAATTCTACCCAGTCTTCTGACCGATATTATTGGTGGTTTTGTTTCTTCTTCCAGTTTTTCCGCCATCATTGCTACCTCGTTTGATCAGCCGTCAGACAATAAAATTCGATCGCTCACCTGCATGCATGTTATGCAACATTCTTGAAAAGTGGACTAGTTATGGTCAGGACTCAGCTGACCTTATTGCAAAAGTCAAAATGCAAAGTGCAAAATGAAAAATGGTTTGTCTTGAGGTTTTCAAAATTTTGAAATTTGCATTTTGAAATTTGCATTTTGCATTCAATCCTTGCATATTATCCATTTCAAGTTATCAATACGCGCCTACAACTTAGAAATCAGCGACACTAACGTGTTTACCGGTATTTTAACGACACTTGTGAGTGGTGCCGGATAGAAGCCAAACAATAAGATCAGAGCGGAAAGCGGCAGAATCGCGACTAGTTCGGCCAGGTTGAGATCGGTCACCGACGCATGTCGCTCGGCGACTTTTCCGAAGCCGATTCTTAGCAGCACCCAGAAGACGTAACCGGCCATAATGAGCACACCGACCAGCGCGATTATCGCCGCCCAGGCACCTTTCGACTCAAAAGTTCCCATAATTATCATTATTTCACCGGGAAATCCGCTTAAGGCGGGAAAACCAAAAGAAGCCAGTGCCGTAAACCAGAAGAGGCCGATGATAGTTGGGATTCCTGTTAGCAGTCCTTGCAGCTCCATCAGATCACGCGTTTTCATTCGCTGATAGATCAGGCCGATCAGAAAGAAAAGAGAGGCCGCGATAATACCGTGATTAAACATATGAATGGCTGAACCCTGTAAGGCTATCGACACCCCGGATTTGGCCACTTTTCCCATCCGCAAGGACATTGTCATCGCGCAGGATATTCCCAAAATTATTAAGCCCATATGGCTGAGACTGGAATAGGCAAACATCCTCTTCAAATCTCTTTGAGCCGAGGCGCAGAGATCGCCGAAGATAACGGTGATAAGGGCGAGAATTGTAACATAGAGTCCGAACTCATGAGCTCCGCGCGGTGTGATCGGTAGGATCAGTCTAAAAAAACCGTAAGCTCCCATCTTTGCCAGACAGCCCGAGAGCAGCATCGTGACCGTAGTCGGGGCCTCGGTGTAGGCGTCCGGCTGCCAGTTGTGAAAAGGGAAAAGAGGCACTTTGACGGCCAGTCCCAGAAAGAGCGCGCCAAAAGCAAGTCTTTGGAAGCCGAGTGGGTAGTTGATCGAGGCAAGCTTGATCAGGTCAAAGCTGTGAATGCCCGCTTTGAAATATATGGCCAGCATGCCGACGAGCATAATAACACTGCCCACTAGTGTGTAGATGATAAACTTCAAAGCCGCGCGGGCCCTGTTCGGGCCTCCCCAAATGTGAATTAGGAGATAGGTGGGGATAAGAACGGTTTCCCAAAAAATATAAAAGAGAATCATGTCGAGGGCCAAAAAGACACCCAGAAGCCCTGTCTCCAGTATTAGAATTGTTGCAAAAAAGGCCTTTGGCCGGTTGGGGATGGCCGACGCCAGGGTGACTATTAAGACCAAGAGACTCACCAGGACCAGCAGCAGAAGATTGAATCCATCCACGCCCAGAAAGTAAGAGATCCCATAGGCTTTCACCCAGGTTACTTTTTCAACAAACTGAGGCTGAACAACACCTCTCTCAAATCCCAAATAGACAGAGACCGCAAGAATAAACGGGACCAGGGAGAAGAGAAGAGCAAACTTCTTCGCGGCGGTCTCTTTTTTGGTGAGTTGTATGACCAAGGCACCCAATAAAGGAAACCAGATGATAGCTGAAAGAATCGGAAATTTCGTCTTAATCCCCCCCTACCACTTCAACACGTCGATTTTGTCGATGTCTACGGTCTCCCTCAGTCTATAAAGAGTGAGGATGATTGCCAGGCCCACACCAATCTCAGCGGCGCCCACGGCGATGGTAAAAATGGCGAATATTTGTCCGGCCAGGGCCTTGGGGCTGAAGTGAGCGGAAAAAGCAATCAAATTTATGTTGACCGCGTTTAACATCAACTCGATTGAAATCAGGATCAGAACGGCGTTTTTCCTGGCAAGGACCCCGTA
>Ga0214473_10001050_pt1 | contig 37467 bp, 44 predicted proteins | sample RVTome_7_FD_203509 | JGI IMG/M metagenome (GOLD analysis project Ga0214473, IMG submission 203509) | Soil microbial communities from uranium-contaminated site in the Upper Colorado River Basin, Wyoming, United States - RVT98D197 | ecosystem: Environmental > Terrestrial > Soil > Contaminated >... | reverse complement strand
CAGTCCTACACGTACTTCACCTGGCGGGACTTCAAGGCCGAGCTGATCGACTACTTCACCGAACTGACCCAGACGGAGATGGCCGAGTACTTCCGGGGCAACCTTTTCACCAACACGCCCGACATCCTGCCGCCCATCCTGCAGCAGGGCGGACGCCCGGCGTTCAAGATGCGGCTGGCCCTGGCGGCCACGCTTTCCTCGGTCTACGGGATCTACAGCGGCTACGAGCTCTGCGAGAACGCCGCCATCCCGGGGACGGAGGAGTACCTGGACTCGGAGAAATACGAGATCAAGGTCCGGAACTGGGATACCCCCGGGAACATCAAGGACTACATTGCGCGGATCAACCGGATCCGGCAGGAGAACCCGGCGCTCCACGAGCACCGGAACCTGCGCTTCTACGAGAGCGACGACGACAACATCCTCGTCTACGGCAAGCGGAGCGCCAATGGTCGCAACGTGATCCTGGTCGCGGTGAACCTCGACCCCTTCGAGCCGCACCAGGCCCAGGTCCGCCTGCCGCTTCCGGAGCTCGGAATCGGCCCGGAGGGGCCGTTCCAGGTCCACGAGCTGATCACCGAACAGCGGCACCTGTGGAGGGGGCCGATGCAGACCATCCGGCTGGACCCCGCGGCGGAGCCCGCGGCGATCTTCCGGGTGAGCCGGTTCCCCCACAAGGACTACGAAGAGCCGTGTTACTGAGCTCGACCGGCGGATCGTAACCGGGAACGGAGGAACCGTGGACAGCCTCTGGTACAAGGACGCTGTCTTCTACGAGCTCCACGTCAAGGCCTTCCAGGACGCGAATGGCGACGGGATCGGGGATTTCCAGGGGCTGAGGGAGCGGCTGGACTATCTCCAGGACCTGGGGGTGGATTGCGTGTGGCTGCTGCCGTTCTATCCCTCTCCCCTGCGGGACGACGGCTACGACATCGCCGACTACTGTGATATCTCACCCTTCTACGGAAAGATGGCGGACTTCCAGGCGTTCCTGGATGAGGCCCACCGCCGGGGCATGCGGGTCATCGCGGACCTGGTGGTGAACCACACCTCGGACCGGCACCCCTGGTTCCAGGAGGCCCGCCGGGATCCGGCCTCGCCGAAGCGGGATTGGTACGTGTGGAGCCCCGACGACAAGAAGTACCGGGACGCCCGGATCATCTTCGTGGACACGGAGAAATCGAATTGGACGTGGGACCCCGAGGCTCAGGCGTACTACTGGCACCGCTTCTTCAGCCACCAGCCGGACCTCAACTACGACAACCCCGAGGTCCAGCAGGCGATGCTGGAGGTCATGCGGTTCTGGCTGGACAAAGGGCTGGATGGGTTCCGCTGCGACGCCGTCCCCTACCTCTTCGAGCGAGAGGGGACCAACTGCGAGAACCTGCCGGAAACCCACGCCTTCCTCAAACGCCTACGGGCCATGGTGGATACCCAGTACCGCGGCCGGATCCTCCTGGCCGAGGCCAACCAGTGGCCGGAGGACGTCCGCGCCTACTTCGGCGACGGGGATGAGTTCCACATGGCGTTCCATTTCCCCCTGATGCCGCGGATGTTCATGGCGGTCCACAGCGCCGACCGGCGCCCGATCACCGACATGTTCCTCCACACGCCGCTGATCCCGGAGGGCTGCCAGTGGTGCGTGTTTCTCCGCAACCACGACGAGCTGACGCTGGAGATGTGTACGGATCCGGAGCGAGACTACATGTACTACGCCTACGCTCAGGACCCCCTGATGAAGCTGAACATCGGAATCCGGCGGCGCCTGGCCCCCCTCTTGGCCAATGACCGGCGGAGGATCGAGCTCCTCAACAGCCTCCTGTTCACGCTGCCGGGCAGCCCCATCATCTACTACGGGGACGAGATCGGCATGGGGGACAACATCCACCTCGGGGATCGACACGGCGTGCGGACCCCGATGCAGTGGTCAGCGGACCGGAATGCGGGATTTTCCCGCGCGGAGGCGGGGCAGCTGTACAGCCCGGTGATCGACGACCCGGAATACGGTTACCACGCGGTCAACGTGGAGGCCCAGTTCCGCACCCCGTGGTCGCGTCTGCACTGGATGCGCCGGCTGATCGCCGCCCGAAAAACGTCGCGCGCGTTCGGCCGAGGAACCCTCCGCTTCCTGAATCCGGCGAACACGCGCGTCCTCGCCTACCTCAGGGAGTATGAGGGGGAGACCGTCCTCCTGGTTCACAACCTCGCCAGTTCGGCGGAGCCGGTGGAGCTGGACCTGCGGGAGTTCCGCGAGGCGGTTCCCGTCGAGCTTTTGGGCAGGACCACCTTTCCGGCCGTCGGGGACCCGCCCTACTTCCTGAGCCTGGCGCCCTACGGCTTCTACTGGTTCCGGCTACACCGGCCGGGGAGCCCGGCGGAGACGTACGGAATCGAAACAGCCCCCATTTAGGCGGACCGCGATGACAGCGGGGGCGCGTTTCCCGAAGAAGGCCCGTGGCGGAGGCGGGCTCGAAGACCTGACGGCGCGAGCGGCGGCCGCGCTCCCCGAGGTGCTGCCCTCACAGCGATGGTTCGGGAGCAAGGCGCGGCGCATCGCCGGCGTGACGCCCCTGGATCGGGCCGCCGTGCCGCGGACCGCCGGGGCACTGGCGCTCTTCCATGTGGCCTACGCCGACGGGGGCGGGGAGACGTACCTCGTCCCGGTTCTCCCGGGCTCAGCGCAGCGAGCGTTTCGGGACGCCCTGGACAGTCACGCGTTCTGCACCGCCCTCGTGGAGCAAATCCGCCTCGGGCAGCCCCTGCCAGGCCGCCGCGGCACGTTCCGGTTCACCCCCACGGGGGCCCTGGGCGACATGCTGCCGGCGGCATCCCGCGACGTTGCTAGGCTGCCGGCCGAGCAGAGCAACACCTCTGTGGTGTTCGACGGGAAGGCCATCTTGAAGCTCTACCGCAAGCTCGAGCCGGGCCCGAACCCGGATTTCGAGATCGTGGACTTCCTCACGCGGCAGACCGCGTTCCGGGGTGCTCCGCGGCTCGGGGGGTCCATCACGTACGAGACGCCTGGCGAGGCGCCGACGACTCTGGGGGTGCTCCAGGAATTCGTGCCCAATCAGGGAGACGCGTGGGCAGCGACGCAGAGGCGATTGGCCGAATACTACGGCGCGGCCGTGACCGGATCGGAGGGGGGAGGAGAACCGGATCCGGCGTTCGCCCGGGCACTGGCTGCGGCCGACGCCAAGGAGGCGCGGAGGCTGGGCGCGTTGACGGGCCGCCTCCACATCGCGCTGGCATCCGGCGACTCGGACCCGGATCTGGCCCCAGAACCGGTCGTCCCGGCGGACCTGGCCGCCTGGCAGGAGGGGATGCAGAGTCACCTCGACCGCGTGATGGGCTCGCTCGCGGCCGCTCTCGATCACATCCCCGAAGCCGTGCGACAGGTGGCACAAGGGGTCCTGAATGACGCGCCCCGCTTCCGGGAGGGCCTGGCGGCCCTAGAGGCGCTCGGGACGGAGGCGGTGACGAAGATCCGGATCCACGGCGACTACCACCTGGGCCAGGTCCTGAAGGTCGGGGATGAGTTCGTGATTCTGGACTTCGAGGGAGAACCGGCCCGCCCGCTCGCCGAGCGGCGAGCGAAGCAGTGCCCCCTCAAGGACGTGGCAGGCATGCTGCGCTCGTTCGCGTACGCGGCCCAGGCCGCCATGCTCAGGGCCGCGGAGGCGGCCCCGGAAGACCCCGACCTGATCGCCCGCCTGGTCGCGTGGAGCGAAGCCTGGGAGGCAGGCGTCCGGAACGCGTTCCTGGAAGCCTACCTCGCCGAGACGTGGGAGCGCGGCGCGTCGTTCTTGCCCCGCGGGCGCGAGGCGCTCGAGGCCATCCTCCGCGCGTTCGAGTTGGACAAGGCGATCTACGAGCTCCACTACGAGATCGACCACCGCCCCACGTGGGTCCGGATCCCCCTGGAAGGGCTGCGCCGGGCCGTGGCGGCGGGGCCGAAAGCCCGGGGAGGCCGGCTCCAGCCACCCGAAGGTCCCTTCAGGTTCGTTGCCTGCCTCGAGCTCCGGGAAATCGTCGGGGCGCGGGCCGACAACGAACGCCGGTTGGCCGAGTTGATCGAGAAGGTGCCCCTAGACTCGATCTACTACCACACCCACGGGTTTTTCCTGCGGCACAAGTTTCTGGCCGGGCTGTACCCCAACGATTTCGCGACGTGGGTCGCGGTCGAGGTCCGCGACCGGGTGTTGGGGGAGCGACTGGCCATGGTGGACCCGGCGGAGTTCCCGAGCCTGCAAGTTCTCCGCGAGGAGCTGGTGTCCGTCATCGACGACCACTTGCGGGATCTCCAGATCGTTCCGGGCGTGATCTTCGGCGAGCCCTTCGACTTCATCCAATCCCGGATCGTGGAGATCCCCACCGGGATCCAGGCCCGAACCTTGCAGGAGTTCCGCGACGCCCTCCTGGAGGTGGACGCGAGCGCAATTTACTTCCACCTGATCGAGGCGCGGATGCGTCTCGGACGGAACCGGAGCGACTTCCCCGCCTGGGTGGAGCGCGGGCTCGGCCTGCCAGCGTTGGCGGCCAAGATCCAGGCCATGGACCCATACACCGGCAGCCTCGAGCGAAGCCGATCCCGTCTCGTCCAACTCTGCGACGCGGCCCTGGCGGAAGGAGCGGGCCCGTGACCGCCCCGCGGCTCGACGATTACCGCGAGGTCGCTCCGAGAGGGACGGTGGATCTCCTGCGGCGCCTGGCGGAACGCCTCAAGGGCCGCCGGTTCCTCCACGTGAACGCGAGCCGCTTCGGCGGTGGATCACCCGAAACCTTGAACCGGCTGGTTCCCATAACGCGTGACCTGGGCATCGATGCCGCCTGGGAGGTGATCGTGGGCGACCCGGAGTTCTACGCGGCCGTACGGGCACTGGAGCTCGGCCTGGCCGGCGCCGAACGGGTGATCACCGAGGCGGCGCTCCGATCCTTCAGCGAGACCGCCGCCGCCAACGCCGCCAAGCTCTCCCTGGAGGCGGACCTCGTCATGGTCCACGATCTCGCCCCCCTCCTCCTGGTCCGCCACCGCCCGGGCCGCGGACGGTGGGTGTGGCGCTGCCAAGGGGACCTCTCCAGGGCATACCGGCGAATTTGGTACCTCGTCCGCCGCGATCTTGAACGGTACGATGCCGCCGTCTTCTCCCTCCCCAAGTTCGCCCAGGCGCTCACGATCCCGAGCCTGATCATCGAGCCGTCGGTGGACCCACTCAGCGAGAAGAACCGCGACCTCAGCCGGCGCGAAGCGCGGGAGATCTTGGACCGGCTCGGGGTCCCTCGGGACAAACCGATCGTCCTCCAAGTGGCCCCCTATGCCCGGACCAAGGGGTCCGCCGACGTGATCCAGGCCTACCGACTGGCCAAGAAGTATGCGGATTGTCGATTGGTCCTGGCCGGCGGGGGCGGAACGGATCCTACCAAGGGCGATCCGGGGCTGGCTGAGGCCGATGAAGCGGTCACCCGCGACCCGGACATCCATCGGCTCATGCTGCCCCCGGAAGCCGCCCTGGAGATCAACGCCCTCCAACGCGCGGCGGCCATCGTGCTGCACATGCCCCTTCAGGAGGACTTCGGCCTTGCGGTCGCCGAGGCGATGTGGAAGGGGAAACCTGTGATCGGGAGCTTCGCCGGGGGGATCCCCGCGCAGGTGATCTCGGAGGTGACGGGATACGTCGTGAACTCCGTCGAGGGGGCGGCATTCCGGATCCGGCAGCTCCTGCAGAACCCGGACCTCCTGGCCCGGCTGGGTGGGGCCGCTCGGGAATACGTGCGGAGGAGCTTTCTCATCACCCGGCACCTGGGCGATTACCTGGCGCTGCTGGCCACTCTGACCGCATAGGGCCGGACGACGGATGGCCGGGGGATGGGGCGAAGGCCTGTTGACCGCCGAGGGGCTCGCCGCGGTGGACGCGGCCGGGCCGGTGGAGATCCTCGCGGGCATCCCGGCCCTGAACCACGCGCGGTGCATCGCTCACGTGCTGGAGGCGGTGGCGGCCGGGCTCGCGGCGGGTTTCCCGGGGCAGAAGGCCGCGGTGCTGGTCGCGGACGCAGGATCCCAGGACGGCACCCTGGACGCGGTCCGCGCGTGGAAGGACGCCACCGCCTCGGCCGTGACGGTCCAGTGTGTGCGGCTCACGGGGCCACCCCATCGAGGCCGAGCGATCCTGGCCCTCCTGGCGGCGGCTCAGCACCTCACCGTGCGGGGTTGCGCCTTCGTCGATGCCGACCTGACCGGCCTCCCCCCCGACGGGGTCGAGCGCCTGCTCGAGCCGGTGCTCGGGGCTGAGGCGGACTACGTCTCGCCGGCGTACACCCGCACGGTGACGGAGGGGACCCTCACCACGAACCTGCTCGCCCCCATGACCGGAGCCCTCTACGGGAGGCGGATCCAGCAATTGATCGGGGGATGTGCCGGGCTCTCGGGAGGGCTCATCAGCCGGCTCCTCGAAGACAACGCCTGGGAGAGTGACCGGGCGGCCCACGGGGTCGAGGTCCGACTGGCGATGGCGGCGCTGGCCTCGGGCCACAGAGTGGTGGAGACACACCTGGGGCGCAAGCGCGTGGACCCCGGGCTCGCGCAAGCCGACCTGGCCGGCACCCTCGTCGGGGTCGTGGGGCCGCTCTTCGCTCTGATGGACGCGTATCGCGCCGATTGGCAGGACGCACGGGGAAGCGTTCCCGTCCCGCAGAGGGGCGGTCCTCCCGGCCTGCTGCCGGAGGTGGGAGAAATCCATGTTGACCGCATGGTCCGCGCCTTCGGCCTCGGGTTAAAGGACCTGCTCCCGGTCTGGGAGCAGATCATGCCGGAAGAGAGGCTGGCCCAGTTGTACCCGCTCGGTCTCCTCGCCGCGGACGAATTCCGTTTCCCGGCGCCGGTCTGGGCCCGGGTCGTGTACGACTTCGCCGTCGCGCACCACGAGCGGCGTCTGGCGCGAGATCACCTGCTCCGGGCCCTGACTCCTCTCTATCTCGGGCGAGTGGCCGCGTTTCTTCTGGAAGTCGAGGCCGGGCCGCCGGCCCGGGTCCCGGGGATCGTGGAGAGACTCGGCCGGGCCTTCGAAGCGGAGAAGGAAACCCTGAGCGCCCGATGGAGGTAGGCGATGCGTGAGGCATGGACCGACATCCTGATCACCTCTTTCCGCGAAGTGCTGCAGCGCCTGACCACGGTCGCGCCCCGGATCCTGGCCATGCTGACGCTGGTTTTGGTCGGGTGGGCTGCGGCCGCGATCGCCCGGCGCCTGACGTCGCGGCTCCTCCGGGCGGTGGACTTCGACGGCCGGTGCACCCGCTGGGGGCTCACCCCGGCGTTGGGGCGTCGAGGGGTACGGCGCCCCCCTTCAGCAATTGTGAGCCGCCTCGTCTTCTGGACGCTCTTCGCCATCGGGCTCCTGATGGCGATCGAGGCCCTGGAGATGCGGGCGACCGCCGGGCTGGTGGCGGGGGTGATCCAGTTCCTCCCCAATCTCATCGTCGCGGTCCTGGTCCTTGTGGCGGGCTACCTGCTCGCGCACTTCCTGGCCCAGGCGGCGCTGATCACCGTCGTCAACGCCGGGGTGGCCGGCGCGCCCGTCATCGCCGCCGCCGTGCGGTGGCTCGTGCTGCTGTTTGCCAGCGCCGTGGCCCTGACCCAGCTCGGAATTGGCCGAGAAATGGTCCTCCTGGTCTTCGGCGTCGCCTTCGGAGGCATGGTCCTGGCTCTGGCCCTGGCCTTCGGCCTCGGTGGCCGCGACCTCGCCCGTGAGGTCCTCGAGCGCTGGCTCCGCAAGCGGGAAGACGAAGAGCCGGACCGGATCTCCCACATCTGAGTCCAAGCGTCCCTACTTGCGCCCCCCGCTCAGCAACTGCTCGAGCCTGGCCCGGCGCTGGCGCTCGAATTGTAAGTCCCGTCGGCGTCATCATGTCGCGACCGCGACAACCTGTCGCCAGCGGCACAGGCAAAGATCATCGAGCCCGCTCGCGACCGCCGGCTAACTCGCTGGCACAGTGAGGCTCTTTCTATGCCTCGCTCGGGTCTCGCGTGGTATGGGGGTTGCATCGTGAGAACAATCAGAACACCGGGAAACCTCGGCCGCGATCAGGGCGCCCATCTTCGTTCCCGTGTCTCTCGCAGAGTAGCCCGGCGCCGAAGTGGGAAGTGCCAGTTGAGGATGGGTCAGCCGTGAGACGTTGCGAGGCCATGCTGGGGCTGAGGAGCCTTCTGCCCCCTCGGACGATGGGGCTCCTGATCGCGGACCTGGTCTTGGTCGCGATCGGCTTTGACCGCCTGCTGAATAGCTATCTCATGGTTCCTCAGCAGGTGGCAGGTTCTGCGCGTCTGCTCATCCGCGTGGTCTGCGCCATGGCCGGAAGCCTGCTTCTTGCGTCGGCGGGTTATCTGCACTTTTCCCGCCGATGAACCCCTCTTCATTTCGACCTTGGCCAGGGAAGGCCGGGCGGGCCGGGGACTCTCGCTAAACAAAAAGGAGGAGGGAGGCATGTGGCCGTTTGGAAAGATTCCCTGCGGAGTATGTGGTGAGCGGTTTTCAAAGGACGAGCTGAAACTCTCACTGCGCGACAGAAGGGTCGCGATCTGCAAGCACTGTTTCGAGGGCTGGTCGATGCGGGGCCGAAAATGCGGCCGATGCGGGGAGCAGGTCACAGGGACTCAGGCCGTCGCGGTCTTCCCGGAGCACCGGAGCCTCGGGCACTTCGACTGCGGCGGAGTCCCCCTTAGCGCATAATTGACGCCAGTCGTCGGACGCTTACGAGAGAGCGAGGTGCCCGTGACGACCTCTGGACGAATCCGTATCCGCGTTGCGCTCTACCACAAGAGATGTGAGGGGCACGCAAATGATAGAAGGCAACCGAGAGGACCTCTCTCTCACATTATTAGTCGTCGACGACGACCCCGAGATGGGGGCGATCCTTAAAGACTTCCTTGAGCGGGGGGGCTATCGGGTGATCGCTGAGTCCAGCGGCGAGAGCGCCATTGTCACCGCGTACTCCGAGCAGATCGACGTCGCGATCCTCGACAAGGAAATGCCCGGGCTGAGTGGTCTCGATCTCCTTTCGTTCTTTCGGCAACGTTTCCCCGAAACCTCGGTCATCCTGATCACAACCTTTGGCGGCCCAGGTGTTGCGGCGGAGGCGTTGCGCCGGGGCGCCGCTCGCTATCTGGAGAAGCCCTTTCGAGTGATCGACCTTCTCTACGCCATCCGACGCGTGACCAGGGCCCGGTTGCCTCGGGCCTGTGCCCCTTACCCCCATACCCAGCAGCGGGCCTGGTAGGGGCAACGCTGGCAGTACCAGCCCGACGACCGGGTGCAACGCCCCCGGCCGTCGGACTCGTGGACGGGGCCCAGGACACCGGGCCCGATCAGCACCCCGGCCAGCAGATCGCCCAGGACCGCGGTCTGCCTGAGGCGTTCCACGCCCTCGCCGGCCAGCTTTCCGGCCAAGCCAGACGACGGCCAGCCCAGCAGGAGCTCGCTAACTTAGCACGGGCATCAGAAAATCAGGCTCAGGATGCCGGCGATCGAAAAAGTAACCGCGGCCAGGCCGAGGACCACGACTAATGAATCATACTTTTCGTCGATCTTGATCCTGCCGATCTTCATCTTCCAGTCCTCCGTCGCAGAGTCCGCCCACGCCTGCCAGGGGCAGTCGGGGGGAGAAAAGAGAATAGGATTGAGCGCGAGCAGCGCGCGAAACGGAGGTCAGTCGTCTTCGCCGACGCTGTCCGGAGGCCGGTCAGACGAGGTATCCCGGCGGGGCAGAATGACCGCGGGGACCGGTGCGCTCGTCGCCTGCTGGATGCCGGGAGGAGATCCCACCCCAAGATCGGACAGCCCCAAGGCCTCCCACGACGAGTCCCCCGACGGGGCAGGCCCAAGCCCTTCCGCCTGGATGGGCTCGACCGGCACGCCGACGACCGATTCGTCGGGATTGAACCGGAACGCGCCCGGCAACGATGGCATCGCCAGATCGGCCGTAAGATGGACGGCCAGGAACAGAACGAGGAGAGAGATCGGCCTAATCTGCAGCCTCACAACAGACGCCGGAACCTTTCTTCCTCGTTCGCGCATCGTCTTCACCCGCCCAGCGCCCCGGCCGTGAGCCCCGCCACGATCCGCCGCTGGAGGATCAGCACGACCCCGATCACCGGCAGGGTGACGATTAGCGACGCCGCCGCGATCTGCCCCCAGGGGAACTCCTCCAGCCCAGGGAAGAGGGCGATGGCGACCGTGACCGTCTGAACGCGGCCGGTCCCTGCCAGGGACAGGGCGAAGAGGAACTCGTTCCAGGAGTAGATGAAGGCCAGGATACCGGCAGTCGCGAGCCCGGGCGCCGCCACGGGAAGCAGGATATGCCAGAGCGCGGCGAGCGGCGTACAGCCGTCCACCTCGGCGGCCTTCAGGATGTCCCGCGGGATCTCCCCGAAGTAGCTCGTCAACACCCAGAGGGTCAGGGGAAGGGCGAGGGCGGCATGGGGGATGATCAGCGCCAGGTAGGTGTTGAGGAGCCCGAGCCGGTCGAAGAGGGTGAAGAGCGGGCCCACGAGCGCGATGGGGGGGAACATGGCCGCTCCCAGGGCTGCGCCGAGCACCAGACGGGTGCCGGGGATCCGGAGTATCGCCAGGCCGTAGGCGGCGAGGCTGCCGAAGGCCAGGGCCGCGAGGGCGGAGGCCCCGGCAACGACGGCGCTGTTCAGGAGGTTCCGGCCGAACGGGTGCCCGTCGAAGACCCGGGCGAAGTGCTCCAGGGTCGGCGACGCGGGAAGCCAGCCCGGAGGAACCCGGTAGAGCTCCTCCGTGCTCTTGAGCGCCGTGACGAGCTGCCAGAGCACCGGCCCGGTGCACCAGGCGAGGGCGACTGCGACCGCCAGCGCCGGGACGAGACGCCGCGCGTGCCTCATCCGGCGCCTCGCGCGAATCGGAGCGCCCAGAGGTATCCCGTGCCGATCATCGCGCCTGCCGCCAGGATCAGGATCCCCATGGCCGCCCCGCGGCCGAAGTCGAGGTCCTGGAAGAGGAGCTGGTAGGCCAGCACAGACACCGTCTCGGTGGAACCGCCCGGCCCGCCCCGCGTCAGGACGTAGATGAGGTCGAAGACCCGGAACGCGTCGAGGGTCCGGAACATGAGCGCCACAGCCATGGAAGGAAGGAGGAGAGGAAGCGTGAGATGCCTGAAGGCGCGGGCCCCGGCGGCGCCGTCCAGGGCCGCCGCCTCGTACACGATGGGATCGACGGCCTGGAGGCCTGTCAGGAGGATGAGCGCCACGTAGGGCGTGGTCTTCCAGACGTCGGCCACGATGGCCGCCGCCATCGCCAGCGCCGGGTCGCCGAGCCACACGCGCGGCTCCGCCAGCACGCCCAGCGTGAGCAGCAGGTGATTGGCGAGCCCGTAGCGGTCGTGGTAGATCCACCCCCAGAGGAGCGACGAGACCACCGTCGGGAGCGCCCAGGGGATGAGCACCGCGGCGCGGAGCACGCCGCGTCCCCGGATCTTCCGGTGGACGAGGAGCGCCAGCCGGAGCCCCAGGACGAGCTCCAGGGCCACCGATCCCGCCGTGAAGACGGTCGTGTGGCCGAGGGCGGCCCAGAAGCGGTCGGAGGCGAGGAGCAGCCGGTAGTTCTCGAGGCCGACGAAGGGCGTCTCGTGGGGCACCTGGCGCCAGACGCGGTGAAGGCTGGTCCACAGCGCCTGCCCGACGGGGAGCAGGAAGACGGCTCCCACGAGCCCGAGGGCCGGCGCCGAGTAGAGCGCTCTCACTCTCTCGGGACGAACGTGGCGATCTCCCGGGCTGCGGCGTCGAGGGCCTCCTGCGGAGACGAAGATCCGACCAGGGCTCGCGACAGGGACGTCTGGAGCACCGCGGAGAGTCGCGGGTAGAAGGGCGTGATGGGGCGGTGGCGCGCGTGGGCCAGGCCCTGCCGGAGCGCGGCGAAGTGAGGATTGGCCACGAGGACGTCGGGGTCGGCATAGAGGGAGGCGAGAGTGGGGAGGCGGCCCTCGCCGATCGCCTTCGCCTTCTGAGCCCTGGCGTCCGTGAGGAACCGGATCAGCCGCCACGCCGCGTCCTGGCGCTCGGAGTAGGCGGAGATGGCGAGGTGCCAGCCGCCGAGCGCCGCCGCGCCGGGACGACGGCCGTCCCACGAGGGCAGCGGCGCCACGCCGACCTTCCCTCTCACCTTGGAACCTTCCCGGTGCACCAGCGACCAGGCATAGGACCAGTTCCGGTGGAAGAGGGCGCGTCCCTCGAGGAACTCCTGGAGGCTCTCCCGCTCCATGTAGGTAATGACCCCGCGGGGGGCCGTCCCCGAGCCGACCAGCTCGACGAGGTACGTGAGCGCGACCACGCCCGCGGGGCCGTTGAGCAGGATGCGCCCGTCGGGGCCGAGGACCTCGCCGCCCGCCGACCAGAGGAGCTCCAGGAAATTCACCACGAGCCCCTCGTATTGCTTGCCCTGGAAGACGTACCCGGCCACTCCCCCCCCGCGCTTGGCCTGCGCGAGGCCGCGCAGCTCCTCCCACGTCGCCGGGGCCGTCGGGATGAGGTCCTTCCGGTAGTAGAGGAGGCCCGACTCGGTGAACCGGGGAACCGCATAGAGCTTTCCCTTATAGACGGCGGAGGCCAGAGGAGCCGGGAGGAAGTCACCTCGGGCAGTGGCCGGGAGGCGGTCATCCAGCGGGAGAATCCACCCGGCCGACGCGAACTCCGCCACCCAGATCAGGTCGATCAGGTAGACGTCCACGCTCCGGTCCCGTCCCGCGAGCCAGGTCACGTACTGCTGGTGCTGGAGGTCCGAGGATGCGGGCATGATCCGCTGCTCCACGCGGATCCCGGTGGCCGCTTCGAACTCCTTGAGCAGGCGGTTCTCGACCTGCTGGTCGCGCTGGCGGAACTGGGCCAGCGTGACGGACTCCGCGCGGGCCCAGCCGTGGAGCCCGGCCAGGAGCCCCGCAACGAGGAGACAACACCCGATGCGCCGCATCCCACTCCCTCCTACAGGTGGGTGATCGTTTCCCGCGGGTGCGGCTCTCCCTCGCGGCGGAGGCGCCGATCGAGGATCTCGCGGGCGAGGGCGCGACCGCCCAGTCCGAAGGCCAGGGCGAGGGCGAAGATCAACCCCCCGAAGGTGATGCCGAAGGCCACCAGCACCATCTCCTTGCCGATCCCGAGCTGCGTCAGCGTGGTGGCGATGGCGAAGAGGAGGACCCCCCAGCGCGCCGCCCGGGCCAGGAGCCGGGCCTCCGGAACCCCGGCGTTGACCGCGGCGATGAGGACGCCCTGACCGACAAAGTTGGCGGCCACCCACCCCACGACGAGGATCAGGGCCGCGGCCAGGAGCCGCGGCAGCAGTCGGACCACAACGCCCGTGACCCCCGCCGCGCCGGGGATCGCGAGGGCGTCGATCCCCATGACGGCGAAGAGGATGAAGAGGCCCCAGAACGCGAGGCTCCCCAGCACCCGCGAGAGGGGACGGGTCACGCCGGCCCGGGCGAGGGCCCCGGTCAGCCCCCACGCCTCGCTCCGCCGGTCGAAATCGACCGCGCGGGCGACCCGCGTGAGGATCCCGCGGGCCACCCAGCCCAGAAGGGCGCCGAGGGCCAGCAGGGTCAGCATCGCGAGCAGCCCGGGGAGGACGGCCAACATCTTGTCGCCCGTCCCCCGGATCGCGGTCCAGACGAAGTCATTCCAGAACTCGGTCATGGCGATCGCCTCCATTCGGTCACCAGGAGGGGCTTGGTCTCCTCGAACGTGAGGGCCAGGGCCTCGATCCGCGCCTCCACCTCCTCCGGGCCGGCGGCCCACATCTCGAGGACAAACGAGGCCGTGCGGCCCAGGTAGAGCGGGATGAACGAGCGGAGCAGGTGCTCGTGGGGGAGGAGTTTCCGGTGGTGGGCGAGGGCGAAGCGATAGACCACCTCCGCCCAGAGCGCGTCGGGAAGCCGGCATGCGACCGCCGACGCGCTGGCCGCGTCCCGGAGGCCTCCGAGCAAGGCGGCAGGCAGCACCTTCTCCCAGAGCTCCCACAGGTCCTTCAACCCCTGCACGAAGACCGCGATCATCCGATCCACGTTCACCCGAATCGGCTCCACGCCCACCGCACGGGGGAAGCCGAAGAGCGGCACGGCCTCCGACCCCTGCACACTGGCCCAGACGGGCTCATAGACCTCCATGAGGTCGAGGCACGAGCCCACCACCTGGGTCATCATGGCGGCGAGGTCGCCGCCGGGATCCTTGGCGTCGTGGATCTTGGCCCCCAGGTAGGCCTGACAGACGTGGCACCCCTCGGCGACGGCGGTCGTGGTCATCCAGATGTCGATGCCGAAGCGGGCCACATCCGTCTCCCAGACCGGTTTGGCCAGGAACACCCGAGCCAGGTCGCCGGAGAAGCCGAACTCCCCTCCGATCGGCTGGCGGATCCGCTTGCCGTAGAGGGCCCGCGTCAGCGGGTAGACGATGCCGTTGGTGATCGTCCCGTCGAACTTGTGGCGATGATAGAGGGGCGCCACGTAGTCGGCGTGGCCGTCCACGATCGGCCGGAGGAGCAGCTCGAACCAGGCGGGCGTGATGGAACGGAGATCCGAATCCACCACCGCGCAGGCCCGCGCATCCAGGGTGTCGGCGATCTGGAAGATCGTCCGGAAGGCGCTCCCCTTGCCGGGGATGCCGTGGTAGGGGGTCACCAGCCGGGCGATCGCGGGCGCCGGGTGCGACACGAGGACCGTCGCAAGGTCCGGGAGGTCCGCCCCGGCCACGATCTCGCGCGTGCCATCCGTGGAGCCTCCGTCGGAGTTGACGATCACCGCCTTGGCGCCCGGGAAGTACTTGCCAAGGCCGGCCGCGGCGGCCCGCACCACGTGGCCAATCGTCTGCGCGTTGTTATAGCTCGGGATCCCCACCAGGAGGTCGGCGCGCCCGATCTCGGCGAGCTGGCCCTCGACCGCCTCGGGCAGCGGCGCCGCGCTCACCGGCGTGCCGCCCCCTCCCACTTGCCGCTCAGGATCGCCAGCACGGCCTGGGTCCAGCCGGTGGGACCCGCCGCCGGCGCCACCGCCCAGCCCCGGCCCTCGAAGGCCGGGTCCACGAGCGTGGACTCGCGGGGGATGACCACCGGGATGTCCACGCGCTGGAGCATGGGCACGTCGTTCTCCGCGTCGCCGATCCCCACCGTGACGAGGCGCGGGAATGCTATGCGGTACAGGCGAGTGAGGAAGCCCACGGCGAGGCCTTTGCTGTTCCGGCCCGTGAGGTGGTAAAAGCGCCCGCCTTCCACGAGGGCCAGGCCGCGGCGCTGGACCTCGCGCTCCAGCCGCTCGACTTCCGCCGGCGAGAGGTCGGCGACGAAGGGCTCGTCGTACTGGCGGGCCTTGGCCCGCCGGGCCGCGTCGGGGTCGAGGCCGGTGAGGGAAATCACCTCCTTGACGCTCATCTCGGAGAAGCCGCGCAGCCGGAGTCCCGTGGCCCGCGCTAGTTCCCCCAGGGTCTCGGTCAGGCGCGCGTAGGCGATGCCGAACTCCACGCGCCGGTACGGCCCAGTGGTGCGGGTGAAGGCGTGGGGGAAGGGGAAGCATCCCGTGGGAATCAGGATGGCCCCGCCATTCTCCACGACGAACGGGTCCGTGAGGCCGAGGAGGTCGCGGTGGTACTCCACCTCGGCCTGGGTCTTCGAGGAGCAGAGGACGAGCGGGATCCGCTCCTTCCGGAGCAGGTCCAGCGCGGGCCGGGCCGCCTCGGCCGAGTACGTCTCCTGGTCGAGGAGGCAACCGTCGAGGTCCGTGTAGATGACGAACCCGTCGCGCCCCATTGGGGGCTCCTAGGCGTTGTCCTTTTCCACGGCAGCCAGCAACCGGTCGAAGACGTCAGGGATCGCCGCCACGGCGCGGTTCCAGGTCGGGATGAGCGGCAGCCCCACCGGATCGCTCAGATACTCGTCCGAAGCCAGCCGCACCGCGCGGGCAAAGGCCTCCACGGCCTGCCCCTCCTCGTGCTGGTCGAAGATCAGGCTGTTGATGTAGGCGTCGCTCTGGTAGCGGGCCATTATCTCCCGGGCGGTGCGCAGATACGTGACAGGCAGGCTTTTCAGCAGCCCGTCCGAGATCGGGACGCCTTCCTCGGCCAGCGTGCGGAGGATGGACTTGGTGATGTCGACGGCCATTCGCATGAGGCCCTTCTTGGGGTCCTCGGCCGAGAGGGCCTGGTGCTTGTGCTCGTAGGCGTCGGAGAGGTCGGCCTGGCAGACTCGCCCGGGAGCGACGTTCCGGTACACCTCGGCCAGCACGCCGACCTCCAGCCCCCAGTCCCCAGGGATCCGGTTGACGCGCGCCAGGTCGGCGATCATGGCGAACTCCCCGGCCAGCGGATAGCGGAAAGAGTCCATGAACATCAGGAAGGGCTGCTGTCCCACCATCCGCTGGAGGGCCCGCACGAGCGGCGTCACCAGGAGGCGGGTGGCCCGGCCGTGGAGCCGGTCCGTCACGCGGCTGTAGTAGCCTTTGCAGAACTCGAAGACGAGCTTCGGGTTGGCGACGGGATACACCAGACGCGCCAGGAGCTCTCGCCGATAGGAGACGATGTCGCAGTCGTGGAGCGCGATGACATCGCACTCGGCTCGCCCGAGGACATAGCCGTAGGCCAGCCACGCCGAGCGCCCCTTGCCGTCGGGGCCGACGGTGAGCCCCTTTTCCTCCATCTCGCGGAGAATTCCCTGCATCCGCGACCCGTCGATCCAGATGAGTGTGGTCTTCTGCGGAAGCTGGCCGAAAAACCCCCGGGCCTGGCTGAACTGCTCCTCGCTGGCCCGCCCCAGGGCGACGACGACCTCCCGGAGGTAACGGACCTGTCTCAGCTCCTCCGCGATCTGAGGCATCGCCGGGGTCTCGAGCTCCGCGTAGAGGCACGGGAGCACCAACGCCACCGGCCGGATCGCGGCCACCTTCTCCAGCTCGGCCTCCAGGCTCTCCAGATTCGGCGACCCGAGCCGGTGCAGGGTCGTGATCGCCCCCGACTGATGGAAATCGCTCATGAGCGGGTCTCCTCTCCTGCGGCCCCCGTCGGGCCGTTCTGGCGTCGCAGCTCCACCGTGCGGATCGGGAAGGGGATCTCGATCCCTTCGGCCCGGAACCGGCGGAGGATGCGCTTGCGGAGCTCGTGCTGGACGAGGTACTGGTCCACGAAGCTGGCCACGCGCCAGATGAGCGTGAAGTTCAGCGAGTAGTCGCCGAACCCGGGGATGAAGCGGACGAAGGGGGCGGGTTCGGCCTGAAGCCCCGGCACCTCGCCCGCAGCCTTCGTCGCCTGCTCCACCAGGACCTCCTCCACGCGGTCGGGGTCAGCGGCGTAGCTCACCCCCACCGGGATCAGGAGCGACATGCCGGGCTCGGGGAGGTGGTAGTTGGTGATCGTGCTCCCGGCGAGCTTGGCGTTGGGCACGATCACGAGGTTGTTGGGGAGCAGGCGGATGCGGGTCGAGCGCCAGCCGATGTCCTCCACGAACCCCTCGATCCCACTCTCGAGGCGGACGAAGTCCCCCACCCGGACCGGCTTGTCGGCTAGGAGGTGAAGCCCCGCGAAGAGGTTCGACAGCGAGTCCTGGAGGGCGAGGGCCACGGCCAGCCCGCCAATGCTCAGCGCCGTGAGGAGCGGGGTGATGGCGACGCCCAGGCCGCCCAGCAGGATCAGGGCGCCTACCGTGAGGACGGCGCCCTTCACGACCGTTTGCGCGAGCCCCGTCACGCCCACCGCCAGCGTCCGTCGCTCGCCGAACCGCGCGACCAGGGCGGCCAGGAGGTGGGCGGCCGTGAGCGTGACGGACACGACGAGGAGGGCCTGGAGGAGCAGCTCGAGCCGGCCGGCGAGCCGCGCCGGCAGCGTCGCCGCTTCCATCCCGCCGTAGAGCCCCAGCACGGCGCACCAGAGAAGCGAGGGCAGGCAGAGGCCCCGCTGGAGCAGCCGGGCAGACTCGCTGAGGCGCGTCCTCACAAGGCGATCGAGGTGCCTCAGGGCGAGCGCGCGAACCCCGAGGGCTGCCGCCGTCAGGGCCGCCGCCACCAGGGCCGGCATCACCAGCGCGGAAGTGAGCAGCGCGGCGACCTTCATGCGGACACCTCCGAGCCGGTGAGCCAGTCGGGCTCGATTCCAAGCCGCCGGAGGCTCGTGACGACGCGTTCCGGCGTCCCCCAGTCGTACCAGGTAAGCGCCGGAAGCCTGGACACGGCCAGGAAGGGCGGGCACGGCTCCAGGACCGAGCGGGAGAAATTGGCCCGCGGCGCCAGCGCGTACGCCTGCTGGATCGCCCACTCCTCGTCCTCGGTGCCGATGAACGGCGCGATGCCGGCCAGCCGCTCGTGAAGGCGGGGAAGATACCGGCGCCCGGCCTCAATGAGCGTGGGGGTGGCGGCGACCAGGACCAGGGTGTTCCACAGGCACCCCTTGCCGAGGCAGGCGCGCGCGGTCTCCGGCGAGGGCTTCTCCCAGAACCGGCGCACGCGATGAAGAGGAACCGGCCCGGCCCCGTCGAGGGCCTCTCCCGACTCGATCCATCCGTACTCCGTCTCGGCTGCCGTCGGCGTGGCACCGAGGAGGGCGATCCCCTCGCCACCCCGCCGGACCGCACCGGCCACTTGCGCCACGTGGTCCATGAAGGCCAGCTCTTCTCGGATGAAGTGGTCGGACGGGAAAACCGCAATGGGCGCGCCGGGATCGTGCCGCTGGATCCAGTGCGCAGGGAGGAGGACTCCGGCGGCGGTTCCCCGGTCTTCGGGCTGGACCAGCACGTGCAGACCGCGGGCGCCCGCCAGCTCGGCGGCGATATACTTGGCGTGGGCGCGAAGGGTGACGACCACGGTTCGCTCGACGGCAATCCGCAGGGCGACACGGTCCAGGGTCTGGCGGAGGAGCGAGCGCGAGCCCACCAGCGCGGCGTACTGCTTCGGCCGGTCATCGCCGCAAACGCGACGCGTGAGGGGGCGCAACCGGGTGCCTCCGCCCCCAGCGAGAACGACCGCCCAGAGGCGGCTTTCGATGCCGCCGGCCGGTTCGATCCGGGCCTGCGGCCTTCGCTGGATCATCATGCCCGTGTCCTCCCCTCGGGCGTGGAACTCCGCCTCACGTTCCCGGTCACGCTGCGGATGGCCGAGAGGAGGTCGGTCACTCGAAAGGGTTTCTCGAGGTAGCGGGCCGCGCCTCGGCGGAACGCTTCCTCCGCCACCCGCGGGCCGCCGAAGGCCGTGATCAGGATGACGGGGACGTCGGGCAAACGATGCCGGAAGAAGGACAGCAGGTCCAGGCCCCCGAGCCCCGGCATCTCTTTGTCCACGATGGCGACGTCGAGCCGCTCCGATTCGGAAACGGCGATCGCCCCCTCGCCAGTGGGCTCCACCAGCACCCGGAACCCCTCCCCTATCAGCACGTCGCGGAGCAGGGACCGCATTTCCGGATCGTCCTCGACGACCAAAAGGGTTGTTGGTTCGGCCGGTCGGTCTTCGACTTGCACGGGCCTTCCTTCCAGGCGGATGATGAGCAACTTGCGTACCACACCGAGCCGGCAGATGGGCTTCGAGGGAACTGCTTTAGAGGACAGCGAGATCCAGATCCTCGCGCACCCCGGGCATCCCGCCCGTTCGGCGGCCCAGGCGACAAGGTGTCGCCGGCTCCGACAAGGTGTCGCCCCCCCCGGCGGACCGGAAGAGCTTCCATCTTCCCGGTCCCGCCAGACATCTATCTGCTGACCACCGGCCCTGCCGAGCCTTCCCCGCTCCCTCAGGCTGCTGTAGAGCTGTGGTGCCTGAAACGTCTGGCCGGGAGGCCATCGAGATCGGCTTCACGAGTCGACGGAGGCACAGAACTCCTTCAGACCCTCAGCGATGAAATCCGAGAGCGAATAAAAGACGCGCTCCGGCTCACGAGCTGCGAACACCGTCACCACCCGGAGGAGTTCTTCGGTCGAGCGCGGTGAGCGGCCCCTCACACACTCCTGTAGCCGGAGGATCTCCCGCTGGCGTTTAGAGAGAGCCCCTCCGGCCACGGCGGCCTGCCGGGCCTCGATAGCGACCTTCTCCCAGCCACGCAGGGCCCCCACGAGCGAGAGATGCTGGACGCGGGGCGAGGTTTCGAGCCAGATCTCCGCCCGATAGAAGATCCGCTCGGCCGCCGGCTCCGCTGGAAGAAGGAGCGCAACGGCGAAGCCGAGCAGAAGCGCGAAGACAGCCATGATCCGCACCCTCGTCTCAGGCCGCGGGCTCCAGGACACCAAGGGCCGGACAGGGGCAAGCTGAGGATCACCAGGGGGAGCCGGCGCTCAGTTCGGGCTCCCCCACACCAGCTTTTCGTGGATCCAGCCCCCGCTCCCGTCGGCGTGCTCCACCTCTACCCACTTCCCCTCCCGCCCCAGAAGCCGGAAGGATGTGCCCCACGCCGCCGTGAACCGGACAGGGTGATTCGTTCCCGGCCCCGAGCGGATGTTCGCCAGGTCGGCCTCGACCACCACCGCCGGCTTGGTGTCCGTCAGGGGAGCGTAGATCCAACCCTCCGAGCCGAGGAAGTCCTCCGTCTTGAGCCACTTCTTGCGCTCGCTGACGACCCGAAGGGGAAAATTCTCGGCGACCTGCCAGAGGAGGGTGTAGCGGGTGCCCGGGCCCTCCCGCATGTTCGCGGTGTCCACCTTCACACGGACGAACAGGTCCGATATCGCCGGCGCCGCCGTGGCCACCATGGCGGCCATGATCACGGCCAACATTCCCGTCCAGAACCACCGCGCGCCAGTCCATTGCATCCGTCTTCCCTCCCTCATCGGACCCGTTACGGTTTACCGCCCCACCACGCCCATGACGATGCGGATCATGACCAGGAGCCAGCCAGCGCCAACCACGACCCACGCGAGCTTCCTGACGACCTCCGCCATGGCCAGGCCGGCCGTCACCAGCGCCAGCCAGCCGATTGGCGCCGCCAGATCCCCCACGCTTGTCGCTGCCGGCACCACGAACCGGACGGCGCTCAGGATCAAGAGGCCGATCCCTTCCGCGACGGAATTCCCGAACTTCAGCAGGTTGATGACCAGGTCCATGCTCGCGGACAACGTTTCACAGAGGGGTAGACCAGTCTAAGCCCACGCCCCCGGTAGGCCTCCCCAAGAAAGTGGCGCCGGACGAAGGGCGGATGGGCACCCACAACGGAGCCGCCGTCCCGCCCGGCGCGGCCCTACATCTTGACGCTCGCCTTGTTCCAGCCCGTCGCGGATCCAGCGCACCGGACGGCCCGTTTGCCCAGCATCCGGAGCCTCTCGGCCCCGCGGAACAGCGCGCACCTCGGAATGTCCTCGAGCGCGTCGGAGTGAATCGCGTGGCTGGGTTACCTGGGTCCGACCAGGTCCGCTGGAATCAGGAGAGCTCGCGTGAGGCGAACCGAAACACCCTCTACCGGTCCCCTCGCTGGACTGACGATCACCATGCGGAGGCGCCGTCGGGCGGTCACGAGAACCAGCTCGGCCTCTCCCGGGCGGACGTACCAGGCGCGGTCGCCCGGACGGAGCGGGCGACTCACGACCAGGGCCACCCACGCAGTGGCGGGCCGCCAGCGCACCCGGAACACGGGAATGAAGGCTCCGCCGACGGTGAGCAGGGCGGCCAGGACAGCCTGCGCGCTTCCGTCCACACTCCGCACCATGAGCGCCACGGCGGCCCACAGGGTGAGCCATGCGGCCAGCGCATCCAGCCAGCGGAGCCAGCTGGCACGGCGAGTCCAGCGCGCAACAGCCGCCGGCAGAGGCTTGAGGGGTGTGCGCATAAGCCACGCGAGACTCAGTTTACATCGGGTATGCCCGGGTCTCCACGGCCGGGAGACCTCGAGGCCAAGGTGGGGCGACCACCAGTATCCTGATGTGCCGGCAGCGAGACCAAGATTTTTCTGCGGTGTTCCCTGTGCAGGTTCGGCCTCGAGGATCTCCCTTCCTCAGCCTCGATGACCCCCGAGTGTCCTCCCGGCCACATACCACGACAAGCGACGGCCCGCGGTACCCCAAGCGGTGCAACCGCTGTACCAGCGAGGGAGCACCCGCGCACGTCAGAAAACTGGAAGACGCGCAGGAAGTTAGCCCGAGGGGTGGCGAAGTGCGGGCGCGGCTCCGGGCGCCGAGGGCGACACGATGTCGCCCACCCGACAAGATGACGCCGCAGGGTACAGTGAGCTGGCATAGCCCGGCGCTAACTTCCCGCCAAGCTTGTTCTCTCCGTCACGCTTCTTTGGTATCGATGTTGCTGCGTTCATAGTTGGGTTGCCAGCCGCTCTGGGTCGTAATCAGTGCCGAGCGGTCGAGGCAGCCGAGACGGCGAAGAGACACAGTCGGCGGCCCGGCGGTCCCCTCCGCAGTGCCACCACCGAAGGAGGTACGTCATGAAGCGACCACATGCCTTGATTCTCTGGGGCGGCGTGCTGGCCCTTTCGGCGGGCGCGACCTCGTGCTCCCAGCAAGACCGAGCGGCGGTACCCACCATCGAGGACAAGAGCTTCACGCTGACCCCGGCGGTGACGCCCGTCAAGATCTCCTTCCTGACGGCGGAGCTGAAGGATGTGCAGGTGGTGGAGCGGGTGGACCGAGAGACCGGAAAGGTCACAGACCCGCCCAAGCTTCGAGCCAAACTGACCGTGAAGAACACCTCGTCGGACCAGGCGGCCCTGGTCGTATCGGGGCGGATCGACTATCTGGATGTGGAGGGGCGCCCGATCCCCCTCGCCGAGGATCGGCAGGATCCCAGCTTCACGTTCTACGGCTACCAGGAGCGCCTCGACCCGGGGGAGGGCACCTCCCAGTCCATCGAGGTCCCCTTCCCCGTGGCCGGACTCAAGGACAGGAAGCTCCGCGACATCGGCCTCGAGCTGTCCTACATCCCCATCCCCTACCGGGAGGAGAGCGCACGGATCAGCGTCTCCCTGGCCCGGTAGAACCCCGGCCCGCAACCGAGAAAGGGACACAGCACATGGACCATTCGGAAGGAGACTGTCATGCGAATGCCCATCAGGGCCATCTTCGCCGCGACCCTCGCGCTCACGGCCGTATCGTGCACCGATGACGCCCCGCCGAAGCCTGCCAGCGGAGGCGCCGACCCATCCGCCGCGAGAGCGCCACAGGCCGGCGGCATGATCGAGGTAGTGGTGAAATACCTCGGCCAACCCGTCGTCGAGACACTCGAGATCAATAAGGACGTGGGGGCGTGCGGGACCGACAAGCAGCTGCAGAAGTTCGCCGTCGGCCCCGATCACGGCCTCCGGGATGCCGTGGTCGCGCTCGCCGGCTGGAAGGGAGAGCCGACCGTCCGGACAGGCCCTCGGCCCACGCTCGACCAAAAGAGGTGTGAGTTCCACCCCCGTGTCCTCGCCATGATGCCGGGTGAACTGGACATCCTGAACTCGGACGGCATCCTCCACAACATCCACACCTCGTCGCAGGCGAACGCGCCCATCAACAAGGCGCAGCCCAGGTTCAGGAAGGTCATCACCGAGTCGTTCGACGAGCCGGAGAGGATCCGCGTCCGCTGTGACGTGCACAGCTGGATGGAGGGCTGGATCGTCGTCCTCCCCCACCCCTATTTCGGGGTCACCGACTACAGCGGCGGGACGAAGATTCAGAATGTCCCGCCGGGAAAACACACCATCGAGGTGTGGTATCCGGCCCTGGGTTCGCACAGGCGGGAGGTGGCGGTGAAAGATGGCCAGACCAGCACTGTGACATTCGAAATAAAGGGGTGACGCCGGCTGACGCCTCACGAACATCGCGACAAGGCGGGGCTTGCACCACGCCACCGAGGCCGTCCTGGTGGGACACTGCGCCAGCTCGGCGCATACCTGCTCTGGCAGCTCCCCGAATGGGGCCTGGTCGCGCTTGTGCTCGTGTGGCTGAGTCGGGCCGTGGAGCTTACCCCATGACAGGCTGCGGCGGTCCTCGGTGCGCTCGTCGCCAAGGACCTCCTGCTCTTCCCTGCAATGAGAGAGGTCTTCAGCAACCAGCCGGCCAGGACGCAGCCGGTCGGCGCGCGTGGCAAGACCATCGAGCCGCTCTCGCCCAGCGGCTACATCCGGGTGAACGGGGAGCTGTGGCGGGCAAGGAGCCGGCGCGACTCGCACGTGCCCGCCGGCGCTCCCGTCATCGTGCGGGACGCCGACGGGATCACACTGATCGTGGAAGAGGCGGCGGAAGATGTTTCGTAGAGTGGCGTGACCCAGAGGCCACTCTCACGGACCCTGGATATCATCTGGGTAGGCACGGGATGGGATCTCGTCATCGACATAACTGCCCAGTGCTGCGACCGTAAGTCCAGCTAGCAACAAACAATATGCGCTGACCCAAAACGCTCTGATCATATCCTCTCCTCGTTTTCACCCTTTCATTTCTACTACTACCCTTCTCCAGGATCACCCATTGCAAGGTGAGGCCGCGCACGCCTCCGCCGGGCCGGTCAACCGTTAGAAGTTGGGCTGGATGTTATGCTCGCAAGCGAGCAACCGGGCCTGCAACGTCGTGATGAAGGGGTTGGGGCTCAGCTGGACGAGACGGGAGGCTCCCGCGCTCTCCTTGCGGATCAGCGGCGAGCATCCTGGGACGACCGCCTCCTTCGGGATTCGGTAGAGGTCTCCTGTCCCGATTTCCACATAGGCCCCCGGCTGGCTGAGGTCCTCCCACGTCACCTGGGGGAGCGCAATCCGCCGCTGGGGTTCCACCGAAACGGCGCGTACGTTCTCTTCCATGTCGTTCTCCTTTCTTCTGGGTCCGCTCGAAGGCGCGCGCGGCGCATCCTGGCCAGAAGCGTAGCAGGGGAAGATGAGAGCGCGATGAAAGGCAAATGAAAAAATTCTCACCCCCGGACGGCCGGGGCGATGCTTCAGTCGAGCGGAAGGCGGAAGGTGAAGCGGCTACCCGCGCCGGAGACACTCTCGAGCGACAGGGTGCCGTTGTGGGCGTGGACGACGGAGCGGGCGATCGCCAGGCCGAGGCCCGCGCCCACGCTCTCCCGGGCCCAGGCTGCCTCGAGGCGCACGAATGGCTCGAAGATACGCTCGGCGTCCGACGGGGAGATCCCCGGGCCGGTGTCCTGCACCCTCACGACGGCATGGGGGGCGTCCCGGACCAGCGAGAGCTCGACCTTGCCGCCCGGCGGAGTGTACTTGACCGCGTTCTCGACGACGTTGAGGATAGCTCGGTGGAGCATCAGGGCGTCGCCCAGCACGACTACCGGAGCGGTCTCCCCGAGGCGCACGGCCACCCCGCGACCCTCCGCGAGGCGGGCGGCGAGGTCCAGCACGCCCAAGAGGAGGGGCTCCAGGTCCACGCGGGCCCATGGCCCTTCGGGGGCGGTGGACGACCGGGAGAGTAAGAGTAGGTCCTCCGCCAGCTTGATCAGGTGCTCGACGTCCTCAAGGCTAGAGCGGAGGACCCGCCGGTACTCCTCCGGCGACCGGCCCGCCCGGAGGGCCACCTCGATCCCTCCCTTGAGTGCGGTCAGCGGGGTCCTGAGCTCGTGAGCGGCGTGGGCGGCGAAGCGCCGGGTCTGGGCGAAGGCGTCCTCAAGCCGGGCGAGCATTGCGTTCAGGGTCCCACCGAGGTGATCGAGCTCGTCGCGTGTGCCGCGGAGCGCGATGCGGCTCGAGAGGTCCTCGGCGGTGATGCGCCGCGCGGTCCACGACATGTCGTTGACCGGAGCCAGCGCGGTGCGCGCGATGAGCGCGCCGCCCCCGGCGGCGAGCGCGACGCCCAAGGGGACCAGGACGAGGAGCGTCTGCAGGTAGCGACGGAGGGTCTGCTGGGTGCGGTGAAGGGGAATGCCGACCTGAACGAGCTGGACCAGGGTGCCGTCGCGGACGACCGGCATCGTGAGCAGCCGCACGGGCTCCGACGGGCTCAACCGGACGGTCTCAAACGTGCGGATGCCGCGCCCGGCGTTTTGGAGGGCCCCGGCGGTCACCGGGAGCGTCTTGTCCCTGAGCCGGCCCGAGCGGAGGCCCGGCCTCCCCTCGGCAACCACGAGTTGGAAAAACTTGTCGTCGAACTCCGAGCCGAGCAGGTCTCGCAGGGCCTCCTCCGTCCCGGGCCCGAGCGTAGCTCCGGCGGCGGGGTAGTCGGCGTCCCGGATCACCAGGGCCACCGCCGTCAGGGAGGCGTCGAGATCCTGGATCAAGCTCCGATGCAGCAGTGAGTACGAGAGCGCGCTGACCACAATCAGAATGACGAGGAGCACGCTCGTGTACCACACGGTCAGCCGGGTGCGGACCGGCAGCCGTCGGGGCCGGAGCCTCATTCCTCCACCTTCAGCATGTAGCCGACGCCGCGGACCGTGTGGAGGAGCCGGCCTTCCTTGTCCGCGTGGAGCTTCCGCCGCAAGTAGCGGACGTAGACGTCGATGACGTTGCTCTCTGTATCGAAGTCAATCCCCCAGACGTGCTCCGCGATCATCGGACGAGTCAGAACCCGGCCCACGTTCCGCAGGAAATATTCGAGAAGGGCGTACTCGCGGGCGCTGAGACTGATGCGGCGTGTTCCGCGTGTGACTTCCCGCGTGGCAGGGTCGAGCGTGAGGTCGGCGAGCCGCAGCACCGGCGCCCGCGGTCCTGCCCCCCGCCGCAATAGTGCCCGCACCCGGGCCAGGAACTCCTCGAAGGCGAACGGCTTCGTCAGGTAGTCGTCGGCGCCCAGGTCCAGGCCCGCGACCCTGTCGGCGACGCTGTCCCGGGCCGTGACGATCAGGACCGGGAGGTCGAGGCGGCGCTCGCGCAGAGCCTTCAAGACCGCAAAGCCGTCGCCCTGAGGGAGCATCAGATCGAGCACCACAAGGTCGTACGCCGGGCTGGTGAGGAGCAGGTCCAGGGCGGCGGCATCGGTCGCGGCGACCTCGACGGCGTGCCCCTCCTCCTGGAGTCCCTGCCGGATGAAGTTGGCGACCTTACGCTCGTCCTCGACGACCAGAATCCGCATACGGGGAGCCGGGCGGGTTCGCCTCGACCGACCGACCGCGTGGGCTTTCTCCAAGAAAGGACGCATAGTTTAACGCCCTAACAGTAAGAGCACATCCAACGACGAAGGTTTGCAAATAGCCGGCACGCCGCAGGCAGCTTTCGTTCAAGAGACCCGAAGACACGTCAAGCGGGCGCTGGGATTCCTCCATGAAGCCTGCCCCGGCTGTGCAGACTAGCTCTTGGAGATCTCTTCGACAATCTGCGCACGCTGACACTTGGGACACTGGCGCGCTAGTGCCGTGGCCGTAGTGCGCGTGATGATCCACCGAAGGACTGGATTCATTTGACCAACCTCACAAGCCGTCAGGTGGGCTGGCAACGAAGGATAGTCGCGGAGGTGGCGGGTGATGAGGAAGTTCCGCCGGACGTGCTCGCGGCTCGCCTCCCCCATTTTTCGCATGAGCCCCGGGTTATTCAGGAGGTACCGGACCCGGTAGGCGGCGCCTTCCTGGAAGTCGCTCATGGCTGGCGCCTCCTGTCGCCGACCTCGGCGGCCAAGGCCGAGAGCAGTCGGTGGACCGCCGCCACATCGCGCAGCCGGTACGCCGCGGCCGAGAGAGCCCGACCGGGGCCCACCCGGGCCGTGATCGCCTTCCCTGCGAGCGCGTCGAAGGCGGGCTCATCGGTCCGATCATCTCCCACGTAGAGCGCCCGCAGCGGCCACCGGAGCGCGGGGGTCAGGCGATCCAGGATCCACAGCGCGCACTCCCCCTTGCTCCATTGGACCCGGGGGAGAATCTCCACCGCCTTTTTCCCGGGAAGGGCCTTGAAGACGCCCCGCTGCTCGCACAGGGCCTGCTCAAGCTCAAGCAGGAGCCACTCCACGGAATCGGGGGCGACGTTGCGGTAATGCACGGCGACCGACAGCCCCTTGGGTTCCACCCGAGCGCCCTTGAAGCGACTGAGGCGGCCATTGAGCGAGCAGGCCAGCACCCGGATCGACTCGCGCTGACCCTCCGCCTCAGGATGCCGGAAGCTGAAGCCCGGCCCTTCCAGCTCCAGCCCGTGGCAGCCGGCGTAGATCGGTCCGCGTATACCAACCCGGGCACGCAGGTCGCCCAGGGACCGACCCGAGAGAATCCCCAGACAGACCAAAGGGGACTGCGCGAGCAGGCGGAGGTCATCCCTCACCTCCCGCAGGAGCCACGCCTCCTCTGGATCTGCGACGAGAGGAGTGAGGGTGCCATCGTAATCCGTGAGCAAGAGGAGGCTCCCGCCGGCGGCGAGCCCTTCGGTCAACTCCGTGAAGATGTGCGCCAGGTGTCTCATAACCGGTCCACCTTTGCGTCGGGACTTCGCAGCTCGACCGTGCGGACCGGGAAGGGGATCTCGATCCCCTCGGCCCGGAACCGCCGGAGGATCCGCTTGCGGAGCTCGTGCTGGACCAGATACTGGTCCACGAAGCTGGCCACCCGGCAGATCAGCGTGAAATCCAGAGAGGACTCGCCGAACCCCGGGATGAAGCGGACGAAGGGGGCGGGCTCGGTCAGGAGGCCCGGCACTTCTCCCGCCGCCTTGGTCGCCTCCTCCACCAGGACCTGCTCCACCCGGTCCGGATCCGATCCGTAGCTGACGCTGACGGGGATCAGGAGGGACATCCCGGGCTCGGGGAGGTTGTAGTTGGTGATGGTGCTCTGGGCCAGCTTGGCGTTGGGCACGATCACCAGGTTGTTCGGCAGCATCCGGACGCGGGTCGAGCGCCACCCGATGTCCTCGACGAACCCCTCCACCCCGCTCTCGAGCCTGACGAAGTCGCCCACGCGGACGGGCTTGTCCGCCAGGAGGTGGACCCCCGCAAAGAGGTTCGAGAGCGTGTCCTGGAGCGCCAGCGCCACGGCCAGCCCTCCGACGCCCAGCGCCGTGAGGACCGGGGTGATGGCGACGCCCAGGCCGCTCAGGAGGATGAGGCCGCCGACCGTCAGGACGGAGATCCTGACCACCGCCTGGGCCAGCCCGGTCACTCCCACCGACAGGGTGCGGCGCTCGCCGAAGCGGGCCACGAGCGCTGCCAGCAGGTTGGCCGCCGTGAGGGTGACGGAGAGGACGATGAGCGCCTGAAGGAGCAGTTCCACACGGCCGGCCAGCCGCGGCGGCAGGGCGGCAGCCTCCATCCCCCCGTAGAGCGCGAGCACCGCGGACCAGAGGAGTGACGGCAGACGGAGCCCGCGGCGGAGCAGCGCCGCCGACTCGCTATCGCCGCGCTCGACGCGGCCCAGATGCCTGAGCAGAACGCTGCGCACCGCCAGAGCCAGCAGGAGAAGCCCGAGGGCGACCAGGACGGGCGTGAGGAGGGTCGTCAGCTTCATGTTGTCCTCAGGCGGAGAGGTTCAGCTTGGCCATCCAGTCCGGGAGGGGCCCGAGCCTCCTGAGGGTTCTGAGGACCCGCTCGGGCGTCCCCCAATCCGACCAGGTCACGCGTGGCAGCTTCGACACAGCAAGGCGAGGCAGGCCCGACTCCAGGATGGCGCGCGAGAAGTTGGCGCTCCGCGCCAGAGCATAGGCCTGCTGGATCGCCCAGGTCTCGTCCTCCGTCCCCGCAAAGGGAGCGATGCCAGCCAGCCGCGCGTGAAGTTGCGGGACGCATTGCCCACCGGCTTCGACCAGCCTGCCGATCTTCGCGACGAAGACCAGAGTGTTCCACAGGCAGCCCGCCGCCAGGCAGGCGCATGCGGTCTCCGCCGAGGGCTTCTCCCAGAACCGGCGAACCCCATATAACGGAACACCCCCGCTTGTCCCCAGCGGCTCCCCGGGCTCGATCCAGCCATACTCCGTATCGGCCTCTGTCGGCCGTGCGCCGAGGAGCACAATCCATTCCGGGCGCGTCCGGATCGCATTGGCGATCTCCCGGACGTGACCCGTGAAGACCTCTTCCTCCAAGACGAAGTGGTCGGAGGGGAACACCGCGACAGTCGCCGCGGGATCACGCCACTGAATCCAGTGGGCAGGGAAAAGGATCCCGGCAGCGGTCCCGCGATTCTCCGGCTGAACCAGGACATGCGGAGCAGAGGGTCCATGCAGCTCCTCGGCGATATACTTGGCATGGCCCCGAACCGTCACCACGAGGGTTCGCTCCGGCGGCACAACCAGAGCGACTCGGTCGAGAGTGCGGCGGAGCAGCGATTGAGATCCGATCAACGGCGCATACTGCTTCGGCCGCTCGTCGCCGCACACACGGCGGATCAATGGACGGAGGCGCACCCCCTCCCCACCGGCCAGGACGACGGCCCACAGGCGCCCCTGCATCGGACTGGGTGTGTCCACCCGATTCAGTAGTTTCCGATCTATCGTCTTCGGTTGGTTCACGATCCTTCTCCCTTTGTCTTGGTGACGGTTCGGATTGCCTCGAGGAGATCGGTCACCCGAAACGGCTTCTCCAGGTACCGAGCGGCGCCGCGCCGCTGAGCCTCGTCGGCCACCACCGGCCCGCCGAACGCGGTGATGAGGATCACCGGGGTGTCCGGCCAGCGGCGCCTCAGGAGAGCCAGAAAGTCGAGGCCGCTCATGTTAGGCATCTCCTTGTCGAGGATGACAGCATCGAGCCGGTTGGACTCGACCGTCGCCATAGCTCCCTCGCAGCTCCCTTCCTCCAGCACCCGCAAGCCCTCTCGTTCGAGGAGGTCCCTGAGGAGGGCCCGCATTCCAGAGTCATCGTCGATGACCAGGACGGTCCCGGCGCTCTTGCCTCGGTTCCCTTTTTGCATTTGTCGTCCGTCAGAATCTCCTGGTGGAAAGGTTGCAACAGCGATACCAGATCCTGCGGAGACCAAGGACGGAAAACGACCATAAGTCCCGTGGGGTTTTAGCGGGCGGAGCGACGAGGAACAAGAGGCAATCAATCGGCCGCGCGACGACAGGATGTCGTCGAAACGACATGATGTCGCCGTGCGCCTCACTGGAGGAGCCACATGAGCATCACGAGAGTTGCTCCTCAGTGAGGAGCGAAAGTAACCTGGCTCATCACGGCGGGACGCGCGGCCGACAGCGTCAAGCTGTCGTGGAGACGACATCATGTCGCCGCCCCCCTCTCTGTGCGTGGAGTCCGTTGCCTGAAATATGCGTCTAAATTGCCGTCACGCCGGACCTTTCTCCTTCATGAGAAGCTTCGAAGTGCTGGCATGATCGTTGCGTCCGTTACTGGACATGAGAACCGTCATGAACAGACCCGAAACGAGGGCAGGAGATATCCGCCCGACCGTCCTGATCCTGGACGCCGACCTCGAGGCGGCACTCCGTCTCGGCGACGTCCTCGAGAGGGAAGGCTTCCGTGTCGCCGTGGACAAGCGCGTGGATGAGGCCGGCGCAGCACTCGAGAACGCCCAGTTCGACATCCTCCTCATCGCCAAGGACGTCGCCAGCGACAACGATCTCAACCCCGTCTCCCTCCTAAGGCAGCGTTTCCCACGAACTCCGGCCATCTTTGTGGCCACGACGGAAAGGTTCGTTGTCGCCGCGCCAGGCCCTGGCGCGAGCCGGCTGGAAGGGCCGCTTCGGCTGAGACAAATCGGCGAGGCGCTGAGGGCCGTGAGCGGGGCAGGCCGGAAGCTCTCGCCGGACGTCGAAGGAGGCAGGCCATGCTGGTCGTGACCGAGCGGGCAAAGGAGGAGCTGAGGGCCGTGTTGTCGGATGGCGTGGACGAACCGGAACTGAGCCTGCGGTTGGTCGCGAGCACGCCCGGCCAGTTCGGGCTCGTCCCCGACATGGAGAAGGAAGGCGACCTAGTGGTGGAGCACGAGGGAATCAAGGTGCTGCTCATCGACGAGGAGCTCTCGGCCCTCCTCGAAACCGTGACGATCGACTGCCGAGAGGGCTCCGAAGGCCCGCAACTTGTTATCGCGAAAAAGATCTAGGGAACAGAGGAACAACGCTTGAGCGCCCAGCTCTCCGCGCGCAGCGGGGGGTGGCCGAGCTTCGCCCAGCGGATCGTCAGGGCGGCGAAGCTGGATGTCCACCTCTACGAAGAGGTGGAGGCCGACACGGGAGCGACGCGGCAGGCCATGGCGGTGGTGGCGCTCTCAAGCGTCGCCGCGGGCCTGGGGGTCGGCCGATGGCAGCTCGGCGGGATCGTGATCGGGGTGGTGCTGACGTTCATCGGCTGGGTGATCTGGGCGTACCTGACCTACTGGATCGGCACCCGGCTTCTCCCCGAGCCCCAGACCCGCGCGAGCCACGGAGAACTGCTGCGCACGATCGGCTTTGCCACCTCCCCGGGGATGATCCGTGTCCTCGGGGTGATCCCGGGCGTCAGGGAACTCGCCTTCCTCGCGGCCGGGATCTGGGGTCTGATCGCGACAGTCATCGCGGTGCGACAGGCGCTGGATTACCGGAGCACCTTGCGGGCCATCGGGGTGTGCGCGATCGGCTGGGTCGTCCAGATGGTGCTCGTGGCGCTCACCTTTTACCTTATGCGGGCTACTGGGGGGCCGGCGTGACGAGCGCGGGCCCGGACCGGGCGACGGGGCTCCGGCCCTGACGCGAAGGAGAATGCGGCGTGAGTTTCAGTGACGAACGGGGACGGATGAGTTGGCCAGGCGCGGGGGGTGAATGGGAAGACTTCGGCTCCCGGTTCCCCCGGATCTCGCGGCGACACCTCCTGGCGGGGGTCATCGTCGTGCTGGTCATCTGGCTCGGGTTGGGCTTCTACATCGTCGGCCCCGGCGAGCAGGGCGTCGTACGCCAGTAGACGTGCGGTCCAGGGATCACGGAGGCCCCGGAACGCCGAGGGCCTCGCCCCGCTCCGAGGCGTCCACCCCGGCGCGGGAGCAGCCCGACCTCGTGTCACTGGACATCCACGTATGAGTTCTCGCTCCCCCAGACGTTCGGGACCGTCGGGGCGTTCGGATCGTTCCACCAGTCGCACCCGTCCACGAAGAACTTGTATTCGTACCGACCCGGCTCTAAGGCCAGCGTGGTCGTCCACGCATCGAGCTGTGCCTCGTATGCCATCTGGTGGGCCGTCACATCCCAGCGGTTGAAGTCACCGGCCACCGCCACCGACTTCGCCCCCGGACATCGAAACGTGAAGCTCACCGCCCGTTTCATGGCGCATCCTCCTCGCTCCTGGCACACGGCGTCCTCCGCGACGAGAATCACGGTGCGCCCCATGCGGTCCGAGGAGGCATGGTCGAGCCCCCGGCCTACTGGCTCACCGACACGCGGATGGTGGCCGTCTCTTCCCGATAGGGAGTGGGGATGTAGGAAAGCTCGAAGCGGATATCCCGAAGCTTCTTCTCTCTGAGCGCCACGACCGGGAATGGCACCTCGATGTCCTGCGCGGTTTCCATTCCCGGGTCGAGACGCTCCTGATACGAGGAGAACTTGAAGGTCGTATCGCCGCGCCCCTCGGCGAGTGGAATCCGCTTCCCCTCGGCATCCATGTACTCGATGCTGCCGGACAGAAGGCGCGCGGCTTGATCCGACGATGTGTTCTTGAGGGTGAGCTTGGCCCGGAGTCTCGGGAGGTCCACCACCTTTCCCGTCCCCGCCTCCACGCGTTCGGTGACCCTCAGGTCGGCCAGTTCTCCCGCCAGGAACGACACCCTCAGCGACGCGCTGTCCGTCGTCAACGCAAAGACCTTGTCCTCCACCGCGGGCGCCGCGGCCCGCTCCTGCTGGGTACACGCGGTGAACCCCAGAAGGACAGCCGTGGCGCTCAAGACCATCCATGCGTTCCATCGTTTCATCGTGCCCTCCTCGCGGACGCCAGCGGTTCATCCCGCAGCCCTGTCAGCGACCGGTGATGAGCAAGGGAGCAACATCGGTACCAAGCACCCGAGCGCCGGGAAAGCTCGAAACCGCATGCCTGGCGAGTGGTTACTGGTGGCACGACCGGACGACCGGTTGCCCTTCTGGGCGACAAGATGTCGCCGCCGCGACACCTTGTCCTGTAGCGTCCGCCCGGCGCCGAGCTGGATCGAGGAGCTCGGGGACGAGAGCGGGCAGCCGACGAGCGATCCGCGACGCCCTCCCTGGGCTAGACGTGCCTGGCCTTCCGCTGGAGGGTGCGGATGCTCACGCCGAGGATCTTGGCCGCCGCGCCCTTGTCTCCCTTGGTTTCCTCGAGCACCCGCTGGATGTACTGGCGCTCCAGCTCGGCCAGGGTCGGGCGGAGCCCGCCGGTGGAGGCTCCGACGGGAGTGAACTCGATCCGCAGATCGGGGAGCGTCACGAGCCGATCGCGCGCGAGCGTGACGGCGCGCTCGACCACGTTCTCCAGCTCGCGCACGTTCCCGGGCCACCGGTGCTCGAGGAGCCAGGCCATGGCCTCCTCGCTGAACCCTTCGAGCCGCTTCCCCAGGGCCCCCGCGACCCGCCGGAGGAAGTGCTCGGCCAGGAGCGGGATGTCTTCGGTTCGCTCCCGGAGGCTGGGGAGCCGGATCGGGATCACGGCCAGGCGATAATAGAGGTCCTCCCTGAACTTCCCCTCCTGGACGAGCGCCAAGAGGTCCCGGTTGGTCGCCGTGATGAGCCGGAGGTCCAGCCGGATCTCTTCCTTCCCGCCCACCGGGCGGATGGCCTTGTCCTCGAGGGCCCGCAGGAGCTTGGCCTGGAGCGCCGGGGACATGTCACCCACCTCGTCGAGGAGGAGGGTGCCGCCGTCGGCCTCGACGAACAGCCCGCGCCGCTTCCGGTCCGCGCCGGTGAAGGCACCCTTCTCGTGGCCGAACAGCTCGGACTCCAGAAGGGTCTCCGGGATGGCGGCGCAGTTCACGGGGACGAAGGGCCCGCCCTTTCGCGGGCTGTTCCAGTGGATGGCCCGCGCCACCAGCTCCTTTCCGCTACCGCTCTCACCCAGCAGCAGCACCGTCGCCTCGCTCCCCGCCACGGCGCGGATCTGCTCGAAGACCGCCTGCATGGCCTTGGACTGGCCCAGCAGGTTGTCGAAGCCGTAGCGCCGCTCCACCTCCGCCCGCAGGCGGCGATTCTCCTCCCTGAGGCGCTGGTCATCCACAGCCCGGCGGACCGCGAGACTCACCTCCGCCAGCTTGAAGGGCTTAGTGAGGTAGTCGTACGCCCCCTGACGCATGGCTTCGATGGCGGTCTCGAGGCTGCCGAAGGCGGTCATCAGGACCACGCGCGCCCCGGGCTGGACCCTCTGGGTCTCGCGGAGCACCGCCAGTCCGTCCACCTCGTCCATGACCAGGTCGGTGAGGACCACAGGGAACTCTCCCGCCTCCAGGGCCCGGCACGCCGCGGCACCGCCCGCGACCGGGGTGACCGACCACCCGTCGCCCTCCAGGTGCTGCTGGAGGAGCCCCAGCATCTCCGGATCGTCCTCGACGACGAGGATCTGCGGCTTCACGCCTGGCCCCCCTCCGCCCGGGGCAGCCACACGACGAAGGTGCATCCCGCGCCCGCCCGGCTCTCGACGCGGATCTCCCCCCCGTGGGCCCGCACGATGTCGCGGCAGATGGCGAGGCCGAGGCCGGTCCCCTGGCCCGGCGGCTTGGTGGTGAAGAACGGCTCGAACACCCGCGGGAGGAGGTCGGGCGGAATCCCGGGCCCCGTGTCCGTGACCGAGATGGCCACCCCGGCCCGCCCGTTGCCATCGGCGGGGCTCGCACCCACGCTCACGCGCCCCCCGGCCGGCGTGGCTTCCAGGGCATTGATCAGGAGGTTGATCAGCACCTGCTGGAGCTGGTTCGGATCGGCCAGCATCGGGGGGAGGTCCGCGGGGACGGACGCGGCGAGCATGACGGCGCGGCGGCGCGCGGTGTGCCGGAGCAGAGGCAGGAGCCGCTCGAGGACGGAGTCGAGCGCGGTCGGCTGGATCTCGGGCTTCCGCGGCCGCACCATGTCCAGGAGCGAGCGGATGATCCCGGAGATCCGGTCGATCTGGGCCACGATGACCTCCAGGTCCTCCCGGCGCGCGTCGTCCGGGGGAAGCGCCTGAAGCAGGAACTCGGCTCGGCCCGAGACGATGTTGAGGGGCGTCCCGACCTCGTGGGCGAGGCCTGACGCCAGCTTTCCGGCGACGGCGAGCGTCTCGGCCTGGCGGATCCCGCGCTCGAGGTCCAGCGTTCGCTCGGTCTCGGCCAGGAGCCTCTGGCGGGCGGTCTCCAGCTGCTCGGCCATCTGGTTGAACGCCTCGGCCACCCGCCCCAGCTCGTCCCGGCGCCCGACGGGAAGCGGGGGACCCGGCTGGCCCTGGCCGAGCCTCCGGATCCCCTCTACCAGCCGCGTCAGGGGGCGAAGCACCTGACGCTGGAGCAGGAGGCCGGCAAGGAGCGTCACGGTCAGGAGCAGGATGCCCAGCCGGATCCACACGTCCCGCGTCGCGGCCCGGAGCCGCTGATCGACTCCCGCCGCCAGATGGACCACCTCCATGGCCCCCTGGATCTCGCCCTTCGGTCCCCGGAGCGGCACAAAATGGAGGAGAACGTGCTGCTTGCCCCGCCGCTGGTAGAAGCTTTCGGGCCGGCCTGTCTCCACCACGCGGCCGACGATGTCCTTTGGAACCTCCTCGCCGATCGAGAGGGGATTCGAGACCAGGAACGGGCTGAGCGTCTTGTCGAAGAGGCGGATCCGGTCGATCTGCTCCTGATCCTCGACCATCTCGGCGAGAAGACGCTTCACGTCGGAGATCTGCCGGTCCCGGAGCGCGTTCTCCGCCGCGATCTGGACGGCTCTGGCGGCTAGCGCGATGTTGCGCCGGTCTTCGCCCAGGAGCTGGGCCTGCTCCTGGCGGATGCGAAAGATCCCGTAGACGCCCACCACGAGGACCAGTGGGACCGCGAGAATGAGGATCAGGCGGAGGCGCAAACCCATGACCGGGTGGCGTGACCGTAGCCGCCCCAGAAAGAGCCCGGGATCGGCCGCCGATCCGCACCCCGAGAATACCATCGGCTCCAGGCCCCGGCAACGGGACGGCGTCCACCACGGGCCCGCGTCAACGACCATCCGACGCGCGACCCATTGAGTATCTGGCCGATGACGACCGGCAGCAGGCGACACCCAGGACGAAGCTCCCGGCGCTCAGCCATCTGAAGCCCGGGAGCGTGATCTCCAGGAACTGGGTCATGCGAAACCCCTTGGGGACCACGAGTCCATAGAGGACGCAGAGAACGAAGCTGACGCCCCGAAGACCGCGGGGGCCACGTGATCACTTCACGCTGAGCTGATGCAGAGCCTCAACTGCTCAGGGTCCCACCTCACTTCTTCGCTGGCGGCGCGCCCACCATCTCGGCCATGTGCGTCTGCATCTTGGCCACGCGCTGCACCATCTGGGACATCTGTTGCGGCGTCTCGGGACCGTCCGCCACGGTTCAGATCCTGGCGTACTTGCCCGGGTCCTTGTCGAAGGTCGCCTTGCAGCCCGGCGAGCAGACGTAAGTCTGCTCGTCGACTCACAGAGACATCCCTCCTCTCCTATCGCTGCCGCTCCAGCGCCGCCCACGCCGCGTCCAGTTGCGCCCGGATCGGCTGATCCACGACGGCGCCGACCCCGAAGGCATAGTAGTGGGTGTACCCCGACTCATCCA
>Ga0214473_10001049_pt1 | contig 37468 bp, 30 predicted proteins | sample RVTome_7_FD_203509 | JGI IMG/M metagenome (GOLD analysis project Ga0214473, IMG submission 203509) | Soil microbial communities from uranium-contaminated site in the Upper Colorado River Basin, Wyoming, United States - RVT98D197 | ecosystem: Environmental > Terrestrial > Soil > Contaminated >... | reverse complement strand
TTCGATGATTTCCCACAGTTCGTCGGAGACAAGCTCTTTTGCCATTAATACACTCCCCCGAAAACCACCCTTCATATATAATGTCCTTACAGCATCGTTAGTTGTTGCTCATTTTGTTAGAGTTTCTAAGATTTTGATCTCACTTGGGCAGACTTTCTATTCCAGAAATTTGGAATAAAAACACTTGCAATTGTGTCAAAATTATGGTAAGAGTAATTGCCAATGAAAAATGTTTTTTGGCATTTTCGAGAAGGGTTTCACCACAACAATTTTATTAAATCCTTATTCTATGCGGTTTTCCTTTTGTCAGTTGATTTGCCGAAAAATGACAGGGAATTGTTACTTGGATTTCAATGCCTTTTAGCCTTCACATTTTTCAAGATTTGCGTATTATCAAAAAAATGACAAGCAACATGAAAAAGGAGTAAACGCCATGAACGGGAGCCTGGTAGTTTTATACCTTTTCTTGAATGCGTTAGGAATTCCCCCTGATATCAAGGAATTTAATAATCGAAAGGCAATCCAAAAAGCAATATACCTTGCGCAACGATTAAAGCTTAATGGCGGGGAAAAATTGGATCTCGGTTATAGGTTTGGCTGGTACACAAACGGCCCATATAGCCCAGCCCTTTCGGATGATTATTATGGCCTTGCTGAAAGTCTGCGATTTGAGGAAACGGAACATGAAGAAAAAATCCTAAAAGGTCCGTTTCTCGATCGTTTAACTGAAGCTAACCGTTTCTTTAAGGTTCCAGTAAGTCTGGAACAAAAAGGGGTAAAATTAGGTGACTGGCTTGAGTTATTAGCTTCTATTGATTACCTAGTTACGGTGGGGCATATTGATCAAGACAATTCAGAGGAAATTAAGCAAATTCTTACTAAAGAGGGAAAAGGCCATCTTTTGGATCATTTTCCTGAGGCAGTCCGCACATTGAAAGAAATGGGACTCTGGGAAGCCTAATTATCGGCTTGCTATGTCAACTAATTTCAACCACAAAAGGATCGCCGACCCGCTTCACGGCTCCATCGGGCTAAGCGAATTAGAAATCAAAATATTGGATACCCCCGTTTTTCAACGCCTTCGTAACATTAAACATTTGGGATTTGCTTCATACGTTTATCCAAGTGCAGATTATTCCCGGTTTTCCCACTCAATTGGTGTATGCCATATTATTGGGAAAATTCTCGATGGGATAGGGAATAACGGTTTTAAGGTAGACTCAGAGATCTGTAAAAAATACAGGTTAGCTGGACTCCTTCATGATATTGGACATTACCCCTTTTCCCACGTAATGGAAAAAGCAATTGAACCCATTTTGAAGGTTAAGACTTTCACTATAGATCGGAGTAATCGCTCACAAGATGACCAAAATGACAATATTAATGGTTTTTGTCACTATGTCAGCCATGAAAACCTTGGAGCAGAGATCCTTGCACACGATCCCGGATTAAACCTGGTTTTTACCAAGGAAGGAATCAATGGATCCGAAATAAGTTCTATTTTCAGGCGTCAATTCATCAAGGATGAAAAGGACCTTCCCAGATATGCAAATATAATCAGTTCCGATCTGGATGCTGACAGGTTGGATTTTTTGCCAAGGACATCAGTTCTCACCGGATTACCATACGGATCTGTCGATCTGAATTATTTGGTAAACCAATTTGTATTCGCAAAGGATCCTGAGGGGAAGGAGCATCTTTGTTTATTCTCAAGGGCGATGAAAGCTGCTGACCATCTGCTTATAAGCAGATATTATGACTATCATCAGGTAGCTTTTCACAAAGCCGTCATAGGTTTCGAATGTCTCTTTATCGACATAGTAAGACACCTTCTAGGCGAAAATCTTAACTGTGACCGGGAATATTTAATCGGGCTTATTAAAAATAGCGAATGGCAGAATTTTGATGATTGCTCCATGATCGCTCTCATTAGGGAAGTTTTCAAAAAAACGAATGATGGCTTTTTAAAAAGAAAAATCTACGCTCTCCTTAATCGAATTCCATATAGTTGCGTAGCAGAATGTGAATTTGTTGGGGACGACCAGAATCGCGACCGATGGGAAACAACCTTTGTTAAAGAGCGTAGCCAAGTTGAGGAGCGGATTGAGGAGTGGTCAGAATTTTTCAAAATAGACAAGCAACTCTGGCATGTCTGGTCGAAACCAACTGAAAAATTAACGAAATGCGGATCTAGGTTCACTTATGAGGAAACACAGGCTCCGGGTGATAGAGAAGGTGAGGTGGATAGGCTTGTCAGGATTATCAGAAAATCTGATGGGATGTGTCGGCCAATTATTAAAACAGAAAATTCTTTACTGTCCTTACTGTCAAATTGCCGTGTGTACGGTTTTCGAGTCTACGTCTTAATCCCGGAAAATATGGATCGGCTGCAAACCGCAAGGAAAATTGGCGAAAAAATCCGCAATGACGTTAAAAGCATTTATTGGCTCTGAGAAAAGTTCATCATCGGAACACACCGATTCCCGATTGCGTAAACCTTGAACCTATATTAAAATATTACCAGGGCTGCCAATTTTCCGGCAGCATAGATCTGTTTGCATCACGGAGGCTCACAATGAGATTCAGGGCAACTCTTTTTACGCTCATTGCTTTACTGTTTTTGTTGACATCATCCTGTACTACCGGTTCTGGCGGTTCCAATCTATCCGCGCCAGTGATTCCGGACGCGAAGCCGACAAATTCAGCCGCAACATTGCAGCCCGGACATAACCTCCTGGGCTATTACATTATCACCCTCGATTCAATAACCGGGACTTCCGAAGTTGTGCCGGTTCGCGCCGTCGACATGCACCTCAACGTGCTCCAATTCCTCGAATTCGGCCCGTGCTTCGACTGCCTGTCGATCGCGAATTTCGTAAAACTGCCCAATAAGGACTTCCAGTTCGACGTGGTCCTGCTTCACCCTTTCCCGACACCCAACCTCTCGGGCTTCGATGTCCGCGGTATCGCCATGTTCGGCGGGGACTTCAGTTTTCCGACTTTCGGCCTCACCGCGTCAAGCATTTTCGAGGGCAACCCGGAGCTGCTCAATCCTGACGGCCATACAACCCTTTACAATCCCGGTACGGCGGGTAACGGCCTCCAGGGCTATCTCAAGGGTAAATTGGCCCCGAACTTCGCCGCTCCGAACGCGACAATTAACGGGTTCAAGACATATTTTTCAAACGCCAACAGACGGTACTTTTTGGCCGGGGACGAACTTTCCGCAAATTTCATCATAACCCATCCCGACTCGGTCTTTACATTCGGCTATGCCGTGGACGCGTCCTGGGCCAAACCAACCGATCCGGTAACCGTGCCCGACAGCTTCCCGACTACCGCCAACTCCATCGAGGCATATAAAATCGAGGCCACTCTCAACAATCCGCTCGCTTTGACAGCAGGATCAACCGCGACAATGACCATCGACATTTACGACTGGCAGGGCCCGACCACAATTCAGTCGGTCAGCCTCGAAGGGCCGCTGTTATGGGACGGTGTCATCGACGCTGTTGAATCCGCCGGCGGGCCCGGTGACAAACGCTTCATCGCTGACATTTCAAACGAGTTCGGTTTTGTCGACCAGGGATTCTATCCGGTCCTTGTCAGGGTGCTCGACACATCCTCCTCTCCAGGGGCGCTTATCGATAACACAGCCTGGAGAATAGTCAAAGTCCAGGTTATTCTGAACCACGCTCCGACATGCATGGCGGAAGTCTCAAACATTGAACCCGATCCTGACGAGGAAGTTACGTTCACCGACACATCTACAGACCCGGAAGGCTTGACCGACATTGTGGAAAGCTGGTGGGACTGGGAAAATGACGGCACTTACGATGAGGAAGGCAGTGTCGTGAATCACTCCTGGCCTGCCGCAGGCATATACCAGGTTAATCACAAGGTCATCGACGCCGCAAACGCCTGGGATGAGCTTGACGCAACTTTGAATCTTGATGTCGGCCTGTACATTACGTTGCAGGAAGATTTCGACTCAAAGCCCATGGACCGCGTCTACACATACCAATCGATGGACAGTTCTTATAGTTCCGGAGCCGTTGTCAATGTCGACGATCTTGACGGACCGTGGGATTTCACGACAATCGGCCTTGCAGTCGGACCTAACAAAGTGACAATAATCAACGATGCAGATGCTGAAGTCGCCGGTTTCGTAAACGACTTCAACCAGGCAACGACGCATTTCTCCAAATTCGAGAACATGCTCGACCCGTTCTTCCCGGCGCTGTACCAGGCGGAGTACCATCATTTCCCTTCGCAAAAGCTTTATATTTACGGTTTCCACGATCCATACATTATCGGCTCGTCTCCATTCGGTCCGCCCGACACGGTCGACAGCCTTGCCATTCCGTACCCCCTTACCATTTCCACGGACTATCAGTTCAACATCAATGTGACCGGCTTTGTCCTGAACTACACCGTAAAAGCTATTGGAGAAGGCGATGTCACGGTCCCGTACGGCGGCGGCACAACCTACCATTGCCTTCTTTTAATATACCGTTTCAACGTATCTTCCGCTGAACCGGTTAACGGGGGTACCCTGACCTTCGCATTTATCACCGACGGCGGATTGACGGTGGCCAATGTCATCGCGGTCAACGACCCGCCCATCTATAACTGGAACAGCTCGTCCAACAAGATTAACTCAAGCGGAATGGCTTTGTTCCAGGCCCTGGACACGATCGAAAACTAAAAACGTGTCCTGATCGATACACTATCTTCCGGAAAATTATCCCCCGGCAACCAGGCCGGGCTTTTTTTTACCGCTTTATCTCCGCAATTACTTAGGTTCGCGCGAGGCCGTTAGCAGCTATCAGGGAGCGTCAGCGGAGGGTAGGGGCTATCCCGGGACTATATTGAAAAAAATATTTTGCCTTAATTGGACTTTAAAATAACCCGACAGTATGCTAAAATGTCAAGCTGATTAAAACCACTATACATAGTGTTGAGCAATATGTTTAGCTCAAGCCTATGTGAAGGAGGAAAGCATTAGTGAAAAAATTATTTTTCGCATTGCTGGCAATTCTCTATCTCCTGCTCGTAATCGGCTGCCCGCCCTCAACTCCCAACAAGGACGCTTTCGGACCAGGCCCGGACCGCGACATGACCACCGATACGACCGATGACGGCGCCGATACCACTGCGCCACCTGCCGACACGACCGACGGCAGCGCCGTGGATGGAGACGCTGTTGACGGAACGACAGAAGACGGAGACACTGGAGACGGCGACGGCGATGTAACACCTCCAGACGAACCGGCAGCTCCGGATGGCGGCGGAGGCGAATAACACTCCCCCCAGCTCGCCCGAAAATTGAAGTTGTCTATGAAAGACGGCCCATGGGGCCGTTTTTTTTTTTCTAAGCGGGATTGGTATTAGCCCAAAGACGTTCTCCACACGCGGACGGGACGTCCACGGTCCAGCCGGCGGGACGCCCGCGCTACAGCCGGCCAAAGGTCGAATCAATATCTTCTCTTGACCACCGCGTCTATTGTCATCCCAAAAGCCCGTCCGCAGACTGCCCACGGGACAACATTCGGGCTTGCGGTGTCGCAGCCGGCTCCCAGCGCGATCCGCATCTCCTCTTCACTCAGCTTTCCGGTTTCATTTGTGTGCCAGAGCGTGCAATTTTTCATCGCGATATTTTCAGAATTTAGTAATTTCCCAAACCCATACGCGCCTTTCATATCGATGAACGCCTGGCCGGTCAGAGCGAGAACGCTTCCTGTGAGCGGCGACGGCAGATGGCAGGCGACATGCTCGGTAACAAATCGTTCAGTGTCGAGTATTTTCTCTCCCTCATCGGGCGCGAGGTCCCAGACCCATGTTCTTAGATTTATCCGGTTAACATTGCGGGCTTTCAGCATGCTGCACATTTCCAGATAAAATTCCGACGGGAACCGGTCTCCCGACATCCGGAAAATAATCGCCTGGTTCTCTCCCGGCTCCATCGATTCAAGCTTAGTCACTCGCAATGACGCATCGACGCCTATCTCGAAGTCGCGGGAACTCCTCCCGAGCTCCCCCAGGGCACCCACTTCCGAATTTTTCGTCTCATGAAAAATCGAAACGGCAGGATCTATCCTGTCGCCGATAAAATCTCCTATTTCGGTCCAAAGTTCGTTCATTCAAGACCTCGGATGGGCATCTTTAAAGACCTTTCTCTTACGCTCCTCCAATATGTGAGTATAGATCTCGGTTGTCGAGATGTCGGAATGGCCCAGAAGTTCCTGGACTGTGAGCAGATCGCAGCCGTTCTCAAGAAGATGAGTCGCGCACGAATGCCTGAGCATGTGGGGATGCAATTTTTTTTCGATTCCCGCTTTTTTCCCCTGGCGGCCAAGTCCCTGCCATACCGCCACTCTGCTGACCGGATTTCCGGACCCGGTCGGAAATACCCAGCGCGAATTCTCGCCATCGAGGATCAGCGCCCTGACAGAATCGATATATTTCCTGAGGCCTTCAACAACCGACGGGGGAATAACAACGAGCCGTCCCTTACCGCCCTTTCCATGTTCTACCCTTATAACTCCATCCTCTAGCGCAAGATTCTCCAGCCTGAGCCCGACCGCTTCCGATACCCTCATCCCCGTAGCGTACATCAGCTCTATAATCATTCCGTTGCGACACTGGTATTTATCGCCGTGCCTGCAACACTCAAGGAGAATTTTCATTTCGTCTTTTGTGAGGACATTGGGAAGCTTTCCACGACGGACCGACCCCTTCAAACCTTCAACGGGAGACACCGTAACCCTTCCCTTGGTCTTTAGAAATGAGTAAAAACCCTTCAAGCTCGAAAGGCTTCTCGCTCTTGTCGACTTGCTCTTTCCCGCTTTCTCGGACTCCACCATAAATGCCAGGATATCGTCCCGTGAGCATTTCGACAGGCTCGATTTTCGCTCAACCTCGATAAACTCGGCAAAGAGCATGATGTCGGACTTGTAGGCTTTGACAGTGGCCAGGCTTAAACGGCGCCTGTACGCGAGGTCGCTCAAATACTCCTCGATTAATCGCCCTTCAGAGATTTTTTCCGCGAGGCTGCTTTCCGATTTGAGTTCCATGAAATAAAAATTCTAGTTGGAGTTTATCGCGGTGGACATCATGCCTACGCCCCAGATAACCGCTACAATAATACCTATTCCCAGCAGCACTATGAAGTACCACTCAACCCCCTTCCACATACCCTCCATGAACCCACGACCGCTGACTCCGCCGGTTGTCTGGGCGATGATCCCTCCGACAACAGCAAATATGGCAAGCCAGACCAGTATCAGCTTGATCACAGAACCGGAATCCATATCTTGCATCGTTCTTTTCCTCCCGAATAAAGCCGTTTATCCTTATTCACCCTTAAAAATACCATATTGTCGCCGTCGATGTAAGCCCCTTACGTTTTTCACATCCCGATGTAATTAATTCTGTTTAAACATCGCAAGGTCCGAATTTACGCTATTTCAACATCTTATGCACACCACTTCCAACCGGTTTTTCAACATCCTTCTTTCATCCCAACCGTTCTGATAACGCCGATTCTGACCTTTTCCCCACATTTTCACAGGCTTTATTATTATTATTATCTTTTAATTAGACCTGAGTGATTAGTAATAGAGCCTGTTTATTCTCTGGATAACTTCCCGAAATAGGTGCCGGACGCCAATTTAATTGAATATGATTCGCTTCCTTAAATATCCCCTTCTTTGCCGATATTCCTATGAACGGGCCTGTGGAATTTATCTAACTCTATTGGAGCATTGTGCCATTTAAACGGCTTGACTGGCGGTGTTTATGGATTTTCAAACCGCTATCAATTATAATGATTAATGGAGAGATCCGGTTTTTTGACGAAAATTAAGCTGTATATGATTACCGAGGAGATAATGGCCTCGGTCGAATAAGGAGTGCGTTCTTATGCGCAATATTTCAGTGTGCGTTTTTATCCTGACCTTTCTCCTGCTTGGATTGGGATGCTCCGGATCCAAACAGAATCCGACTATACCAGGACTTCAGGACATTACCCAGCCGTCCGGCGACGGGAGGCAGGGCGTCGATGTTACAAACGATGGAAGTAATGATGAATTGCTTGACATGACTGACAGAAGCAATCCTTTTGACTGGATTCCGCTCCAGGGACCGCACGGTCTCTGGGGATTCTGGCAGATTATGATCGACAAGGAAAATAATATTGTTGAGATAGTCCCGTTGAGGACGTCAAATCTGCATTTGAACGCTGTCAAATTCCTTGAACCCGGCGGCGAACCCGGCATGTTGCAAATTGTCGGCGGACTGAACTGGAATGTCGATAAAACGATCCTTGACGTGGATGTCCAGATCACGCATCCGTTTCCGACTTTTCCGCAGTTCTCCGGATTCGACGTGAAGGGAATCCTGATCCCCAGAGCCGAGTTCAGCGGTTTTTCGGATGCCACGATCCTCACATCGGGACCCGATGACCTCCGGATCCTCAATGCGGACGGTTACACCCGATGGTGGAATCCCGAGGAGTTCATTGGCAACGATATTTTCTCGTACAGAGACGGCGCGCTCGGAATGAAGGACTCAAAATGGGATTTTAAGTCGATCCTTAACGGTTTCAAATATTTTGCCGACACTCTGAACGAAGCCGACCCGGTGATTACACAGGACATCGCCATGCGGGGCGTATTCGCAGCCGGCTCGACAAATAAACGGCATTACACGATCGCGGTACCTCAGTTCCCGGCCGATCTGATCTTTAACTATGCCGTGGACGCAAGCTGGGCCCCCCCGCTCGTCAAGCCGCCGGACATTCCGGACGATTTCCCTCCCGAGGCTAACGAATCCGAACCTTGGGCCATTGTCCCTCAGGAAACATTAAATACGCTTTTTTATGACGAAACCATTTCGGAGCAGGGTGGAGAACTTATTCTCCAGGTCGCGGTTTATGACTGGCAGAATCCTGGCGAAGCTCCTGCCGGCTCGATTGAGAGGGTCGTCGGAGAATGGCCGGGCCTATTCGACATGACCGAAGCGGCGTTTATTTCGAATGAAGGCGATTACTCCCTCTGGGAGCTTATCCTCGCGCCGCAGGTCGGCGCGCTCTCGTCAACCAATGATGTTGAGTATTTAATCTGGGCGGAGAGCACGGACGGCGGCGGTTACGGCGGCAAGCTCGACCCCTCGGTCCCCCTGATCTCGGCCGCAAGGTTTATGGCTTCAGTCTCGAATGAAGAGCCGAACGTCGGGCCCCAGATCCAGGGCAGCATTGTGGGTAACGCGAGTCCCGGTCTCGTTACCGAGCAATATACCCTTAACGCAACGGATCCCAATGGCGATCCGCTCTCCTACAACTGGACCTGCGTGCCGAACATCGTTGACGACCCGGGCAACGGAGACGGTACAATCGATATCGACTGGGCCGTGTTCGGACTCGGTAATTTCACTATTGACTGCTCCGTTTCCGACTCCATCAATCCCCCGGTCGACGCGCCTCCGCTGGATATCACGGTCGGCAATGCTCCCCCGATAGTTGGTTTAATCAACGGTCCGACCAGTGTCGATGCCACGTTTACCGATGCGGTCTATTCCGTAATGGCTGCCGATCCCGATCCCGGTCAGAATCTTTCCTATATGTGGAGTTTTGTGATCGACGGGGCTCCTGAGAACTTCAATATCCCCGGAGATGTCGCGGATGGCACACTCCATCTCGATTTCTCGGCTATCGATCCCGGCAACTACGATATCAATGTGCAGGTCTCGGATGGTTACGCGTATGTTAACTCGACAAAACTCGATGTAACTCATTCGAACACCGCTCCGTCTGTCGGACAGGTCACCGGCAAAACCCCGGTTAACTCGTCGGACACCGATACTGTCTATTCAGCGCCGTGGGCGGATCCCGACACAACCCAGACGCTTTCATTCCTCTGGAGCGTCGTTCCGTCCGGCAATCCTGAGGACTTCTCCGTACCGTGCAATCCCGACGGTTCACTCAACATAGACTGGGCACCCATCCCGGTTGGCGTGTATGACCTTAATCTGCAGGCTGGCGATGGAATCGCCTTGACATCTGGCAACATGCTGACTGTAGCCAACGTGAATATCCCTCCGACGGTCGGATTAATCTCCGGTCCGCTGGACGTTAGTTCCGAAGACGAGGATGCCCTGTATACTGTGACAATCACAGACCCCGACCCGTTTCAGACCGTGACGGTTTTGTGGTCTGTGGTTCCAACAGGTAATAGCGAAAACTTCAATATTGCGGCAAATCCCGACGACTCAGTAAACATCGACTGGTCGGCCTACGCCGACGGCCAGTGGGATGTCAATGTCCAGGCTGATGACGGTTACGATATTGTCGCAGGGACCCTTATTACAGTGACAAAGTCGGATAACACCGCGCCCGAAATCGGCGATATCAATGGGCTCCAGGAAACTTACTGCAATTATACGAATGGGTATTATGTAGCATTAATAACAGACCCTGAAGTCCCGCCGCAGACCCTTACCGTGCTCTGGAGTCTTGTCCCATACGGTCAGCTCCCCAATTTTGATATCCCTGCGGCTCTGGATCACTCTGTGACAATCGACTGGTCAACTTACCCGGTAGGGACCTACGACATGAACGTTCAGGCTGACGACGGGTTTGGTCCGGTTGTTGGTACCCCTATAACGATAGATCGGCTCAACACTGCGCCTGTTGTCGGCTCGATAGTCGGAGCGGACAGCGTTTTACTTGACTCGATTGAAACCTATTCCACCGATTCCCCGACAACCGATTGCGACACAGGTCAAACGCTGTCGTATGCCTTCTCGGTTGTCCCCCAGGGCGCTCCGGCGAACTACTCGATTCCGTCCGCGACCGACTCAATACTTATTAACTGGGCTGATTACGGCGTTGGCGAGTGGACAATAGGATTGAGAGTATTTGACGGTTACGATTACAGTTTCGCTGTGCCGCTGGATGTCGTTGTCGCTTTATGTGTTGGCGATGCGCATACGTTCCTCGGCACGATTTCGGTTAATGAGTATTCGATAGCCGCGATGAGCATACTTCCCCGCGCCGATGTCGCTTTTATCAATGAAGGCGCCTCATTCTTCGGCGGTAATGGCGTTGTCCAGATCGGTTCGCATACTCTCGGAATTTTCGACGCGGACGCAATCGGCACCGTTTCAGTAATCAATACGCTCGACTTTGTAACCCCGGACACCGCGCTGAGCATCGACGCCGACCCGATTGACGGACGGCTTCTGGTCGTAGCCGCGAGTGCGCCGCACATCATCAATATCCTGGACCCCGACACGCTGTTCGGGTTATGGCCCGTCGACGGGACCATCAGCTCCGGCAATCCGGATATCACATGGGTTGCCATCGATCTCGAAGCTGACGGCGACCTGATCGCGGTTCAGCGGGACATTTCCGGTGGCACTACATTTAGGTTTGTCCGGTACATCTATGCTGCCGAGGCTCCTTTCTACACATTCGATCCAACGGGCACTTTCGCGATTACCTCGTTATTGTCGCCCAGCCCGAAGATATTTGATATTGCTGTGAACGCGAGCAACGAGACGGTTTACCTCCTCGAGGCCGGCTCGGCGAACAGGGGTAGAATGCTCACATTTCTTGTCCAGGACGGAATTGCGCCCGCGCTCAACCACGTAACCACCGCTCCGCTCTTCACCGATGTCCTGGACTACTTCTATTCCCCTGCGTCGGGTGCGACGCGGTACGGCGATGTCGAGGTCGACCATATCAACATCGACGATGAGGAATGCAGAATTGTCCTGTACGGACGTCTGATCGACGGCAGGGGCGAAGTTATAAGAATGGATGCAGGCCACGTGATCCTCGACAATCAGTTCTATTCCGAAGGCCTTCCCGCTTTCGCGATCAACGTCGACTCGGATCCCGGCACCCGCAACCTGATTATGCCGGACGAGGACTCACTCGAATACTGGCAGACACCGGTCACATGGTAATTGATATCCCTTAACGTATAAACCAACCCCCGTGACAATCCGGGGGTTTTTTATTTGTCGCGAAATTCAGGATCTTATACCAATCCCACTAAGCGTTTATTTTATGTTAATCTAAACTCTATAAACCGGGTGGCGGCCGGCACAGAATTGGTTCTTAAATATGTGCATCATTCGGTGACATATCAGTCACCTAATGCACAATCCCGCATCCAGATAGGCGCCTTATTTGGAAGCTGCAGGCTTTATGTACTCAGGTTTGAACCAGTAATGGTTCACGATTGCGGCGGGGTTTCTTTCCGACTTTAACAGCATATAGCAGAACGACCCGTCGGCTCGGGGATTGTAATATGGCTCGAGTCCGTAGCGGCATCCTCCCGTGCAGTCGACCACCCTCGACGCTCCCTTAGCCGCCTGTGGATTTTTCGCGACAAGCTCCAGCCCAGTCACCTCGTAAAGCTGCTCCGTAAAACCAAGCTCGTCGCAGACCGGGCAGCCGGGATCCTCGACAAGGACACCCATGCTCTTCCCGAGGCTTGTAACCTTGATCTTACCCCTGTGTTCTGCGTTTACGGTTTTTTCGTCGCTCATGTCGAGCTAAGTCTACGGGTTTTCCGGACTATGTGTCAAGCAGAATTCGGGGACCGGAAACAATTCGGTTCCCGCAAGATTGGATGATGTAGAAGTTTAGATAACCGAATTGGTTCCCGTACCCGAATCACTCTTACAATAAACTTGCCCGTTTCACGGGAATTTATAAACCTTTCGCGGGTAGTTTTGCTATAATAACCTCTTCATGAGCCCGATAGGACGAATATTCGGTCAGGGCCGGGCTGTCGAGTCCCTTCTGAAAAAAGCCAACGTCGCTTTCGGTAAGGAGGATTGGGAGACAAGCTCGCAGATTGCCCGTGAACTGCTCGAACGCATCAATCCCGCGAAACCCGGAAAGTTCTCGCATGGGCTTCTGCGTGCCTATTACCTCAAAGCCGCGTCGCTTTATAAGCTCGGGAAAACCGACCTAGCCATCGACGTGATCAAAGAGGCTTTGGGCCAGGATGACGGGCTTGGGGACATAGCCAAGCTCCTCGCAGGCATCGCGGGCTTATCCGATGATCCCAGGTTCATTGATATACTCGAAGCGTTCCTCAAGAAGGTCCCCGACAATAATTTCATCGCTCTTACGCTCGCCGATAAATATGTCGACAGCGGCAGATTCGACGACAAGGCGGTCGCGCTGTTCAAGAAGGTGTATCAGCGAACGCCGGACAATAAAAAAGTGATTTACGGCCTCGCGATGGGACTCGGGCGGCAGGAGAAATTCGACCGTAACTCTCTCGCGATCTACCGCCGGGCTTTTCACGAAAACTCCGCGAATAACGAGATCCTGTACGCTTTAGCAAAGACATATTCCAGCCAGAACCCGCCGGTGTCGGAGGCGCTTCCCGTCATTGAGCGCGCGCTGAAATTTTTCCCGGACGAGAAGCCCTTTACCGAAGCGAAAATCTCGATTCTGGCAAGCCTTCCCGCTCTCTCGCCGGACCAGGTCAAAATCCTCCTGATAACCTACAAAAAATCGAAGGACCCCGACCTTGCGCTGAAACTCGTCAACCACCTCCTTGCAATGCACGCCGACGACAATGACGCGTGCGCGGTGTACGAGACAGTCTGGCGGAAACACCCCAAGAAAACGACGCTTTTGAGCATCCTCGCGGAAAGATACAGGCTCGCGGGACGAACCGACCCTGTCGCCGTTGAAATTTACCAGTCATTCTTCGACGAGATGCCCAGAGAAAGGGAAAACAGTTTCTATCTCGCCCGTTATTACGCCAGGAAAAAAGATGCGAACGAGTCCGCTATCCTTGTATATCAACAGGCATTAAGGGACATCCCGTCCGGCGAACTGAACGATATAGTGATCGCACTGGCAACGGCATATCTCGCCACTGGACGCAAGGATGAGGAGTCCGCACGGATCTACCGTACGGCATATGAGATCGACGGCGGCACATACAGCTACCTCGTCGCGCTAAGGGATGTTGCAAAGGACGGGGGACGGATGGATGGTCCGCGCGCGAACCCGTTGATTAAATTTATTCAACATCCTGAGACAAAGGAACAGGACGCCAAATCTCTGGCAAAACTGCTTGGACCGGTCCTCGCCACAGAACAGCGTTCCGATCCGGACGCAGCGTATGTCTACAGGCTGAATGTCGCGAATAAAGTTGCGTCAAAAGAGGAAGAAACTCACTTCGCGAACCACCTTGTCCAGACCGGGGAAGCAAAAATAGGCGATCTTCCCATGCTTGAACGGGTATTTGCGCGTGAGGAAAGCAACGAGCTTGCCTCCGTATTGACAAAACTTTACCGCCAGACGGGCGCGCCGGATGAAAAACGCCTGAACAAAATAATCCTGGCCCTGAAAAAGGACCCGACCGACCGCGAGCTCGCCTACTGGGCGCTTCCGTACATACTCAACAGCCACGGCGACAACGCTGCGCTCTTTCCCCTTATCTCGGAACTGTTCAAACAGGGGCATCTCAGCGGATCGAAGGACATCAAGCCGGGAGTTGTGGCGCGGACCGCGACACGGATCGCGCGCGACCGTGTCCGCGAGGGAAATTTCAACGAGGCGATCGCGGTACTTAAAGAAGCGTTTAAGAAAGAAAAAGACCCAATCCTGCAATACCTTCTCGGAGTCAGTTACCAGGGAGCGGGCGATATCCAGACGGGCCTTGATATTTTCAAGAACCTGGTCAAGGTCAACAGCAGGAATCCGGCCTTCAGCTACCGCATCGCCGTCTTGAATATGCTCGGCGGGGACATTCAAAAAGCCCGTCAGGAGCTTGAGGGGCTTGCGACCGTTCACCCTCACCATCCAATGGTATGCCTGCGCATGGGCCTTGTGAATGAATCGGAGGGCGATCTTAACGCAGCCAATGCCGAGTACCTGAAGGTCACGTCGGGAGACAACAAGGTCGTTGCTTTCGCGGCCTATCGAAGGGGAATTATCGAATGCGCGCGCGGAAACTGGGAACAGGGACTCCAATTACTGGATTCTGCCGCAGGGGGCGGGATTAAAACTCCTGTGCTGGACGAATCGCGTCTGGTCGCAAGGATGGTTCTAGTCGATCTCGACCTGAAAAAAGAATCGCTGGACTCGTCCGAGCAAAACCTGAATACGCTCACGCAGGAAAAACGTCAGCCGTGGCTGCAGGCGACGGTCGAGCGCTTGCTCCGGCTCGCGCTCATTCATTTTAAAAAAGGCGATGAGCAGTCCGCTCGGCGTGCCCTGGAAACTGCCGAGGCGACAGGGATCCTCGACAGCCGCGTAAGCAGCCTTATCGCCGCGCTCGACATCACATCCGGACGTCCCAAGGCGGCTATCGAACGGATGGAGCGCGCACTCGGTTACCGCGATAAATCAGGCAACAAACTGGCGCACAGGTTATGGACCATTATCGCTCTAAGGCTTGGCAGACACGACGACGCTCGCGAGGCTGCGGAATGGCTTATCGCCCGGAAACAGCCCGATGCCGTAAAGCTCAGGTTCCTCGGAGTGTGGCGAAACCCGATCGAGGTCGACTGGCCCGGCGTGCTTGACGGTTACAGGTATGAAGACCTTGAAAACCAGTTTGGATTCCCGGTCGGCATGATCGGCCGCATGGCATATAAGCGCGCCGACTATGCAGGCGGAGCCAAATACCTCGAAACATACTACAAGGACCAGTCCAAACCCGACCGCATCGAAGCTGAATTTCTGCTCGGCCTGATGTATATCAAGCTCAAGAAGCCCAACCTCGGACTTCACTACTGGAGCCATATCCTCGCGGAGGGGTACAAGGAGCTGAAGGGTCGTCAGAGAGCCGACGGCCTTCTGCTGCTGGGATACCATTTCCTCGAACACGGCGAGCCGGACAAAAGCCGCGAGGCGTTCAAACTTGCCGGTGAAGCGGGCGCGAGCGAGGATGAGATCCAGAAGGGCATCGCATACTCTCACCTGCAGGCAGGATACCTCGCCGCCAAGTCGGAGAACCTTCTGGGCGCGGTACAGGAGTGGGAGAAGATTCTCGCGATGGACCCCGATAACTGGCAGGCGATACAGAATCTCGGTCTCGCTCATGTATGGATCGACAATATGGAAAAGGCGCTGAATTACTTTGAGACGCTTTTTTCCATTTGCCAGGAGAAACCGGAGAAAATCGACGAGGAGTACCATTCGTTCATCTTTGAAGAAACCCGCAAGATGATCAACCAGCTCGTTAACATTCGAGGCACCGAGCAGACGCGCGGAGAGGTCAAGACCGAAATGCTCCTTGACGAAATAAAATCCTCGAACAGCCATTACTGGACCCTCGGCGTTAAGAAGGGCGCCACCGCCGAGGAAGCTCAGGCTCAGTATTTCAGGCTCATCAAAATATACAATCCCGAAAAATACCCGCAGGACTTCATGATCCTGGAAAAAGCGTATGAGTTCTTCGCCAAACCGGGGCTCCTGAGGAAAAACGAGCAGGTTGTGTTCAACGCGTTTCATTTCCGTCAGCTGAGCGACGCGGAAGCGGGCGGGCTCAGCGAAATCCCGCCGTCGCCGCAGATTGTCGAGCACCTCCGCAGGGAGCTCGACCCCAGAAATCATGTCGACTACGACGGGCTTCTCAAGGATTCGCTCGAGGCGGACGAACGCCTGCCTAAACTGAACACATCTCCCGATTTCAATGTCCCCGACTATCTCGCAAGCTGGTAAGTCTTGTTGCTCCAAATAAATGGCACACTCAAACTGAGCGACAGCGTGTTTGTGTGTGCTGACATGAATACCGTAGAATCGACTATAATTTCATCGAACCTTTTCACTTTCCCGGTTATCTCACATCTTGCTGCACCGTTTCGCGGTGCGGGGACAACTTATGGAGGCATTTGAATGATCCCGAAATTCAGACCAACAACGATCTTCGCTATTTTATTAACGACAATTTTCTTTTCATTGGCGCCCGGGGCTTACGCGCAGGGAATTATTATCGACCCGAACGATATCCCCGACTGGGTCCCGGCGCCGGATTATTACCCATGGCCCGCGCAGCCCATCACGCTCCAGAGCCAGGAAGTGAATATCGAAATCGACGGGCAGTTCGCGCACATCAAAACAACTCAGATTTTCAAAAATAACACGTGGACCGACCTCGAGGGCACATGGGTGTTCCCTGTCCCGCACGGCGCCGATATCTCCAATTTTTCGCTCTGGCTCGACGGAAAAGAGCTTCTTTCCGAAATTCTGGACGCCGGTCAGGCAGCGTCGATTTACCATCAGATCGTCGCGTCGATGCGCGATCCGGGGCTTCTGGAATATGTCGATGACGGCCTTATCCGCGCAAATATCTATCCAATTCCCGCGGGCGGAACAAAACAGATCGACATGGAATACGACTGGCTTCTCGGCATGGATTCGGGCCTCATGAAGGTCACTGTCCCGCTGAAACTGGACGGCTACTCCATAGACGTAATCCAATCGCTGACCATCAATGTCGATATAAAGTGCGACGATAAACTCGGGACGATCTACTCGCCAACCCATGATATCGATGTCGATTACGATGGTCCGCACCACGCCACTTTGGGATTCGAGAAGTCGGAATATCGTCCCGCCGGCAATTTTATTCTCTATATTTCACGCCCGGCAGCCCCGGTCGGAGTCAACCTGCTCACGCATTCGACTGGCAATGACGAGGGATATTTCCTCGCGATGATCGCGCCCGAGTATGACGATACAAATATAAAAATTGTGCCGAAGGACTTCGTCTGCGTGCTCGACACATCCGGCAGCATGGCCGATGACGGCAAAATCGACCAGGCGAAGGAAGCGCTCGACTTTATCTTCAGAAATCTGAACGACGACGACCGTTTTCAGCTCATCACTTTCGCCACTAACGTATATCCATACTATGAAGGCTGGTCGGAGGCCACATCCGAGAATTTAGAGGATGTCAGAGAACATATCGACGGCATCCGAGCGAGCGGCAGCACAAATATATACAAAGCTCTGGAAGAGGCTCTGAAGCTGGAACCCGCGCCAGGACGTCCGATGTATGTGATTTTCCTTACCGACGGGCTTCCCACTGTCGGCGATTCGACCGAACCGGCTGTAATAATCGATCATACCAACCAACTCAACTCTGAAGTAAACGGACGGATTTTCAGCTTTGGTGTCGGGAACGATGTCGATTACGATTTCATCGACCGCCTCTCGCGCGAGAACGGCGGGTACACGTCCAATGTCGCGCCAGATGAGGACCTCGAGCAGCCGCTCAGCGAGTTCTATGAGAAAATTCAGTCGCCGGTACTGACGGATATCGATATACAGATCGATGGAACGCGCATCTACGACATGCTTCCCGTCGACCTTCCCGACCTTTTCCTCGGAAGCCAGCTTATTCTTACCGGACGGTATGTCGGTAATGGAAGAGGAAATGTTCTTTTGACCGGGAATGTCGGCGACGACTCCCAAAACTTCTCTTATGCCGTTAATTTCGAGGAAAATCGCGACAACGACTTTATCCCGAGGCAGTGGGCGAATCGACGTGTCGGTTACCTGCTCAATCAAATCCGGCTCTACGGCGAAAATCAGGAAGTGAAAGATGAAATTGTCGAGCTCGCGATGCGGTATGGGATCATCACGCCGTACACAAGCATGCTTGTTGTCGAGGACGAGAGCCCGATCATGCCGATGGACGATTTTGTTCTGAGGGACTCCGTCGTGAATATGCCCGGTGCTGAAGGCGGAGGTTTTGGCGGTGACCTTAGTGCCCGCATGTCTCCACCGGAAGCCGCGAGAGTGGCGTCAGAGGAGCTAGGTGAAATGGAGTCTGGCGCGATAATGGAAAAGGATGAAGGTCTGGAAGGCGCGGTTGAGTACGCCGGCGACAAGACCTTCTACATGAACAACGACGGTTTCTGGGTCGACAGTGTATATGATCCCGACACGTATGATTCAAGCGATGAGTTCGTCGTGGTCTATCTCTCTGACGAGTACTTCGATCTTCTGACCGAAAAACCCGAGATCGCCGATTATCTTACCGTCGGGGATTCGATTGTTCTTGTCTACGAAGGCGCTGTATACCGCATAAAACCTGAGTAGCAGAACGGCAATTAGTTTTCACTCATATTGAAGCCAACAAACAACCCGGGACCCACAATGTCCCGGGTTTTTGCGTTTTCACAGTTCAATTGAAAATAAAAAAAGACCCACCATAAATGGTGGGGTACCGAATTTCAATAATTAATATTATGACCCCTTCCCCGTCTTCCCGGTGAATGTAAATCCCCGAATCAAGACTCCAGGGACATCATAGCTGCCAATAGCGCTCCACCATGCGCCGCACGGATGCGCTTTATTCTCAATGGCGTCGATGCGTTTCCACGCGTCCAGCATACCGGCTGTGAATCTGAGATCTTTAATGGCGTGCTTGACCTCGCCGTTCTCGACCACCCATGCGCCGTCGCGGGTCATCCCGGTCATCACGGCCTGGCGCGTGTCGAGAAGTCCGTTTACGTAATGGAATCGCGTGACCTGTATGCCCCTGTCGAGCATCTTCACCATCTCGCCGAGGCTCTTATCACCGGTTTTGACTTTTAGATTCAGGGGGAGCGAGTCTGACGGCATCGATCCCGGACCGAAACTGTGCCCTGTCGGTTCTTTCCCCTCCCTCTGAGCCGCGAACCTGCTCCACGAGACCTCGTTCGCGACACCCTTGTCGATCAATGTGAGTTGTTTTCGCGGGACTCCTTCGAAATCGAATGGCAGCCCCATCATGTTGCCGTTGTATGCGTCATCGGTGATGGTTATTTTGTCCCCGGTGATTTTCTGCCCGAACCGTCCGGCGAGTGGACTTCGTCCATCCTGTACCGCACGTCCGCTGAACGCGATGTAGTTAAACCACTCGACCAGTTCCGTGAAAGCCGCAGCTTCCAGAACGACATCCCACGCGCCGGGTTCTATTACTACCGGATTTCTCGCAAGAACGGCTTTTTTGCACGCGGTTCCGTATGTGTCGGCAAAATCCGCGGACGATACATCGCGGCCCGTGAGCGCCGCATAGCCCGATGGCGGGTCGTCCTTCTCTCCGTCCATCGCGACAAAGTTGCAAGAGAAACTGGTAAGAGGCTGATATCCTCTGACGCCCAGGGAATTTGCTATCGCGATCTCGCTGACCGCATTTTCAACCGCACCTGCAAGTGTGAGTCCGTCCTCTGCGCCTCTCGCGATAGCGTCCGCGGCGACTTTCGCCCTGTCGGACGGTCCCCAGGCTGCGGTCGCGTCGACCCATGTGTTCGTTACGCGATACTCAGCCTTCGGAAATGGTCCGGGGAAGCCTTCGAGCGGCTCCGACATCTTCATGATTTCAAGAGCGTTGAAGAGGCAGTCGAAAAGCCCTTCCGGAGTGAGTACATTTGTCGTCGCGACTCCGACCATGTCGTCGCGCGAGACCCGGATCGACACATCGGTCGATTCCTTGCTCACGTTCTGGTGAATGGTCGAGTTCGCGAGACGCGTGAGTCCGCTCGCGGTGTGCGAGAATACTATTTCGCAGCCGGCGTCCCCGCATTTCGCGATGATATCGTCGGACATCATAAATAATTTATCTTTTCCGATTAACTTTGTCATGACTGGCCTCCCACGCTCACGTTTCTGAATCTTGACGGCGACGCGCCGTGCGCCACGTGCGCGGACTGCATCGGCTCTCCCTTCCCGCAGGACGGGATTCCCCATATGTGCCAATATTTCTCGTTGCAGATGGCATCGCACGAGTTCCAGAATTCGGGTGTAATGCCGGTGTAGGCGGGATTTTTCACGGGACGGGCAAGTTTGCCGCCCTCGATGATCCATCCGATCTCGCATCCGAATTTGAAATTGACCCTGCGGTCGTCGATCGACCACGATTTATTCGTCTGCAATAAAATCGCGCCGTCGGAATCGCCTATCAGTTCGTCATATTCCCAGTCGCCGGGCGCAAGGTTGATGTTTATCATTCGGATGAGCGGCATGTTCGACCATCCGTCGGCTCGCATCGCCCCGTTCGCGCGATGTCCTGTCAGCGACTGACATTCGCGGCTGGAGAGGTAGCCGACAAAAAGCCCGTTCTTGATGATGTCGGTTCTGGTCGATTTCACGCCTTCGTCGTCGTAACCGAACGTCCCCAGTCCGCCGGGAGAGATCGAGTCGGCGTAAATGTTTACGATATCGGATCCGTATTTCAGATTCCCGACCAGATGCGGCTGCATGAACGATCCGCCCGCGAGACTGATCTCGGTTCCCAGAACCCTGTCAAGCTCGATCGGATGACCGTTCGATTCGTGAATCTGGAGCGCGAGCTGGTCGCCGAAGATGATGATGTCGCGTTTGCCGGCGGGACATGTTTCGGCCGTGAGCAGCATAACCGCTTCGTCGCGAATTCGCTCCGCGTTTTCGAGAAGCTTCATCTCATCGACATGCTCCCATCCGCGCTTTGCCCAGTCGCCCCGGAAACTGTTGGGGTATGTTCTGCGCTGGACCTCGTCGCCGTCCTTAGCCGTGACCTCATAGCCCGAGCCGGACTCGACCAGATGCTGCATGATGTCGGCGCCCTCGGTCGAGACGAATCTCTTGTTGATGTGGAGCGCCCCGCAGGATGCTTCGGTCGCCACAACTTTCTCATGGGCGCTGATCACGTCGGAGATTTTCGAGAGCATCTGAATTTTTGCGTTGAGCGGGACCTCGAACGGGTCCTTCTCGACCGGGGTTTCGTAGGTGTCCTGATAGATTTCGATTTCCCCGAGTTTCACGGCCTTCTTTTTTGTCGTGGCGCTTGCCTTGGCGATCTCGAAGGCTTGCTCCGCGACCGTGACAATGTCGGCCTCGGTCTGGGACGCAATGCCCGCGAATCCCCAGGCCCCGTCCACGATGACGCGCACGCCGACGCCTGAGTCGGTCGAGCGGTTCACGGCTTCGACACGTCCGTTGCGAAGTACTATGGTCTCGTTCCTGAGCTCCTCGGACCTCGCGTCGGCGTAGTCGCATCCAAGTTTTTTAAGGCGGTCGATCGCCGCCGGCAGAAATTCCATATGAGCCTCCTGTCTCCGATATCAACGGAGAAGAGCGTAAGTGCGTTCAATGTTTGAGAAAGTACAAACCAATCCATGTCTACCCGCGTGCGCCTCGGTCAGGTGGCTGTCAGATGACGGTCAGGCAACCTGGTCCGGGGTGTCACGCGAGGCAATTATGGCAAAATTAGTTGAATTTGTCAACTAAATTTCCAGCGAGGACATCATAGCATTTAGCGTGGGCATTTCTCATCTTTATCACGACATCCCGGATTATCTTTTAATCCAATTTCGATCCCATATGTCGCCTCCATGCGGAGCGAGTCTTCGAGCGTAGCATGGAGATTCTCTCTTAAAAAGCAAGGCCGGAAGTCGGAAAAAAGTTCAAGCCGCTGGCGGCTCGGGCATTTTGTAGAACTTCGACCCGTCGAAGGGCTGATCGTTTTTCAGCATGCCCCAGATGGCGTGCAGCAATTTTCTCATGACCGCGGTATTCGCCACCGGCTTCTTCTTGCCCATTCCGACCAGGTGATCGAAATATGCCTTGATGTGGGGATCGTGCTGGTGCGCGACCATCGCCGGCATGTGTAGGGCGGTCCTGAGATATTTGTTGCCCTGTTTGCTGATCCCTTTTATCACGTTCACCGATGTGCCCGACTTGTATTCGACCGGGTCGAGCCCGGCCATCGCGACAAGCTGCCTGGCATCGATGTCGGCGGGCATACACGCGATCTCGCCCAGGATCAGAGTCCCGCTTGTCTCAGCGATCCCGCTGATCGATATGATCAGCTCGAACATCCTCAGAAGCTCGTCGCTCGAACTGATGATCTCCATTGCCGCCGCTTTTAGTTCACATATGGACTGTTCAATCTGCTCGATTGATTTTTTCAGGCTGCGGAGAATCGCCTCCGGCGTGGTCTTCGTGCGCTCCGCCGCGTGCAGACGATTCCGCTCCTCGACCTTCATTTCCGAGAGCGCGTGGATGCGTCTCGCGATGCACCTCAGCGACCGCGCCTCCTCCGAAGGCGGGTTGTACGGCCTGAACTCCATCTTCTTCGCGTACTCACTCAGAACCATCGCGTCCATCGTGTCCGTCTTGCCGCGCCTCATCGACGCCTCCGCGAAACGGCGGACAGCGCGTGGGTTGGCCTCGCAGATCTGCACGTTCCGGCTGTCGGAAAGCAGAATGGCCATGTCGAGGCCGTACACGCCCGTCGATTCGAAGACCGCGCGCACGAACCGGTCCGTTTTCATCTCCAGGAACTTTTTGAGCTTACGATGTCCTGCGGGGGTGTTGGCGAATTCTTTCCTGACGAGTTTGCCCTTGCGGGTCAGCGCTACCTCGAGCGTCTTGTTACTCACATCGATTCCAGCGTAGTCGATATTGTCCATTTTCTTCTCCTTTGCTACACTGGTTGCCGGAACGCGAGTTCCTCGGGCTTCCCGACCCTGTATCGTCCCCGGTCGACCTTGTAGATGCAGACTCAATGGTCTCGGATTCTCTTCGGCCTTGGGGAAGAGGGCGGGGAGCCCATCTCCAAGTCAGGCTCTTTGGCCTCAGTCGTCTTGGGCTTCCTCCGCCCGATTCACCATGTCCGGTAACCACTTATTATGATTGACCGTTCTGGTTATTTAGTTACTTGGTAAGATACAAGGCGTCTCACATTATGCACACTTTGGATTAGTGCAGTAGGTGACGCCAGGGATGGCGTCATGCAGGAAGGCACGGATGCCTTCCCTCCGCGCGGGGAGTGAATCGATACCCGAACAACCTGTGGCGCCTCCAAGCGAGAGCAGGTATCGTACAAGCCTCCCATAAACGTCCCGAGCTTGGAGGCGTATCAGTTTACGCACACTTTCGATGCGTGCCCCAGATGACGCCAGGGATGGCGTCATGCAGGAAGGCATCGATGCCTTCCCTCCGTGAAGTGTCAAATCATTTATGTCACCGGACCGATTTCTCGAGATCCGGAGTGCTCACGCGTGACCCGTCGTTCAAAAATACCTTCACGCGACGTGCCGAGACGAACACATTGTCCCCGACCGAAATGTTCAATTCCCCAAGACGCTCGATCGGGATATGCGCCTCGTAGGTTTTTTTGTTCCCCGGATACATAAGTTCGATCCGCGCGACCGGACCCACATCCCTTATCGCCACAACCTTCGCCATAAGTGAGATCTCCCCGCGTTTCTCACGGCTTAGCTGGAGATCGTGAGGACGGACATACGCGGTTGCTTCCGAATCCGGCGCGTCGGCGAGGTCGGGAACTTTGAGCCGGACATCGCCCATGAACGCGACCCCCTGGCTCACCCTACCCCGGAACAAATTCACATTGCCGATAAATTCATAAACGAACGGCGTCGCGGGATCGTTGTAAATCTGGACCGGTGTCCCGATCTGCTCGACCCGCCCGCAGTTCGTGACCGCGACACGGTCGGCGACCTCGAGAGCCTCTTCCTGATCGTGCGTGACGAAAACGCTCGTGATGTGAAGCTCGTCGTGAAGCCGCCGCAGCCATTTTCGAAGCTCGGCACGGACCTTTGCATCCAGCGATCCGAACGGCTCGTCCAGAAGCATCACTTTCGGCTCGACCGCAAGCGCTCTTGCGAGAGCGACACGCTGACGCTGTCCGCCCGAAAGCTGCGACGGATAGCGATCCGCGAATTGGTCGAGCTGTACAAGGCTCAGAAGCGACATCACTCGTTCGCGGATCTCGCGCCTGGGCGGGCGATGTCCCCGCGGCTTGACCCTGAGCCCGAACGCGACGTTCTCGAAGATGTTCATGTGACGAAACAGCGCGAAATGCTGGAACACAAACCCGACCTGCCGTTCTCTTACCGACGTTTTTGTGGCGTCACACCCATGAAAGAGGACGCTGCCGGAGTCCGGAGTTTCAAGCCCCGCTATGATTCTCAGGAGCGTGGTTTTACCGGACCCGGACGGCCCTAGCAGCGCAAACAATTCACCGTCCTTTATCTCAAGGCTGATGCCGTCGAGCGCCTTGAAATTCCCGAATTTTTTTGTCACGTTGCGAATTGAAATGTCCATTACGCAAAACCTCCAGCCTTTCCGGAATTCACGCGTAAATCATGCCTCCATTCGAGAATGCTCCGCGCGGTGATTGTCAACAGTGCCAGGAGAGACAATAGCGACGCCACCGCGAACGCAGCCGAGAACTGATATTCGTTGTAGAGGATTTCGACATGCAGAGGCAGTGTGTTTGTAACTCCGCGCATGTGTCCCGAAACAACCGACACCGCGCCGAACTCGCCCATCGCGCGCGCGTTGCAGAGAATCACGCCGTAGAGAAGTCCCCACTTGATATTTCCGAGCGTCACCCTGAAAAACGTCTGCACCCCGCTTGCCCCGAGTGTGAGCGCGGCCTCCTCTTCGTCGGTGCCTTGCGACTGCATCAGGGGAATCAGCTCCCGCGCAATAAACGGCAGCGTGACGAACAAGGTCGCGAGTATCACTCCGGGTATCGCGAAGATGATTTTGATATCGTGCTCGGATAACCATGGTCCGAACCATCCGCGCAAGCCAAAGAGAAGCACGAAAATCAATCCTGCGATGACCGGCGACACCGCGAACGGGAGGTCGATGAATGTGATCAGTACTCCCTTCCCTCGAAAGCGGAATTTTGTGATAGCCCAAGCCGCCGCGACGCCAAAAACCATGTTAACAGTGACCGATATCACCGCGGTCAGGAGCGTAAGACGTATCGCGGAGAGGGCGTCGGCACTGATCATCGAGTCGAAGTAGGTTACTAAGCCGTTCTTTAACGCCTCCGAAAACACGATGACAAGCGGCAGGACAAGAAATAACGCCAGGAAAACGAGCGCGGTAATCGTGAGGATGAATCTAACTCCCATCGGCTCTGTGAGGTCGTCGACCGTTCTCGGTCCGCGAATACATCCCTGCATCGCGGGATCTATTTTGACTTCCATGATCTCACCATCCTGTCCTTGTCAGATATTTACTTGTCCAGCGCTGAAGCAGGTTGATGACAAGCAGCATGATGAAAGACGCGACTAGCATCACGACAGCGATAGCGGTCGCGCCTGTGTAATCGTACTGCTCGAGCTTCGTAATAATCAGCAGCGGGACAATCTCTGTCTTCATCGGCATGTTCCCGGAGATGAAAACGACAGAGCCGTACTCGCCAAGTCCCCGCGCGAACGCGAGAGCGAACCCGGTCAGAATCGCCGAGATTAGTTGCGGTAAAACAACGAGTGAAAAAATCTGAATCCGCGACGCCCCGAGGCTTCCCGCGGCTTCTTCCATCTCTTTACCAAGGTCCTGAAGCACAGGCTGGACCGTCCTCACGACAAACGGCAGTCCGATGAAGGTCAGCGCGAGGATTATTCCAAGCGGTGAGAATGCGGCTTTGATCCCATGTTCGAGAAGCCACTTCCCGATCCAGCCGTTCGGACCGTAAACCGCGGTCAGCGCGATTCCCGCGACCGCGGTCGGAAGGGCGAAGGGGAGATCGACCAGCGCATCGATAATGCTCCGTCCAGGGAACCTGTACCTGACAAGCACCCATGCGACAAGAAAACCGAAAACTGCATTTATCGACGCTCCGGCGAATGCCGTGAGGAAGCTGAGTCGGAAAGATGCCATTACCCGCTGGGTCGTGACGGTTTCAACGAACTCGCCCCATGTGAGGCCGGTCGTTTTCGCCACAACCGCGCTCAACGGAATGAAGACCAGAATACCCAGGTAGAAAAGTGTGTAACCAAGCGAAAGACCGAATCCCGGGATGATGCTTTTTTGTTTCCCCCATATTGGAAATTTCATCTTTACACCCCCAATCATCCACCGGGTTGATAAATCTGATCGAATATCGCGCCGTCTACGAAGAACTTCTCCTGAGCGGCATCCCATCCGCCGAAAACCTCGTCGATCGTGAATAAATTGATCGAGGGAAACTCGGACGCATGCCTCTCCATAACGCTTTCCATGGACGGGCGGTAATAATGCTTCGCGATTATCTCCTGTCCTTCTTCGGTGTAGAGGTAATCAAGGTACGCCTGCGCGATTTCACCAGTTTCATGTTTCTCGGAGAATGTATCGACAAGGGTCACGGGCGGCTCGGCGAGAATGCTTACCGACGGGATCACGATCTCGAACTTGTCCGTGCCGAATTCGTTGACCGCGAGATACGCCTCGTTCTCCCACGCAAGCAGGACATCGCCCATTTGACGTTCCACGAAAGTTGTGGTGGAACCGCGGGCTCCCGAATCGAGAACGGGGACATTTTTATACAGGTCCGTCACAAACCGCAAGGCACTGGCTTCATCGCCGTTTGATTTACGAAGCGCGTAACCCCAAGCGGCGAGAAAATTCCATCGCGCACCACCGGATGTCTTGGGATTTGGCGTGATGATGGAAACACCCGGCCGGACCAGGCTGTCCCAGTCGGTGATATTTTTAGGATTGCCGACTCGCACAAGAAAAACGATTGTCGATGTGTAGGGACAACTGTTGTGTTCCAGGCGTGTCTGCCAGTCCGGTTTGATCAGTCCGGCTTTCGCGATCGCGTCGATGTCATAAGCGAGCGCGAGAGTGACTACATCGGCTTCAAGGCCCTCCATAACGGCTCGAGCCTGGCTGCCTGAACCCGCATGACTCTGGCGGATTGTGACATCCTGCCCCTTTTCGACTTTCCAGTAATTCGCGAAGGCGCGGTTGAAATCCTCGTACAACTCCCGCGTGGGATCGTACGAGACATTGAGAAGTTCGACCGGCGGGAGCTGTACCGCGCTGCCGCCATTGTCGGGTGTTTGATTGGTACCATCCGCATTTCCCTGTTCCCCCTTCCGGCCCGGACAAGCCGTAAGCAATGCCATCAGGACTAATGCTGCGGCGATTGTGAATAGTGTTTTGTGACCAGCCATAGTCACACCTCCGATGTTTATTAGAATTTAATAAATAGTGCTTAAATAAATAGCGTTTAAATAATCACGACCTAATTGGTAGTATATATCATCAAAAAAAATGGCCGCGATTTTATGCTATCAGTTTCAGGCGTCAATTCCGATCATTTCAGCTCCAGCGAAACCGGGTTCTCCTTCACAAGGTCGGCGAGAGTCAGCCGATCCATCAAGTCGGCGGTGTTGTTGCGAATCTCCAGAAAAACCCTTCGGAACTTGCACATTGGTTCCTGAGTACACTTCTTGTAATCCGCCACCGACGTGCATTTTATAGGCGCCAGAATGCCGTCAAAGTGGCGTACAATCTGGCCCATAGTGATTTTTTCAGGGCTTTTGCCGAGCACATAACCGCCGTTGCGTCCCGACACGCTCTGCACCCAGTTCTTTTCTTTCAATTCGAGGAGAATTTGTTCGAGAAATCTTTTCGGGACATCGTTCCTGCGGGCAAGCTCGCGTATCGGGATCGGTCCGCGACCGTGATGCTCGGTCAGGGTGACAAGCGCCCTGAGAGCGTAATCGGTTTTCCGGGAGATTCTCATCGCCGATCTGGATTATACAGCTAAATATCTACCAAGTCAATCGTTATTTGTGAAATTCGGAAAATTTTTCCGTCGATCCGGATCAGACATCCGGCTCGTAGAGACCATCCCCATCGTCGAAAATATTGAGCTGATAAAATCCGATCGAATCCCACTCAGGATCATCGTACTTCCAGAGATCGACATCGTTTCCGTAGAAATAATTCCCGGATATTTCGAGTATCCGCTGCTCATCGAAGACGGAATCCACCCAGTACGGAAAATCCCAGATCGCGATGCCGGCCCAGAAACAGTCATGGATGTCGTTGTTGACGATCCGGACGACCTCCGAGTTGTCCACCCAGATCCCGTAGTAACCGCTGCCGTGAATGTTGCAGTTGGAAATTCTGATGTCCTCGCAACCCGTGATATTTATGCAGCCCTCGTAGCACTGTTCGGTCGTGTCGTGAAACAGATTCAGATAGTCGATTTCTATATCGTAACAATTCGTCAGCGTGATCAACGTCCGGAATGGATCGTCGCTTGTGATGGAGGCGTCGAATCCGGTTAATCTGATATCGGCGCTGAATTCAGGGAAGTTGATCGCCTCGTACTCGCCCGGGGCGAGGAAAATCGTGCAGCCGGGATATGAAAGCTCGAACGCTTCTGCGACACCGCGCGCTGTGGCGTAAAATCCGAAGTCCCCGGCATCTTTAAGAATATATTGTCTGCCGCTCACCAGTATTGTCCTCGACGGATCGCAGTCGAAATCGAATGTATCAACATCGAATCCGCTCCCGTCCGTGGGAATTTCCTTTGAATATGTCGGCGCCGGCAGGGCTAGAAATATCATTGCGATCAGAAATAAAGGCATGAATTTTAGTGACATGGTCGCTTCCTCCAGGATATTCCGGTGACCGATTATAGCATTTATTAAGTCGTGCAAATACTCCACATATTTTTTAGAAACAAACTTATAGCGGGGACTGGCACACCGATTTCGCCTGGCGGGGACTGGCACACCGATTTCGCCTGGCGGGGACTGGCACACCGATTTCGCCTGATGATGACCTTCACTTTTTTACATATCTCGACAGGCGAAATCGGGGTGCCTGTCACCGCCAAAAGATGCCAAAACAAAAAAAAAAAACGGGGACATCCCGTCATGTTCTCACAACAGAATGTCCCCGGTAAGTGAACGCGTTCGAATTTTAGTCAACTGCATTCCGCGCAGGACTTAGCCCTTCTTGAATTGGGCGATCTCCTCCTCGACCCCGTCGAGCTCTTTCGCGATCTGGTCGCGGTACGCCTCCAGGCGCTCGAGTTTCTCGGCTTTCGAGATAAACTTGCGGCTGATTCCCGTCCCGCAGCAGTCCTGTACATCCTGAGGACCGCAGCATTCGGCAGTATGCCCGCCTGCCTTTACGATAACAACCTTACAACCCTTGAGTCCTTCTTCGCCGATAAAGTTTTTGATCATCTCGGGATCACACATGGATTTCACCTCCTTTACTTGACGATGGTAAAATAATTAAGCGATTGCGCAAGTACTTAATTATTGGCGAAAAAATTTTCACTGCTTTTTAAGCTCCTCGATACGTTCCTTTACACGGTCCAGCTCGCGCTTAAGCTCATTCTCATACTCCGAAAGAAGCTTGAGGCGGTCCGGTTCGCCGACCTCCGACGTATCCTTAGACTTCTCATCCCCGCAGCAGTCACACGAGCAGACTTTGATTAGCACCTTCCCGCAATCTTCCAAGGCGGTTATATTGATGTCGTAAGGGACAAAATACCCCTGGCGCTCGTCACGGACCAGCCCGGCCTGTTTGAGAACCTTCAGGTGCTGCGACACGGCGGACGCGCTGATGTCCAGGGCATCGGCGAGGTCGTTTACGCAGAGGGGTCCTTGCAGCTTAAGAAGGTCGAGGATCTTGAGCCGCGTATCTACGCTGAGGACCTTGAATAAATCGGCATGTAATCTGAACATGGTTCTAACCAATTAAGTATCTGCTTAAATACTGCAATTTTTCAAAGGGGATGTCAAGAGCTATTCGAAAAATCTGTAAAAAAATCACAATCTCTTGAATTTTGTCTTATAATTCTATCAGGAGGTGCGGCATGAAAAAAAACATAATAATTTTGATAATCATGCTCCCCGTATTTGCATCCGGATGCCTTATCCAGAACATCTACCCGATTTATTGCGAAGAGGAAACCATAAAGGACGATCAAATATTGGGTTGCTGGGTAACCCCAATGGACCTTTGGGAGTTCGTAGATGACGGGGATGGATATAGGCTGACTTACACCACAGAGGACAGGCGTGTCGGCACTTTCGATGTTCACCTCGCGCTGATCGAAGGAAATCTTATGCTCGACGTACTCCCGATCGAACAGCCGTTGACTTACTGGGACGGTTCGTCATGGTCCATGGACCAGCCGTTGTTCCTCATCTCCGACCATGCGTTTTTTGTCATCGACTCGCTCGAACCTGAAAAAATAGCGTTGAGGGCTCTGAACCCAACCAGGTTTGAAGATTTTTTCACGAGAGATCAACTTGTGAATCCCGAACCGGATATCGAGAAGGCGGAATTTGCCGTCCTTGCGCTTTCAACTGAAGAGTTTCGCCAAATCATCCTTGAAACGCTGGAAATCCCATTTACACCGTACGACCCGGAGGTCCAGAATAATGACGATACCTGGATTCCCTTTAATCTTAAAAAAATTAATCGCGACGAGATCCCTGACGAATGGTGGGTGGAGGGGGAACCTGACAAACTGAGGGAGAGGTAAACTCATCTGGATTAATATTTTATGGGCAGCTAATATGGACCACCTCCATGCTACGCTCGAAGACTCGCTCCGCATGGAGGCGACATAGGGGATTTTTCGCAGGGTCCGCATGGAGGCGACATAGGAGATGAGCGTTTTCGAGATGGCCCACCTCCATGCTACGCTCGAAGACTCGCTCCGCATGGAGGCGACATAGGGAAAGTTTTCATCCCAAATATAACACCGGCTGTTTTTTCTGTTAAAATGTCACAATAGACATCATTAAGGATATAATCTTGTTTCCCTCATCTCTACAGAAATGTGGGGCAACTATTAATGATAAGTAAAGGCGAGATCGCCCGAATCCTCGAGATGCACTCGGACGAAGTGCTTTCGGCCCTCGCCATTGTGCTTCCAGACCTCACCGACAGCGAGATCTTCGACCTCCTCGAACTTCTCGAGGACCCGGAGCGCTTCCAGACCCGCCTTCCCCTGCGTATCCGCCTTTACGCCCTCATCTATAATGAATCGAGACGTCCCGAGCTTCGCCTGATCGCCCTTCTGAGGCTGTTACGAAGGCTCGGATCACGTCGCGACACCCCCGACCTCGGCGATATCCCGTCGGATTCGACCGATTTCGCGGTTTTTGTCCGCGAGAAAGCAAATGAGCTTTCGGACAATTTATCTCTCACCGACGCTGTCTCATCCCTTGCCGATGCCACACTCGCCTACCGTACCGGTGATATCGCAATGATGAATTCAGCGACATCGAAAGGATTGAAAGCCATTTCCGAGATGGAAATCTGGACCGATCCGCCTGTCACATTAACCCCACTCGCGCTGCTTGTCGCGGAGACGGGTCACGAGCTTTACTACATCGCCGCCAACGCGGTATATCGGGCCGGCAATATCGAAAAGGCGCGCGAAATCGCGGAAACATGGTCAGGCCTGATCGAAAAATGGGAATCGATCCTCGGTCCGCTGACACGTCAGAGGTATCAGTACTATCAACTGGTCGGGCAGTTGAATTACGAGGTCGGTCTTCTGGAACCCGCTCTCGAAGCGTTTCACGAGGCCTTAAGTTATGCCCCGTCGCCGTATCGACGCGCGTTCATCTGGCTTAGACAGGCAAAAATCGAACGCGAGATGGCGCGTCTTGACGACAGTTGGATGCACGCTGTTCTCGCAATTGAAGCGTTCCTGGAAAGTCCTTTCCCGCAGGCAGCGGCGACATGGATCGAGTGGCTCGCTCTCGACGCGGACACACCTAATCGTAAAACTGAAATCGGCAGACTGAAAGATAAATTTGGCCGTATCGACCGCATCAACAGCCTCGAAATCAACCGGGTCACCCGCGCGATGACCGAGCTTTACCGAATTCTTGGCGAGTTGAGGACGACATCGAATCCCGAGAGACTAAATTTGCGTCTCGATACACTTATTGATGAGCTTGAAAACGCGGGTTCATGGAAAAACCTCGTGACATTGCTCGCTACGAAGGCGGTTGTCGCGGGACGGGTCAACGATCGGGATACTGTGGACAAGTCGATCTCACGGGCGAGGGAAATCATCAATTCGAAACTTACCGAGGATGTCCGTCCGCCGCAGGAATTCTTCCTCGAAAGCGCACACGCTCTCGCATTGAGAGATGTGGGGGCGTACGAAGAAGCCCTGAACACTCTTTTTGAAAAGGCTTTGGAGGCGCGGAAAAAGTATCCGGGCGGGTATGGTCCCGAGGAAAAAACGGCGATGGAGGCTATCTATTATCTCGGGGCGCTTTCCGGACTCGATCCTGAGTCCATAGATAGGAAAATACGTGATACAATTAGTAATATAAGGTGAACCTGAGACGCACTTGCACGTCTCATAGGTGACCAAAATGTTTAAAGGATTCAAACTAAAATTACTGATAACGCTTCTGGTCCTGATAACCCTCTTCATCGGACTGTCCTTCCCTGTGCATAGCGCGGGAAAGCATAATATGCAGCAGACAAGCATCATCTGCAAGGAAAAGACGGACGATGACCCGTGGGACCCCGGCGATGAATTCGTCCCGGTCAGGCCTTCGGAGTTGAAGATCAACAAACCGAGTCCGAACTTCCTGCTTGCCAAACGCAGCGACGACCCGTGGGATCCGGGCGATGAGGCGCCCCATAAAGTGGAGGTGCGAGATGTCTTATAAAGATAGAGACAGAAAACGCGCCTCCGCGCTTGAAATCCTAATCCACCTGTCCATGGCGCCGACATCGGGTGGGACCTTCTCATGGCAACTCGCTCCCGACCAGAAAAACCGGCTCGCGACCGACCTCCGCTGGATCGTCCTCAGGAAAATTTTCACCGAACTGAACGGCCGGTCGCCGTACAAAGCGCTCATTCAGAAGCATGCGGTCAGAGTCGATTCGCTCGACCGCGAGTTCTTCTCGGAAATTCTCGAAGTGGTCAGGCAGAGGCACGCGAAATCGATCGACATCTTCAAAATCCGCGAATTGAGCGAAATTGAATTGGTCGAGACCTACTTCATCCCGCTGATCCTCGAATGGTCGGAGAGCGAGAGGTCGACATCGGTGTCGCGCGAGCGCACTCCGAGCATGGAGGAGCTTGTCACGCACGAGGACGCATCAGGAAATATTTACACAAGGTTCCCCGATGAATTTTCCTGGGCTTTAACGCAGTATTCGCCGGGACGGGAGGTCGAGGAGGCGCGCGAGATTCCCGACGACATGAAAGTATATGTCAGAAGGATCGCGGACGAGCTTACAAACGCGCTTCGGAAACTGTTAAGGAAGAAAAAATTCGAGAAATACATCCTGCTGCTGTCGCGTCTCGAGGACAATGTCTGCACATGGGAGCTGACCTACGATTACCTCAAGCAGCTAGGAGTGACGAGATATTCATCGTGGAAATCGCTATCTGTCGTGGCGAATCGCGCGATGAATGAGTTCGTGAAGAGCCTCCCCGATGACGTGAAAACCGCGCTGCATCAGGACGATCCCGACCTCACGCGAGAGGAAAAGCACAAACGTCTCAGGCTTGCCGTAACCGCGGCTCTGGAGATCAACCCTCTCCCGTCACCGAAGGAACTAATCGCCAACGCTGGATGATCCACGCACATCCCTTTTGCATCGTTAATTTTTGTATCGGAACTTTGTATCGGAGACGCGAATGTTAATGAGCGTGCCGTCACTCCTGTAAATTATACAAATAGCTCTACGATTTACACTTTCGATAATTCATGGCACGCTCATTAACATTCGCGTTTCCGATACGTGCGTTACCGATACGGTGGATGATATAATTCCCCTATGGTGCATGTCGATGCGGATATAAAGGCGCAACCACAAACACGACAACGTGAACGCTCTATGTTCGCGATCTTTTTCGGGATGGCGTACGACCGCATCTGGAAGGGCCGCGCGATCAAGGTGTGGGAGTGGATATTCTGGGTGCCGATATTAATTGTCCTGGGATTTCGCGTCTATGGTTATTCCCTACAGACGGTGGACGTTCCGATGTTCTTCTTGTCGTGGCTGTTCATACAGACCGCTCCTGCCTTTATCATTCCAGCATGGATCAACATAGCGCATGTATCGACAGGCAAGCTCGATGAATCATTAAGGTCCATACCGATGCGTCCGTCTGAAATCCTCCTCCCCCGTGTATTTGCGGTGCTGGTCACGGCGATTCAGATGTTTCTTCCGGTATGTCTCGCTCTTTTAGCAAACATTAAGCCCTTCGTCGATTTGTACGGCGCTAAGGATATTGGACCCGAATTGACCTCTTTCGCGGTATTCCAGGTCCTGGGCTGGATGCTTTTTCTAGTGACATGGGGAATTACCGCAGGGAGCATCTCGAAGAGACATAGTGGCAATTTTTTTCTTTTGTACTTCAGTCCCGGTGTCGTGGTCATTTTAGTTTTAATACCCTTGATCATGGGTGGGGTCATTCTGGATTTCTATGACGAGCTTTACTCATATGAAACCGTGTTCGGGAAGCTGTTCGAAGCAATTGGAATCGTCGGCTTTGTTCTGTCGCCGATTTTATTCGGCTATGCATGTAAAAAATGGGGGGAGAGAACCGGATGAGATGGCGCCGGTACATAGTATTCCTTGTTGTTTTCCTTATCTCTCTGGGTATTGCATCAAGCCTGAATCGCTGGCATACAAATAAAATTCGCGAGATGGTCAACTACGCGGGAAAGAATGGACTTCCGATTTTTGTGACCTTTACGAGCACTTGGTTCGAATCGTACCTTGCAGTGACAGCGCCTGGCTTCAACCTAGTACCGCTCTCTCTTAATCCTAAGCCTAATTCAGGAGAATCCGGGTTCTTTCCGGACGGTACTTTTTTCACCACCCAATATCGATTTAGTTCTCATAAAACAGTTATGGAGTATTTTAAATTCCCTAAACGGTATCCTGTAAGCCAGTTGGATACCCTATCAACATGGCTTGCTGGTAGTTATCCGAATTTCGGAAATGCAGGATTATCCGCGGGACGATACAGCATAAATTCCCAGAATCTCAATCATATATTTTTAATGGATCACGCTGCCATGGAAATTACGGAAGTCAATGTCGGTGCCGATGCACCATGGCTGCTGGACATTAGTCCTGCAGGTAAAACATGGAGTTTCTGGGTATCTCCTGACAGCCATATCATTTTCGCAGCCGGGTTTGACAAATTGAACCCCGGACCTGTTGAGGTCTGGCGTTACGATATCGCTGCAAAAGCCTTGTCAAGCATAGGTACGCATGAAATCTTCGAAGGAGGTGGGATCACCGTCGGACCGGACGGAAACCTCATTGCGTACTACAAACCAGTGCCCACTTCTGCAAGCTCTGCAGCGCCCAATGCGAGCTCTTATTCCCCCAAACCAAACGTAATGGACCTGGAGTTCGCGGACGGCCATACCGGAGAAATAATAAAGACGGTCATAACAGCCAAGTACCCACAGATTGGAAGTAAATGGGTTTCATGTCTCATCCCGTCGAGTACAGGATCATCTTCATGGGGCTGGCAAATTTCACTGTTCGACACACAAAATGGTTGGACCAACCAGATCCTATCAACTTCCCCTTATTTTCTGATGAATAAGATGTACGAACCGCCGCCAAATGGTCTTGCGGGGATGTACGAGAATTATGTGGAGTAATGAATGTGTATCGGAGACGCGAATGTTAATGAGCGTGCCGTGAATCACCCGAAGTGTCGATTGTAGAGCAATATATACAATTTACAGGAGTGATGGCACGCTCATTGACATTCGCGTCTCCGATACTCACGTTTCCGATACTCGCGTTTCCGATACTCACGTTTCCGATACGAGCTTGAATAATGAACCCTACACCCTCTCAAGCCAGAATTCATAGAGGTCTTTAAGGGTCTGCTGGAAGGGGATCGAAGGTTGCCAGCCGAGTTCCTTCGTGATTTTGTCATGGCTGCCCTCGAGGACCATCACATCGCTCGGACGCATCCTCGACGGGTCCTGTTTAACCGTTACATCCAGCGCGGAAATTTCGAGCAGCAGGTCGAGGACCTCCTGTATCGTACGTCCCTTGCCCGAACAAATGTTGTAAACCTCTCCCGGCGTTCCCTTCGATACTGCCAGTTGATACGCGCGGACCACGTCGCGGACATCCGAAAAATCCCTCTTCGCCTCGAGGTTCCCGACCATCATCACCGGCTCCCTCTTGCCCTTTTTGATCTCCGCGAGCTGCTTCGCGAAGTTCGACGTGACAAAAACGTCCCCCCGTCGCGGTCCGGTGTGGTTGAACGCGCGAGTTCGTATGACCGGGACACCGTACGACTGGAAATACTGATAGCCGAGCATGTCCTGCGCGACCTTGCTGACCCCGTACGGACTTAGCGGCCTGAATGTATTATGCTCCGTTATCGGAACCTCGTCGGGACAAAGCTCTGCGCCGCGAGATGATAGATCTCATCGGGCATTGTGTCCGCGACCGTTTTTCTGACGCTCATGGGGTCCTTGATGTCGGTCTCGAACAGTTTGATGGATTTTGCAAGTTCGAGATGGGTGACATTATCCCGTTTGGACCGCCACCTGACCGACCCGGACACCTCGTAATCGAGCGTGAGCAGCAGTTCGGCGAGATGGCTTCCGACAAATCCGGTAATTCCTGTTATTAAAGCTCTCATTAGAAATCCTCACTGGGGGGTAGTCCCGGCGTTCAAGCTATGATATATTC
>Ga0214473_10001048_pt1 | contig 37478 bp, 31 predicted proteins | sample RVTome_7_FD_203509 | JGI IMG/M metagenome (GOLD analysis project Ga0214473, IMG submission 203509) | Soil microbial communities from uranium-contaminated site in the Upper Colorado River Basin, Wyoming, United States - RVT98D197 | ecosystem: Environmental > Terrestrial > Soil > Contaminated >... | reverse complement strand
CCATGGGATTGGTGAAGGACGTGTGGATCTCATGGTGGGTGATGAGCTGCTGGTCGAATTAAAGGCGGTCGAGGCCCTGGCTCCGATCCATAAGGCTCAGGTGATCTCGTATTTGAAGGCAACAGAGTGCCATCTTGGGCTGCTCATCAACTTCAACGTCCCTGTTCTGAAAAGCGGCATTCAACGAGTGGTACTTTCATGAAGAGCACCTTCCTTGAACCGCCAATCCCGCCACGGGCGGGACAAGGACGCCATGGGAAAGATAACCTCCTCATATTCAACATGTCGGAGCCGCGGAAGGTGAGATACGCCAAGAAATTGGCCATGAGCGTCGGACCGTACCTCATTGCAAATTCGGGTTCCTATCCCAAGAGTGTCTGGTGCAACTTCAAGTGTGAATACAAAGGATTACGCAGAATCAGCCATAGGACCACGGGGATGGCGGGCAGCCCCCGCGCGCTTTTGGGTGGCGCCATCGGGGGCCCCCCGCCCGCCTTACGGCAATGTGAGGTGTAGAACCGTGAAAACGAGCTGCTAGCCCATGACACTTTTGGCAGAGCAGCCTAGAAAGTTTCCGTCCTTGGCGCTCTTGGCGTCTTGGCGGTTCGCAATGTCAGGGACATGAGGAAAATTCCCCTCTGACCTTGGCGCTCTTGGCGCGTTGGCGGTTAATAGGATCCACATAGGTCACCCTCTGAACCCTCGACTCTAGTTCAGAGTAGTCCCCGCCTGGCCCGGGTAGTCTTCCGCAGGCGGCGGCAGTGGCCGACTCAACACGTAGGAACAGTTGGTTTCGACCTGGAGGAGCAGGGAGAACCAAAGAAGGCGAAGCCTTCTCCTCAATCGAACCGCCAAGACGCCAAGGACGCCAAGATCTCTTCATTATTCCACCACCGATGAGCCATGAAGGATCAGTCAACAGCAGTCGCAAGTGAGCAATCAGCAATGAGCCATCAATCATCAGCCGTAAGCTGCCAGCTGCCTGCTGCCCGCTGCCAGCTAGGCGAGCTGCGCGAGCCGAAGTGGCACGTCCTCTGGACGCGCAGCAATTTTGAACAAATTGTCTACGACCAGCTAGCTTCAAAGGGATTCGATTTGTTCCTGCCGATGATGGCTGTCTGGTCCAGACGCAACGGTGTTCGGCATCGGGCCAACGTTCCCATGTTTCCTGGTTACCTCTTCTTTCACCATACCATGGACAGCAGGAGTTATATCGAGTTGCGCAAGGCGAGGGGCCTCGTGAAGATCCTGGGCGAATCGTGGGATCGCCTGGCGGTAGTTCCGGAGAGCGAGATCATGGCTATCCAGAGGGTACATGGTGCCGGCCTGCCAGTCCAGCCCTATCCCTATCTGCGGGAGGGACAACGGGTCCGGATCACGGACGGGTTGCTGTCAGGTGCCGAGGGGATCTTGCTCCAGATCAAACCAAACAAGGGCCTCCTGGTCGTCTCTGTCAACCTCCTTCAGCGAAGCGTGGCGGTCGAGATAGACTGCGCACTTGTCTCCCCCGCCTAGCGCATAGCGCAAAGAGCAAAGCGTCTGTTGCCATGCGCCATGCGCTTAGCGCTTTGCCCATTGCCAGCTGACCGCTGCTAGCTGATTGCTTCCCGAAAGAAAAACCGAACTACCGACCCACCGACCAGCCGAACCGTCGAACAGCCGAACATTTTCTTCCGAGATTGCGTACCTTCGTACCCTCGTACCCTCGGACGCCTTTTGATTCAGACCGACCCACCGATTCACGCCATGCGCTATGCCCTTTGCGCTTAGCGCTTTACCCCAACGCTGAAGGATAGCAATCATGTTCATGCAAATTCTTACCTGGGGAAAGTCTACACTAGGGGCACGCAAGACAGAAGACTTACCCGTGATGAGGATCCAGGGAGCCTCCTCTCAAAACGGGACCTCCCTGCCGTTCTCCGAAGAATTGTTCACGAAGCTGCTGTGTCTCGAAAGAAAGAGAGCCGAGCGATCGCGAAAGCCATTTGTGCTCATGCTCATAGACGCGAACAAGCTCCTCCAGGGGGACCGCCGCAACATTGTTCCTGAGCGACTAGCCGACGCTCTCTCCGTGTCAACACGAGAGACTGATATTTGTGGTTGGTACAAGGACGGTTCCGTGATCGGCGTCATCTTAACCGAGATCGGCTCGGCTGATACGAACGCAGTGCGCACCACGATGCTCTCCAAAGTGAATTCCGCCTTGCGAACCAACCTCAGACCCAGCCAAATGGAGGATATCCATATTTCGTTCCACATCTTTCCGGAGGATTCGGGTTCCCAGAATCGCGGATCGCCCGATACCAGATTGGACCTGTACCCCGACTTATATGGAGATAATAAGAAGAAGGCTGCTCGGCTCATCAAGAGGGCAATCGATATTGGCGGAAGCCTCACAGCATTGATTCTGCTCTCGCCCCTGTTTCTGGCCATTGCCATGGCGATCAAGCTGACGTCGAAGGGGCCCATACTGTTCAAGCAAAAGCGTATTGGGCAATACGGCGTAGGGTTCACCTTCCTGAAGTTTCGATCGATGTATTTTCTAAACGACGCCAAGATTCACCAGGATTATGTGAGACGATTCATTTCCGGAAAGGAGGAATGCAAGCAGTCGGATGGTAACGGCGGCGTTTACAAACTGAAGGCTGATCCCAGGATTACACCTGTCGGACACATTCTTCGCCGAACCAGTTTGGATGAACTCCCCCAATTCATCAACGTCTTGCGCGGCGAGATGTCTCTCGTGGGTCCGCGTCCTCCGGTCCCCTACGAGACCGAGGCGTACGACATTTGGCACCGGCGCCGCTTCCTTGAGGCAATGCCTGGAATCACAGGGTTGTGGCAAGTGAATGGGCGAAGCAAGTGTACGTTCGACGAAATGGTCCGGCTAGATATCAAGTACGCAAGAGATTGGTCACTCGGACTGGATCTCAAAATTCTCCTGGAGACGCCCCGGGCCGTCTTTTTTGGCCAGGGGGCGTACTGACTTCTTAACCCAATGCGCAAAGCGCATGGCGCAGAGCGCATAGCGCCTAGCATCAGACGCTTTGCTCTTACCGCTTGGCGCTTTGCGCTTGCGGGAGATGAAATATGATTCGAATAGGCGTCGTCGGATACGGCTACTGGGGGCCCAATATTGTTAGAAATTTCAATAGCGTCAACGACGCACGTGTCGCGGTCGTTTGCGACAAGCGAACCGAGTCGCTGAAGCGAGCGAAACAGGCCTTCCCTGATGTGGAAGTCACGAGTGATATTTGCCGACTCGTCATGTCCCCGGACGTAGATGCAGTCGCCGTGGTCACTCCGGTCTGGACGCACTTTGAATTGGCCAAAGCCGCCTTGGAAAACGGCAAGCACGTGTTCGTGGAAAAGCCGTTCACCTCAACAGCCGAGCAAGCTGAGCAGTTGGTTGAACTCGGGAGCAAAAAGAACCTGCGGATCATGGTGGACCACACGTTCCTCTTCACCGGGGCGGTCAAGAAAATCCGGCAGCTCATCGATGGTGATGAATTGGGGAAACTCTATTATTATGACTCAACACGCGTGAATCTCGGCCTGTTTCAACACGATGTCAACGTGATCTGGGACCTTGCCCCACACGACCTTTCCATCATGGATCATTTGATCCGGGATAGGCCGACGGCTATCATCGCTACTGGCGAAAGGCACTTGAATACGCATGAGGACCTTGCGTTCATCACTGTATATTTTGCAAGCAACATGATTGCCCACATCAACGTCAATTGGCTGTCGCCTGTCAAAGTCCGGACAACCCGGATTGGGGGGGAAAAAAGGATGGTCGTCTGGAACGACGTCGAGGCCGACGAGAAAGTGAAGGTATACGACAAGGGCGTTCAGATCACCGCTCGCCAGGGCGTCTATGACCTGCTGGTCAGTTACCGCTCCGGTGACATGTGGGCACCCAAGGTGGAGCAGACGGAAGCCCTGAAGGCGGAGTGTCAGTACTTCATTGAGTGTGTAAAGGATGGCAAGGAGCCGTTCAACGACGGCTACTCCGGCCTCAAGGTCGTAAAAATGCTGGAAGCCGCGGACAAATCCATAAAAGCGAAAGGAAGGATGGTTTACATATGAGCGAATTTCTTTGCATCGCGCCCGATGTCAAGTTGGGGAAGGATGTCCGTCTGGCGAAGTTTATCAACCTGTATGGTTGCGAGATCGGCGACGAAACGAAGATCGGTGCTTTCGTCGAAATTCAGAAGAATGCCTCAATTGGGTGTCGCTGCAAAATCTCGAGCCATACGTTCATCTGCGAAGGCGTCACGATTGAGGACAACGTCTTCGTCGGCCACGGCGTCGTGTTCATTAACGACAGCTATCCGCGGGCGACCACCGCTGGCAATCAACTGCAGAGGGAACAGGATTGGGTGGTCGAGCGCACGCTGGTCAAGAAAGGCGCCTCCATAGGCTCCGGAGCCACGATTCTGTCGAAAGTGACCATCGGCGAAAACGCCATAATTGGCGCCGGGAGCGTCGTGACCAGGGACGTGCCGGCCAACACCATTGTTGCCGGCAATCCAGCCCGAGTCATGCGAACACTCGCCACGGCCGCCGCCTGAGCTTTTCGCTGCAATTCTCAACCGCCAAGGCGGCAAGAACTCCATTCCAAGGGAACTGGGCAATTTGGCAATCCGGCAACCTGGAACGCCTGATTGCCCCGCGTCCCGCGGGGTTGCCGCGTTGCCTGATCGCCGGATGTGATTATTTACGACCCCGGCACCCAGTTGGCCACAGGCGGAGACTGGGTGATCATGCCGGGCCAAGATTTTCTTCGGATCAGGGCTAACAACAACTACACAGCCAGCCAATGAAACGAGCGCTCATGCTTCGCTGGACCCAACTGAAACACTCATGCAACCCATCGCCGCAATTACGCGTCGCGCTCCCAACCGTCGCGTGGTGGCTGGCCACAGTGGCATGGGGCGCACTCATCTACTATCTCTCAACTCCAGCCTTTGGAGCCCATCGATCTCTCCCCCTGCTTGCACGCCTGCTGGCATTTTTCGATGTATCCATTTCCCCTACTACGTTAGGCGTTCTTGATTCTTTCATCCGCACCCTTGCGCACCTAACAGAGTACGCAATATTCGCACTCCTCCTCTACCGTAGTTGCCTCGGCCGGAACCGCTGCGGGTGGCGCCCCCGCCTCGCCTTTTGGTCCGTAGTGATTGCCGCTCTGTATTCCGTGACCGATGAATACCACCAGTCCTTTACATCGGCTCGCGTTTCTTCCGCGTTCGATTGTGTTATCGACACAATGGGAGCGGCCGTCGGAATGCTACTCGCCTATTTCGCCATCCGCTTTCCCGCCGACACACCAGCCTTGATCCGAACAAAACTTTGAACCGCCATTACGCCAAGGCCGCCAAAGATGGGAGGTTCCGATCCCTTCGCAGCGAGGCATGATAAACCCCTCCTGGAGTCTCAACAGTTCCCTTCGTATCACTCCAGATAGGTCATTTCCCTTGGCATTCTTGGCGCCTTGGCGATGAAACGGATTCCTCGGATCCGGGCTAGCACAATCACGCTGCTGTACCTGGCTTTGTAGAAAGTGATTGCGAAGCGACACGCGACTGCATCAGCCTGAGCCTCGGGAAGAATAACAGAAGTGCATCGAAACCCATCCTCCGCCACCAAGCCCAGTTTGCCAAAGCATGTTGTTATCGGCCAGCCCCTTGGCCTAACGAGAACGGGAGATTTCTATGTACCTAGCCGGACCAAACGCGGGTCTTGAATTCCGCCGCCGGATCCAGGAGAAGAGGCTACTGCCCCTCATCGGTGTCTACGACGTCTTTTCCGCGCGGATCGCTGCCGAGCGTTTCGAAGGGGTGTTTTGCAGCGGCTACAGCTTTGCAGCCAGTGCCTACGGGCTGGCCGACGTCGGCTATGTAAACTGGCGTGATATTACGGATTTCGCGACTAAGATTCGCCATGTCCTTCCCAATACTCAGATTCTGGTTGACGTGGATGACGGCTTCGGAGACGAGGTGGTCGCTTCCAACACCGTCCGCATTCTGGAATCCAACGGATTGTCCGCCATTATGATGGAAGACCAAAAACGTCCGCGGCGATGCGGGCATTTCGAAGGCAAGACGGTCCTTCCGGTCCAGGAATACCTGATTAAGCTCTCTAAAGTCATCGAGACGAGATCGAGTATCTTTGTGATCGCACGAACCGATGCAGCGGACCCTTCCGAAGCAATCGAACGCGCGCACACCTATGCCCACGCCGGAGCGGACGGCGTAATGGTGGAGGCGATAAGAGACCTGAAAACAATTTCGAGGCTGCGGTCTTACGTGACGGTGCCCATCATGGTGAATCAACTGCATGGAGGCAAGTCACCGAACTGGCGGATTGACGAACTCCAAGACGCGGGAGCTTCGATCGTAATTTACAGCACTCCGTGTCTCTTCGCTGCGCAATATGGTATTGAGCGATACCTGGATGCGATGTTGGAAATGCACTGTCTCCCCAAAGAGAATACCGCCTCTATGGATGACTGCGCACGGGTCCTGAATGGAACCGGCATCCCTAAGAGAATCTCGGAAAGAGTTCCCGCGGATGTGTACAGCAGCAGTTAGGTGCTATTGTGAACACACTTGGCGTTTTCCGTACCGGATAGCCAGGCCTGCCAGCACGGTTCACGTTTGGCAACCAAGCATTGACGCACTCATTGACCCCGACGCAACTTCACCGAACTCCTCAGTGTCTCGGCATCCAGTTCGCGAGGGTGACTAAGCTCGCGACCTGCTGGACGCATGATCACTAGTAGTCAGCCAAAAGCCCATATGTTCATCACCCCAGGAGCGAAGGCGGAAACTATAAAGACAGGCTTGAAGTATCCCGGCCTTCAGCACCAGCCGGACCAGGGTGACAACCGAGGCCGCTTGTTCCAAGCCGCCCGGCGGTTCTTACGTGCGCAGTTCGGCCGTCCCACGGGTTTCTGGGGAAACGTTGTCGGCAGGATTATGGCCCGAACGCCCTCAAACAACGATCGGATCCACTGGACGCTTTCATTACTCGATGTCAAGCCACAAGATCGGCTATTGGAAGTAGGTTTTGGACCGGGAACCGCCATAGAGCTGCTGAGTAGGATCGCCGTGGAAGGTTGTGTGGCTGGGTGTGATCATTCTGAAGTGATGGTACGCCAAGCGGCTAAACGGAATGCCAAAGCCATACGTGACGGCAAGGTGATTCTGCGGCTCGGATCAGCTTCGGACCTGCCGGTATTCGAGAAGTCCTTCGACAAGATCTTCACCATTAATTCAATTCACTTCTGGACCGACCCAATCGACTGTCTGAGAGGGTTGCGAACATTGTTGAGGCCTGGCGGACTCATAGCCGTCACCATACAACCACGGTCGCGAAGTGCGACGGATGCAATCACGCAGCTAATTGGCGAGGAGATTGTGACGAATCTCGAGAAGGCGGGATTCTCACACTGCAGGCTAGAGATAAGAAAGACCGCCCCTGTGTCTGTGGCGTGCGCGCTGGGCATCAACTAGTCTCGCAGACTTCCGCTATCACCGAAGCCCCATCTTTGCCCTAACGGGAACGTGCTGCTGTGCAGCCGTGAACCCTTCCCGAGAAGCGTGAAATGATATTTCGTCCAAACGATGGAAAACCGTATCAACGGCCCGAAGCCAACAGCCTTTATCAGCTCCTCAAAAGGCGAGGTGAGCAGAATCCCTCGGCGATTGCGATCGCGGCTCCCGGCCGCCCACCTCTCACGTACGGGGGCCTGCTAACGCAGGCTGAAGTTACCCGACAAGCGCTCCGTGCATTCGGTGTGAATCGCAATGATCGGGTGACAATAGTTTTGCCCAACGGCCCCGAAATGGCGGTTGCCTTTTTGGCCGTAGCGTCCGCCGCCACATCCGCCCCGCTGAACCCGTCCTACAGGGCCGAGGAGTTTGACTTTTACATATCCGACCTGAATGCACGGGCGTTGATTGTTGCCTCAGAGATGGATTCTCCCGCCAGAGATGTCGCACGAAAGCGTAACGTTGCCATCATCGAGCTGGAGCGGACGGTTGCAGGAGAGGCCGGTGTCTTCGAGCTTAAGGGCGAGAGGGAGACATCGGCGCATTTCGGCGGTTACGCGCAACCGGGTGATACCGCCCTTGTGCTTCACACTTCTGGGACCACGTCTCGGCCAAAGATCGTTCCGTTGACACATGCCAATATCTGCACCTCCGGCCACAACATCTCCCTGACGCTGGAGCTGACGAAGAGAGACCGCTGCCTGAATGTGATGCCGCTTTTCCACATTCACGGCCTCATTGGCGCGCTTCTCTCATCGTTGACAGCCGGGGTGAGCGTCATCTGCACGCCGGGCTTTGACCCTGAAAGGTTCTTCGGGTGGCTGGATACCTTTCAACCCACCTGGTACACGGCTGTCCCCACCATCCACCAAGCCGTCCTCGCGCGCGCCTCGGCCAACCGGGATATCATCGCCCGGCGCCCTCTGCGATTCGTCCGGTCCTCTTCTGCTGCTCTGCCGCCGCGGGTCATGGAGGAACTGGAAAGCGTCTTTCAGACCCAGGTAATTGAATCGTACGGGATGACCGAAGCCTCCCATCAAATGGCAAGCAATCCGCTGGCTCCGTTACACCGAAAGCCGGGTTCGGTCGGCATTGCGGCGGGGCCGGACCTCGCCATTATGAATGAGGCCGGTAACCTGCTCCCAGCCGGAGAAACCGGAGAGGTTGTCATCCGCGGGCCAAACGTTACCGAGGGATACGAAAACAATCCGAAAGCCGACCAGAGCGCCTTCACGAACGGCTGGTTTCGCACCGGGGACCAGGGTCGCTTCGATGCGGATGGGTACCTTTTCCTCACGGGACGCCTGAAAGAAATCATCATTCGGGGTGGCGAAAAGATTGCGCCGAGGGAAGTGGATGACGTGCTCACCCAGCACCCCGCCATCGCCCAGGCAATCGCCTTCGCTGTGCCACATACTACCCTCGGCGAGGACATCGCGGCGGCCGTCGTCTTGAAAAGAGGCGCTTCCGTAACTGAGCGCGAAATCCGCGACTTTGCAGTCTCCCGGCTTGCCGAGTTTAAGGTTCCCAGACAGGTGCTGATCTTGGGTGAAATACCCAAAGGTCCAACCGGGAAACCGCAGCGTATAGGTTTAGCCGAGAAGCTGGCCCATAACCTGGCTCTCAACCTGCAGAGCAGGTTCGTCGCCCCCCAGACTTCAGTTGAGAAACAGTTGACTGAAATCTGGAAAAATGTCCTGAAAGTGGACCGCGTCGGTGTCCGGGACGATTTCTATGCCCTCGGCGGGGACTCGCTTGCAAGCATGATGCTGATGCTCGAAATCGAGGAGCGTTTCAACACCGAGCTCCCCGTCGACGGCTTCCTCAAGTCGCCGACGATCGAAACCCTCACGCAGTTGCTTGGGCAGAAGGAATCATCGACGTCCAACGCGCATGTGACGGCCGGACAGACGCACCCCTCCACACTGATCAGAGATTCAATCCTCACCGGTCTAAGGAACCGGGTTCTCCAGCTTATTGCGCTTTATGTTCCCGGCTTCAAAACAACACGCGTGTGGCTTCACCGCATGCGCGGCGTCTCCATCGGGACAAATGTATCGATTGGGTTGTCCGTCCTAATCGAGACTGCGTACCCGAAGTTGGTCACGATTGGAAACAACGTAACGATAGGGATCCGTGCCATCATCATCGGACACCTTCGCGATTCCACGACGCGAGCCAGAGTCAGCAATCAACCCACGGTCCGGATCGAGGACAATGTGTATATCGGGCCAGGCGTGATTGTCCTGCCGAACGTGACTATCGGGCACGGGGCTGTCGTGAGCGCGGGAAGCGTTGTTTCGAGATCTGTTCCGCCACAGACACTCGTCCGCGGCAATCCCGCCGAGCCCATTGCCCGCTGCGGCGTATCGTTGGCTGGTGGTGTTTCCTATGAGCATTTCCTCCGTCACCTTACGCCAATTAAGGATCGGAGGTCTTCCAGCTCGCCCTTGTCGGCGCGCAGTTTCTCGCACCGTGAGCATGGCTGATTCCGCTCGCGAAACACGTTTCCTCTTGCGGTAAACAGGACGTCGGCCCTTGCGGAACAACAGTCTCCTCACTTCCGAATTTGCCATGCACGAACCTGGAAGAACGCGTGGGCAAGAAGTGGAGGGCTCGAAAGACCAGAGCCTGCCGCTTTTGTCGTGCTTGCTCTGTGAAGGCCTGCGGTACTATCCCATTTTCAATGAGTTCGGCATTGACATTTTGCGATGCCGTCGGTGTCAACATGTCTTCTCGTCCTTTGCAGCAAACCCTCACTATGACGGTTTTTGGGGCGATGAAGTCGCTGACGGTGACCAGTTCTACTGGAGCAAAGCTCGCGCCAGAATGCATCAAGATTTCGCCGAGAGATTGTTGGCCGCGCGTTCGGGGCGGCTCCTCGACATGGGATGCGGCCTGGGGTTTTTTCTCAAGGTAGTCTCACGCTATCCGAACTGGGAGGCATTTGGCTGCGAGATTTCCGCGACCGCAGTTGAATACGCCCGTGCACGGCTTGGCCTTCATAACGTCATGTGTACACGACTCGAGGATGCTGATTTCCCTCCAGGCTCTTTGGACATCATCACGATGTGGGATGTGATCGATCACATTTTGCAACCCGACCCCTTGCTCAGGCGCTGTCACGCGTTGTTACGGGAGGGCGGTATCTGCTTTATCCGTACGCCAAACCTTTCCACACAACTCCTTCGGGCACGGCTCAAGAGACGTCTGCGGGGTATGCAGCCTACCTTGGCGTACCTGATGCCCCGCGATCATCTTCATATTTACTCAGCGGCCAGTATTCGTAGAGTCCTAGAGCGCAATGGCTTTTCACGCGTTGAATTCGTACACTTGCACCCCATCCAAGGTGTGTCGGCCAGCGGCGCGTTTGCCCGAGTCGTCAAGAACGCGTGTTTTGAGGTCGTGCGTGCCCTTGCCATTCTTAGCATGGGTTCCTTGAATTATGACAACCTATTCGTTCTTGCTCGAAAAGATTCCTAAAACATGATCTCACTCCTTGCTGATGCTCCCCCCGTTCCCCCTATGCAAGCCTGTTCGCCGTCTTCGGGGTCGAAAACAAGACCCGCGATGTGCGCAACGCGACTGGCCTACGCTCGCAACCTGAGAGGCGCATTGGTGACACATCAGTGGTGCCTTGTGGCCATCTATGGTGAGTTGAGAGCACCTCAGAAACACTGGCCGTGAAATCGATGAGAAAGTCTCCGTTTAGACGCGTGGTCAATCGGGTCCTTCATTTGTTCGCCCGCTATCTTCCGGGTGCCACAAGTATTCGCCCATCGTTGCATCGTCTCCGGGGAGTGAACGTCGGGAAGAATGTGTTTATCGGCGACGATGTGTACCTGGAAAACGAACACCCAGAGGCTGTGGAAATCCAGAGCGGTGTCCAAATCAGCGTCCGTGCCATCATTCTGGCACATACCCGTGGTTCAGGCAGAGTTGTCATTCACAAGGATGCTTTCATCGGGCCCAACAGCGTTATTGCCACATGTGGTAACCGAACTCTGCAGATTGGAGAGGGTGCGGTCATTGGAGCCGGAGTCGTGGTCACCAGGGACGTCCCCGCGCACGTCTTGGTGACTAGCACGGCGGCAAGACCGGTTGCCCATGTTTCTGTCCCATTGACCCGCGTCGAGAAGATGGAGGACTTTGTACGTGGACTCGTGCCCATCCGACGGTAGTCGAATGCTGGAGTGTCCATAATAGTTGCTGCACAGTTGACGCCGCTGCCGTCCAGTCGTGGTCGGGTGTTGAGCGGAACATTTGAAACAACCTGATTCGAACACTGTGCTTCCCGCGATAGACCAGATCAAGGAATTGACGCCTGCTTACTGCGGTCTGGCCGGCGAAGATTGCGCTCTGGTCGAGCACGGGGCGCTCTGGCCTTCATGGCGTCCTCACCGTTGCGGTCGCCCTTGAGGAGGACTTGAATCGGATGTGCGACCCGCCGTTGAATTGTGTGGGAGTGACCGACTCATCGGAGACGTACACGGCGCCGACCTTCAGCGTCGCCCAGCTGTTCGATACTCCCTACAACTGAATGCAAGCTAACCGGCTTTCCTGACCAACTCACATCGGAGCACGCCATGCCCCTACCGGTGTGACGGCCGGCCCCCTCCATGATGGAACCAACAGAGCTCATCCCAATTGACGCCTGAAATGTCCTCCCAGACCAGTGAAGTTGTCATCCTTTGCTGGAACACGGCGGCGCCGCAGGACGAGAGGGCGCAGAAGATCGCAGCGTTCCTGGGAACAGAGACCACTTTCGCCACCCTCTCAACGGCCGCCCTTGATGGCGTCGTATCGTTTCAGAGAGTGGTGCCGAAATGCACCTGTCTGATCGTCGACGCCGAGACACTCGCCAAGGCCCTTGACTCCATGCCAGCTGGGGTCACTGCGCTACGCAGCCTAACCGAAGTGGCGGAGCATGTCTTTATTTATGGATTCCAACCGACTGCCCGTCACGACGCGATCGTGCGCGCTTTGTCCTCGGGATGTCTCCTTGGAGTGCAACCCCTCCGTGACATCGATGCCAAGTTTCACGTTGCGGGGGGCCATCGTGAATGGTGTGAGCAATTCTCCGGGCTCTCCCTTGGAGCGGTGGATTCAACCAGAGAGGATTCTTTTCACGAGGGTACCGAACAGCCACGACAGGCCGTGATTATTCGGGCTGGTGAGAAACCTTTCTTCGTCCGCACGCAGAACGGCAGATCGCAGGTGTTCTTGCTCGCTTGTGGTCAGTTGGCTGATTTGGACGAAGAGGTACGACGGGAACCTCGCCTATTGTCCTGGTTCTCCAGGCTGATACCGTTGATGATGTTTCTGCGAGGAGCCCTGGGAGAGGGTCTCTGGCATAACGACCACCCTCGAGCCTGTTTCATCATCGATGATCCCTTGTTGAAACACAGGCACGGCTTTCTGGAGTATCCGAGACTACTGAAAATCCTCAGTCAGCATCGCTTTTCCGCCTCTATCGCTTTCATCCCTTGGAACTACCGCAGAACACGCAAGCAGATCGCCGATCTGTTTTCCGCCGCATCACCCTCTCTCTCTCTGTGCGTACACGGATGTGATCATACCAAGGCGGAGTTTGCCGCGAAAGGTTACGAATTGCTCCGCGGCAAAGCTCGGTTGGCGCTTGAGAGAATGCAAGCCCACAGCCGACTCTCGGGACTTCCATTTGACGACGTCATGGTATTTCCCCAGGGTCTGTTCTCCCCCGAAGCTGTAAGGGCCCTGGATGCCTGCGGTTACCTTGCAGCCGTCAACACGCAACTCTGTCCGCAACACATGCCGCAGGCGATGACGCTCCGTGACCTGTTGGACGTGGCAGTCACCGCATTTTCGGACCTTCCGCTGTTTGGACGTCATTACCCCAGAGATTCGGCAGAGTTCGCCTTTGACCTCTTCCTGGGAAAGCCAGCATTGGTGGTTGAGCATCACGGCTATTTTCGGAACGGCTACGAGGTAGTCGGACACTTCGTCAACCGCCTGAACGAGCTCGACAGTCGACTCGTATGGAGTAACTTGGCAACCATTTGTTCTCGTGCCTGTCTCAGTAGGGTGACGCCGAACGGTGATGTTCATGTTCGCTTCTATACCAACCGCTTTCACCTGACAAATAGCGGAACCCGGACTCAAACATATGTTTTGTTTCGGCGACGGACCTCCGAAGGGACGCTGCCTTCCGTCACGGTGAACGGTCACCGATGGGTGCGAGAACAAAAGGCCAATAGCCTCACAATCAGCTTGTCCTTGGATGCCGGGCAAATGGCCGCAATCAGGGTTTTCCCTGATGTCCCGGCAGATGATGCCGCATCGGCGTGGAAACCCACGGATATTCACAATGCGAAGATATTTGTTCGTCGGATCCTCTCTGAGGTTCGCGACAACTACGTGGATACCAATTCCACCTTAAGCGGAATGGTGTCCACAGCTTGCCACTTTCGGCTGTGGTCCAGGCAACGAGTTGGCTCGGTCGAGAGAAGCCGCATAGGGTCATCGTCTGCCTAGTATCCCCCTGATACGGAAAACACCTCACTCGGGCGGCTTTGCCAACACTCGGACACCACATCTGAAGATATGCCAGCATTCCAACCTACTCTGCCGCTCAACCCGTTCAACCCACAGGCGATTGACTAGCCACCAGACAGACCGGGAGGAGAACTGCGAATGCTTACCCTCGCTCAGATTGGCGTTGGTTACTGGGGGCCAAATCTCCTGAGGAACTTGGTTGCCAATAAGGGGTGCAAAGTCAAAACCGCCGTTGATGTCTCCGACGACAGACGCGAGTACGTGCGTCGACATTATCCGGGGATCCAGGTCACTGATAGGACCGATAGCGTCTTTCACGATTCAGAGATTGCCGCCATAGTCATTGCAACGCCAGTAGACACCCACTTTGATCTTGCCACTAGGGCGCTCAAGGCGGGAAAGCATGTTCTCGTCGAAAAGCCTTTGGCCACGAGCGTAAAGGATGTTGAGGAAATCGCCGAGCTTGCAAAGGAAAGGAATCTGGTGGCGATGGTTGGACACACGTTTCTTTTCAGTGCTCCCGTGCGCTACGTGAAAGGATTGATAGATTCTGGAGCGTTGGGGGATATCCGCTATATCTACAGCCAGCGATTGAACCTGGGCCGCATTCGATCTGATGTGGATGCCTTGTGGAATCTCGCCCCCCATGACATTAGTATCATCCAGTACTGGCTCGGCGATCCGACCCCTCTTTCCGTGGTCAGATGTGGAGCCGCATACATCCAGGAACACGTCGCAGACGTTGTGTTCTTGAATATCTCTTACCCGAACAAGATCATGGCGCACATTCATGTCAGCTGGCTTGACCCGCGCCGTGTCCGTTCGATGGTACTTGTCGGTACGAACAAGATGGTCGTCTACGACGACACCGCAGAGAATCAGGTGGCAATATATGACAAGGGCATCGACCGCAAGGGGGTGGGTGGCGAGCACAGGAATGACGCGGGTCGACGCTTTCCGATGTTCGACCACAGATCAGGCGACATCGTTTTGCCAAAGATTGATCCCCAAGAACCTCTGAGCGCGGAGATAGATCACTTCCTGTCCTGCATACAGAACGGCGCTCAATGTCTTACCGGACCAGAGCACGCGAGGAAGGTAGTACAAATCCTGTCCTCTACGCAGCAAGCCTAAGAGTATGGGCGGCGTCTCGCACTCAAGGCAACGCTCACACACCCTTTCTCTCTACACGCTGGGGCTCCGGCCATGAAACGGCACAACATAAAACTTGGTCTGGTCTGCACGGTTGGTGGTCATTTCGAGCAAATGGCGAATTTATCTGACGTCTACTCTCAATACGACCACTTTTGGATCACTAACCGCAATACGCAGACAACGAGTCAACTTGCCAATGAAAAGAAATACTTCGTGGCGGCGGCGCACTACAAGAAGCCATGGACATACTGCGCTCAGATTCCTGTTATCATGAGAGCTTTCTTGAGAGAGAAGCCGTCACACCTCCTTTCAACCGGCTCAGGCAGAACAGCTTTCATACCTTTCCTTTTGGCCAAGGCTCTTCGACTGCCCTTCATCCACGTCGACACCTTTTCACGCGTAAATGGCTTCTCCAAATTCGGTTCCTTTCTGGTCGGACTGAATCACAAGATCTTTTGCCAATGGCAAACCGATAACAAGAACGCCGTATACATCGGCCCAATATTCAAGGTCGGCCCCCGTCCCGCAAAGTTGCCCGAGGCGAGCCACGTGTTTGTTACGGTCGGCACGCGTCCCGAACCCTTCTCACGACTGCTTTCAGCTGTCGAGGAGTTGGTAATCGAGGGATTGGTCAAGGACGAGGTGGTAGTTCAGGCGGGTCACACGAAATACAGTTCCGCGAAACTGAACATCTTTGATTTCTGCTCAGCCGATCACATTGACGATTTGATTCTTAGGGCGCGGTTTGTCATCACTCAAGAGAGTGCTGGTATCGGAACGAAGTGCTTGAAGTGCAACACACCGTTTATAGTCATGCCCCGAGACTTCCGCTACGGTGAACTTCCGTCAAGAAGTGATATGAGGGAGGATTTACACCTTACACTGGAGGAACTCGGCTACACCAAGGTGGTCCACGACGCGTCCGCGTTACGGCAAGCGATTAGAAATGTCCAATCCTTAAGAACGGGTTTTACCTTCGACAACACCTTGGCAGTGTCCACACTGAACGCTGCCCTGGAGGAATCATGAACATTCCACTTGTCGATCTTACAGCTCAGTACCGAAGCATCAAGGAGGGAGTCGATCGCGCTATTTCCGACGTGATTGCCACTAGCGCCTTCATCGGGGGGCGATACGTGGTCTCTTTCGAAAAGGCCTTCGCGGAATTCTGCTCCCGAAGACACTGCGTATCCGTTGCCAATGGCACCGATGCTCTCTTCATCGCCCTCATAGTGCTGGGGATCGGAAACGGGGACGAGGTGATCACCGCGGCCAACAGCTTCATCGCCACGTCTGAAGCGATCACTTTGACGGGAGCGAGGGTTGTATTCGTCGACATGGATCCCAAGACATACAACATTGACGTCAGCAAGATCGAGCAAACAATAACGGAGAAAACAAGAGCCATCGTGCCTGTTCATCTGTACGGCCAGCCGGCCGATATGGCTCCCATTGTGGAGATCGCGAAGAGGCACGGCCTGAAGATCGTTGAGGATTGCGCTCAGGCCCACGGGGCCCGTTACAAAAACCAGCCCATCGGCACATTGGGGGATATCGCCTGCTTCAGTTTCTATCCCGGAAAGAACCTAGGGGCGTATGGCGATGGCGGCGCACTCATCACTAACAGCGATGAGTTGGCGTTGAAGGCAAAGATGTTTGCCAACCACGGGAGGGTCGAGAAGTACGATCATGCGATGGAAGGTGTGAACAGCCGTTTGGACGGGATTCAGGCTGCAATCCTCCAGGTCAAGTTAACGCATCTCCGCGAGTGGACAGACGCCAGGCGAAAGCATGCCTATTTGTATAATGATCTCCTGAAGCATCCCGGCCTGATCACGCCTGTCGAGATTGATGACGTGCACGCCGTCTATCATCTATACGTCATCCGGGTGAAACATCACCTGCGCGATAAGCTCCAACGGCATCTCCTTTCGAAAGGCATTTCGACTGGAATCCACTACCCGATTCCCCTCCCGTTCTTGAAGGCCTATTCATATCTGCATCACACCGAGACTGAGTTTCCTCAGGCGGCGGTTGCTTCCCGCGAGATAGTGTCCTTGCCAATGTACCCCGAATTGGATGACACCAAGATCTCCTTCATTGCGGAGCAAGTGCAGGCGTTCCTTAAGGAGAGCGGCGCTTAGGACGCACGCGAACGACGCTCGAATGCCGAAAGGCGTGTTCGACCCGATCTGCCCGCGACTCTCTCGGGACCACCTGCGGTAGCAGGATGCTAGAACACCCGTTTATTCCCAGGCGGCAAGAAAATGCCCAGATGCACGGCAGCGCGCGATGCGCGGGGTTCCCGCCTTTGGCGGATCAGAGGCGTACTTGGGCTGTCCATCGCAGCGCCGAACCCATCGGCTGGATACGTTCCCGGCCCGCCGAGTACCCATCCAACGGATGGGGGTCCGCAGATGGGCCTTTTTTAGCAGCCTCGTAGAGGACAGACTCGTGAAGCCGTCCTACGTGCTCATAACACCGGCCCGAAACGAGGAGATGTATATTGAAGAAACCATACGGTCGGTGATCTCGCAGACCCTGCTCCCCAAGAAGTGGGTCATTGTCAGTGACGGATCTACGGATCGTACAGACGAGATAATAAGAGGCTATTTATCGGAGTATCCGTGGATGGAACTGCTGCGGATGCCGGAACGAGGGGACCGCCACTTCGCCGCAAAAGTACAGTCTTTCAACGCCGGTTACCAAAACGTCGCGCAGCTTGCCTTCGACGTCATCGGAAATCTCGACGCGGACATCAGTTTCGCCCCCGACTACTTCGATTTCCTCGTGACCAAGTTCGGTGAGCTCTCGGATTTGGGAGTTGCAGGCACTCCCTTCGTCGAGGGAGCAACGCAAGTGTACGACTATCGGTACACCAATATCGAGCATGTGTCGGGAGCCTGCCAGTTGTTCAGGCGAAAGTGCTTCGAGGATATCGGCGGCTATATCCCCATTCGGAGCGGAGGCGTAGACTGGGTCGCCGTGACTTCGGCAAGAATGAAAGGCTGGAAGACGAGAACGTTTACCGAAAAGACTTGCGTCCATCATCGCGCGATAGGAACAGCGGGAAACAGTAATTTGATGGTATGGTTCAAATATGGGCGGAAGGATTATTTCTTGGGTGGACATCCATTGTGGGAATTATTTCGCGCAGTGTACCAAATGAGTAGTCGACCATACATTATTGCGGGAATCTTCTTATTGTCCGGTTACTCCTGGGCCGCATTAACGCGAGTGGAGAGACCCGTTTCGAAGGAACTCATCCAATTCCATCGCAAGGAACAGATCAACCGCCTACACAGCTTTTTTCGTCGGCGTGGAAGGCACTAATTGTTGAAATGTGCGATAGCTTGGTTTCCTCCGACTTGGAAGGACTAACTTGTCAACGTCCGACCTATCATTATGGGATCTGCAAATCCTAACCCCAGATTGCCCGTTTATTCTACAAGACTGCTAGTGCACGCAGAATAGTCTCGGGGGACCGTTATGTCCGTCTTGACTGAGATGAGACCACTAATCGAGAGAAGCATCCACAGGGTAGAGAGATGGGTGGAAGACCATGACTACAAAGGATATGAGCCGTTTGACGGACTGTCCGCTTGGGCACGTCCACTAATGTTTGGCAACCAACTTGCCGAACGCATCCTCCAGCAATCGATCCGGCAATGTCCCTTTAACCTGCGGCCATTCTTTGGGGTTCAGCCTCAAGATTCCACAAAGGGTCGGGGTTACATGGCGTGGGGATACCTGGAACTCTACAAAGTGACCAAGGAACAGTCGTACCTTGAGAAGGCGATTCTTTGTCTGGAGTGGCTTGATAAGCACAGAGTGCCGCGCTTCCGACATCACAGCTGGAGCAATCATTATGATTTTGTGTCTCGCGGGGGTTCGTACACCAAGGACGATCCAATTATTGTGTGGACGAGCCTGATCGGTCACGCATACCTCGAAGCATTCGAGATTACCGGACAGCAGTGGTTCCTGAGTGTTGCGGAGAGCGCCTGCAACTGGATCCTCCAACTCCCGCGCGAAAGAACCGATCGAGGCGACTGTCTGAGCTATCTCGCCCACCAGCAGCACTCCATCCATAACGCCAACATGCTGGGTGCTAGTCTTCTTGCTCGCACCGCGAAGCATACAGGGAGTGAGGAGTGCCTAAGCGTCGCACGCTCAGCTATGGCGTATAGCTGCTCGCGGCAACTCCCAGACGGGGCCTGGTGGTATGCGGAAGAACCCAAGTACCACTGGATCGACAATTTTCATACGGGGTACAATGTGGACAGCCTGCATCTCTACCTCGATGCTACGGACGATGAGGAGCTTCGCCCGCACCTCGACAAGGGCCTGGCGTTTTACAAAGCCCACTTCTTCGAAGAGAACGGGCGCCCGAAGTACTATCACACACGGACATACCCGGTCGATATTCAGTGCGCGGCACAAGCGATCGACACGCTTGCGATGTTCTCACAACGTGACCCCACGTGTCTAAAGCTTGCCAACAAGGTGGCTGCGTGGTCGATACGCAACATGCAGAATCCCAACGGATACTTTTATTACCGGGAATATCCGCTCCTGAAGTCAAAGATCCCGATGCTCCATTGGGGACAGGCAACTATGTTTAAGGCGTTGGCACATCTCTTTTCACGCCTGACGTCCATGGACTCGACGGTATCCGCCTGCGATTAGTGGATTGAAGAATCGCTGTTGGCGATGATCGGCGTCATGGCGCAACCGACGGAACAGGCTGCCGTCGTCACATGCTCTGTGGAGTTCATGGACGCGAGCAGATGCGGCGATTGAAAGGGTTCTTGACTGGGAGCAGAGCTCCCTCCTCCACCACCCTCCAACATCCTCTGGGCACGCCTGAATCGGATGGCCAGGCATCAACACAACGATGAACAACGAAGCAAAGCCGACCTTGGCAACACCCAGCAATCTCCCTGGCCCGATGGGGACGACATTGTCCGTGGGATCAGGCGCAGCCGGCGACGTGGTGCGTCGGAATGCCGAAGCGCGCCACGGCTGTGCCCTCATCATAAACGCTGATGATTGGGGACGAGATCGCGTCAATACCGACCGGACCTTTGAGTGCATCCTGCGTGCAACCGTCTCGTCGGTGAGCGCCATGGTGTTCATGGAGGATTCGGAGACGGCTGCGGCCGTCGCTCGGGACCGCGGAATAGACGCAGGGCTTCACCTGAATCTCACGACGAGATTCTCAGCGCCAGGAGCTCCGGCGCAACTGATCGAGCATCAGCGGCGGCTCTGCCGGTATCTTCAGCGGTATCGCTTCGCCCGGGTCGCGTTTCACCCGGGTCTCGCCCGTTCCTTCGAGTACGTCGTGGCCGCCCAACGCAACGAGTTCTGTCGTCTCTACGGCGCGGAGCCGCAGCGGATAGACGGACACCATCACATGCACCTCTGCTCGAACGTCCTCTTGCAGGGTTTGCTACCGAGAGGGACCGTCGTCCGACGTAACTTCTCTTTTCAGCCCGGAGAAAAGGGCGTCTTCAACCGTTTCTACCGTCTACTCGTGGATCGAATGATGGCGAGGCGCCACTGCCACACAGACTTCTTTTTCTCTCTCCCACCGCTCGAACCTGCAGGCCGCCTGCAACGAATCTTTTCTCTGGCGACCCAGTTTGTGGTAGAGGTGGAGACACACCTCGTCAACCCGGAGGAGCATCGCTTCCTGGCCGGAGGCGAGATTTTTCGCCATCTCGCGGATCTCCCGATCGCACGGCGCTTCACCGCGCCCATGCTGGCTTGCTCGGGAAAGCGACAACATTCTTCATGCTAGGCAGATTTGTGGTGCTTTCGCAGGGATGAACTTGATCACAGAACCGCAAGTCGCCGAGGTCGATAGAAAGGTGGAAGACACGAAACGCGACGCATTCATAATCGGCGCGGACGATCCCATTCTGATAACAGGGGCCGGCGGGTTCATTGGTTCCAGGTTGGTTACGCGTCTACTCGCCTTTGGATTCCGAAATGTGCGCTGTTTCGCCAGGTCATCTAGTATGCGAACTGCGGTCGCGTCGCTTTCTGGGCGGCGCGACAATGGGGGGAGAATTCAGGTCGTCAAGGGCAATCTTCTGTCGAGCGAGGATTGTGCTGACGCGGCTAAGGATGTGGCGGTGATCTTTCACCTCGCCGCAGGCCGCGGCGAGAAGTCCTTTCCCGACGCGTTCATGAACTCGGTCGTCACGACTCGAAATCTGCTGGAGGCATCTCTCCGGCACGGCTGCCTGCGGCGTTTCGTCAACGTTAGCTCGTTTGCAGTTTATGCTAATCAGCACAAACCGCGACGGAGGTTGCTGGAGGAATCCTGTCCGGTAGAAGAACGCCCGGAGTTGCGAGGGGACGCATACTCCTTCGCAAAGGTTAAGCAGGACGAAATCGTCACCGAGTATGGCAGGAGGTTCGGGATCCCGTATGTTATCGTCAGGCCTGGCTACGTTTATGGCCCTGGCAATGTGGCCATCACCGGCCGTGTGGGGATCGGTACATTTGGCATCTTTCTGCATCTTGGCGGATCCAATACAATACCGTTCACATACGTTGATAATTGCGCCGACGCCATTGCACTAGCCGGGATAAAGCTAGGGATTGAAGGCGAAGTGTTCAACGTTGTAGATGACGATCTGCCCTCCAGCCGCGAATTCTTGCGGCTCTATAAACAAAACGCGCGAAGGTTCAAATCACTCTATGTTCCCCACTTGGTCAGCTACGCGCTCTGCTACCTGTGGGAGCGATATTCAACCTGGTCAGAGAGACAGTTGCCCCCCGTCTTTAATCGCAGACGATGGCACGTCGACTGGAAAAAGACGCGTTATAGCAATGAGAAGCTGAAGACGCAACTAGGATGGGTGCCACAGGTCTCCACGCCGGAGGGCCTCAGACGGTATTTTGAAGCCTGTCGGGACCAGGGATCATATGCTTAAAGTTGCCATCGTAGGATGCGGCAAGATCGCGGATGCCCACGCATCGGAGATCCAGAGGATCAAGGGATGCGAGATCGTTGCAGCCTGTGACCGGGAACCGCTGATGGCTCGCCAACTTTACGAGAGGTTCCCGGTTAGGCGCTACTTTAGCGACCTATCGGAGCTCCTCAGTGAAGCTCGGCCAGACGTCGTCCACATTACAACACCGCCGGACAGCCATTTTGGGATTGCGAAGCGCTGCCTGGAATCGGGAAGCCATGTCTATCTGGAGAAGCCCTTCACTCTCTACGAGGACGAGGCTCGACGACTGATTGCCCTCGCAGACGAAAAGGGGATGAAGATCACCGCTGGGCATGATGATCAATTCGGCCACGCCGCCCGGCGCATGCGAACGCTGATCCACACCGGTTTTTTGGGCGGCCGGCCGGTACATGTGGAGAGTCATTACTGCTACGAACTTGGACGATCTGGTTATGCGGGAGCGCTTCTCGGAGACAAGAGACATTGGGTTCGCCGGTTGCCGGGGAAACTCCTGCAGAATATTATCAGCCACGGTATTGCCAGGATCGCCGAGCACCTCACCGGCGAGTCGCCGCAAGTGATCGCGTACGGGTTCACCAGTCCGTATCTGAAGAGCATGGGGGAAGGCGAAATCATCGATGAACTGAGAGTCATTATTGCCGAAAAGGAGGGGGCCACGGCCTATTTCACTTTCTCCTCACAAATGCGCCCCTCGCTCCATCAATTCCGGATTTTTGGTCCCAAGAACGGCCTTGCTCTTGATCATGATCAGGAGACAGTCATCAAGCTTCGCGGGACTCGATTTCCAAGCTATGCCGAGAGGTTCGTTCCCCCTGTCGTGTTTGCGAAGCAGTACTTAGGAAATCTGATCACGAACGTGCGAACATTTCTGGCAAGAGACTTTCACATGAAATCCGGCATGAAATACTTGATCGAATCCTTCTACCGTTCCATCACTGATGGTACCCCAGTGCCTATCCCCTACCGGGAGATTCTTCTGACTGCCAGAATCATGGACTTGATTTTCGGTCAACTCGATGTCCATCAGCGGCAGGCCGGAGCGCAAGATCGTATGGGCGGGTATATCGCTGCCGGCCACTGAGACAAAAGCATGTCCGCATCGTCGTCATCATTCCGTGGCTCCTCGCTAGAATAATTGCGCACCAATCACCAACGTTCTCTTCTTCCTACGGGCCGACAGTGTCACCCCTGTTGGGGAAACGGAAACCAATCATGCGAGTTTGTGGTAAGGAAGTCAAAGTCCAGGGCCGGCTGATACGGATCGCCCACCTCGACGGGGACAAATACACGTTTCCGGAGAATCCAGAGGCAATGGTCGCTGGCCTGCGGAAGTGTGGCATGCGGATCGACCTCTTCACATTCCTGCAGAAACTACCTGAAACCTCGCCCAAATACGCGTACCCGATGGAGTGGGACAACCTGGCGGTCCTGCCGGTGTCCACCTTCGACCACTGGTGGACACACCAAATCCGTTCCCTCCCTCGTAACAGGGCCCGGCAAGCCGAAAAGAAGGGGGCAGTGATTCGGGAGGTGCCATTTGATGACGCCCTCCTTCAGGGGATCTGCGGGATCTACAACGAGTGCCCGATCCGCCAAGGAAAACGCTTTCCCCACTACGGAATGGACCTCGAGAGGGCGCGTGAGTATGCGGGAACGTTTCCCGACCGAAGCATCTTCATTGCGGCCTTTCTCGGCGAGAGCATGATTGGTTTCATCAAATTGGTAACCGACGAAGCTCGAACTCAGGCGTGCGCGGTGCATATTCTGTCGATGATCCGGCACAAGGACAAGGCTCCGACGAATGCGCTCATTGCGCAAGCAGTCCGGTCCTGCGCCGATCGGGGGATCTCGTATCTTGTATACGAGCACTTCTCCTACGGCAACAAGCAGGGGGACAGCCTAAGCCACTTCAAAGAAGTCAACGGATTCCAGCGCATCGATCTGCCTCGCTACTACGTCCCTTTGACGGGTATCGGTCGGGCGGCATTTCGCCTAGGGCTGCACCATCGCATCGTGGATCGTGTTCCTGAATGGGTACTCAGGAGACTTCGCGAACTTCGGAACGCGTGCTACGGCCACAAGTTCCAGCCGATGACGGAGGCCTAAGAAAGGCCCCATGCCCGGGATCGTCGGTCTTATTACAAAATTGCCGCGTGCGTGGGCCGAGACAGAGCTGTCACGCATGCTTGAGGGGCTTCGCCACGAGTCTTTCTACGAGACGGGGACCTGGATTGATGAGTTCCTGGGGGTATACGTCGGATGGACGGCACTGAAGAAATCCTTCTCCGGTGGAATGCCCCTCTCGAACGAGAGAGGGGATGTCACTCTCGTGTTTTCTGGGGAGGAGTACGCAGAGCCCGGGACCGCTCGCCGCCTGAAGGAGCAGGGACATTCGCTCGATACGGAGGGGCCATCGTATCTGGTCCACCTCTATGAGGAGGATCCCTCCTTTCCGGTGTGCCTGAACGGAATGTTCCACGGCCTCCTGACGGACCGCACGTGTGGCACGACAACGCTCTTCAACGACCGCTACGGGATGCACCGGATCTACTATCACGAATCGAAGGAGGTATTCTATTTCGCCGCGGAAGCGAAGGCGATCCTCGCCGTGCGTCCTGCACTCCGGAGGGCAGACCCTCGCAGCTTGGGCGAGTATGTCGCCTGCGGATGTGTCTTGGAGAACCGGACACTTTTCAAGGGAATTCACGTGCTGCCGCCTGCTTCGGCCTGGATCTTTCGGGACGGCACCCTGGAGCAGAAAGGCACGTACTTCCAGCCGCGCGAGTGGGAGGACCAAGCCCCCCTGGAGCCGGAATTCTACTACCAGAAACTCCGCGAGGTGTTCACGCGAAACCTTCCTCGGTACTTCAGTGGCGGGGACCGGATTGGGATGTCCTTGACCGGGGGACTGGACACCCGGATGATCATGGCCTGGCGGAAGGCTCCCCCTCAGTCGCTTCCCTGTTACACGTTTGGCGGGATGTTCCGCGACGCCCAGGATGTCCGCGTTGCCAGGCGAGTAGCCAGCGCGTGCCAACAATCCCACGAAGTGATCACGGTCGGAGATGACTTCCTTTCACGATTCCCCCACTACGCCGAGCGCAGTGTCTACCTCACAGAAGGATGCGTCGATTTGAGTCGTTCCCCAGACCTGTATGTCAGTGAGAAGGCACGCGAAATTGCCCCAGTGAAGATCGTGGGGACCTATGCCAGCGAGCTACTCAACCAAGTCCCGACGTTCAAACCGGTGACGCCTGTAGCTGGGCTCTTCAGTCCTGAGGTGCTTCCTCACATTCAGCAGACGGAGGAAACCTATACAGACTACCGTCGCGAGCACCCAGTGACGTTTGCCGCTTTCCGGCAGTCCCCCTGGTGGCACTACGGAGTTCTCGCCCTGGAGCAGACTCAGCTCACCGTGCGGTCCCCGTATCTCGACAATGACTTCGTCCGTACGGTCTTTCGCGCGCCGAAGTCGGCCCGCGCGAACGGCGACGTTCGCTTACGGTTGATCAGTGAAGGCAGTCCGGCACTCGGGCGAATCCGGACGGACCGCGGCGCCGGCGGAAACGCGGGAGGGCTCTTCATGGCGGCCACCCGGAGTCTTCTCGAGTTCACGTTCAAGGCGGAGTATGCTTACGACTACGGTATGCCCCAATGGCTGGCCAGGATTGATCATCTGTTTTCCCCGTTCCACTTAGAGCGCCTCTTCCTCGGCAGGCACAAGGTGTTTCATTTCCGTGTCTGGTACCGGGATGCGCTCTCCAATTACGTTCGTGAGATGCTGCTCGACCCGCGGACACTTTCCCGGCCTTACGTAGACCGGAACGGTGTCGAGACCGTGGTGCAGGGCCACCTTAAGGGAGGTCGGAATTTCACCCTCGAGATTCACAAGCTCCTGACACTGGAACTCCTTCATCGCCTTTTTCTGGATTCGCGATGATTCAGCCACGTTTATACGAAGTGTGGGGGGGGGGATGCTGATGCCCCCCTTGCTAGCCACAGTCGTCTTCGCCCTTGGAATCCTGGGGCTCTTTATCCTCGATCGGGACCCGAAGGCTCGGACTTCAAAAGCCCTTTGGATTCCGGTGATCTGGCTGTTAATCAATGGGTCGCGACCTGTGTCGCAGTGGCTGCAGCTTACGCCTACGATGGACTCACCCGACTCTATCCTCGAGGGAAGTCCTCTCGACGCACAGGTGTACGCGATTCTAGTGGCAGCCGGGTTAATAGTGATGGTCACGAGAGGAAGGCAGGTCGGCACCTTTCTGCGAGCAAATGGACCCATTCTTGTCTTTTTCCTCTACTGCGCCATAAGCGTTCTCTGGTCCGAATACTCCTTCGTGGCCTTCAAACGCTGGACAAAGGCCGTGGGTGACCTGATAATGGTTTTGATCGTGCTGACCGATCCTGACCGAAGCGCCGCAATTAAGCGATTCCTCAAGCGGACGAGTTTTCTGCTTTTTCCAATTTCTGTTCTATTAATCAAGTATTACCCAGAGCTGGGGCGGGCATACGATCGTTGGGAAGGGATGCGGCTTAACACCGGCGTCACCACGAATAAAAACCTTCTGGGGGTGATCTGTCTCGTTTTAGGACTTGGGGTTCTGTGGCGTTTTCTCCAGGTGTACCTTAGGAGAGAAAGTACCCCCAGGTGGAAACCGCTGATTGCTCAGGGTGTCGTTCTAGCGCTGGTGTTGTGGCTCCTCTGGGCAGCCAATTCGATGACTTCACTAGCTTGTTTTGTGCTGGCAGGCAGTTTGATCGTGGTCACGAACTGTTCCGCACTGGCCCGACAGCGGTCGGTCATACATCTTCTCGTATTCGTAATGCTGTTCGCCCCCCTTTCTGCCCTGTTTCTCGGCGCCTCAGGCGCCCTGGAGGCGATGGGAAGGGATCCGACCCTCACCGGTCGGACTGAGATCTGGTCTCTTCTCCTTCCCATGGCCGAGAATCCGTTGTTCGGAGCTGGCTACGAGAGTTTCTGGCTCGGAAAGCGACTCGAGACGATATGGGACATGAATATCTACCACTTTCGCCTGAATGAGGCTCACAACGGTTACATAGAGGTCTTCTTGAACCTGGGATGGGTGGGAATAGTTTTGCTCGCCCTGCTCATGGTGAGCGGTTACAGGGACATTGTCAACTCGTTGCAACGGGATTCGGACGCAGCCAGCCTCAGGCTGGCGTACCTCGTCGCAGCGGCCATCTATAGCTTCACTGAGGCAGGGTTCAGGATGATGAGCCCTGTGCAGATTGCGTTCCTCTTTGCTGTCATTGTCGTTCCAATGCTTGGCTCCGAAGGTCGCAACGCGGCGACACGTGAACTCATGCCATCTGAGGCCGATAACGGCCGCTCCAGTTCAACCACAGGTGAACGAGTTCCCCCGGTTGCAAGCATTCATTTCGAGGAGGTCACACCTGCTCCGACCATACCCTGATTCTGGAAACCGTTACACCTCTACCGCAGAGAACGCGTACCGTGCGAACACTCAAGCCACACCTTCAGGCGATTCTAAAACGAGTTGGCATCTACCAACGGTTACGAGCCTCATTTCTCTATGACCTCTACTGGAAAGTGGCTGACAGGTCGCTACTCGAGGATAGACACAGAGAGATTGATTTCTACCGGACACTCCTTACTGGTTTCCGTGAAGGTGACTTGATTTTTGACGTTGGAGCAAATCAGGGATCCAAGACCGCTATCTTCTTGAGCCTGGGGGCGCGAGTCGTAGCAGTCGAGCCAGATGAGGCCAATCAGAGGATTCTAAGAGAAATGTTTCTGAAATATCGGTTGACTCCAATGCCGGTCGTCATCGTGGGTAAAGCAATGAGTGATCGATGCGCACTTGAAACGATGTGGATCGATGAGCCTGGTTCGGCGAAAAACACATTTAGTCAGAAGTGGGTCGAGACCCTGAAACACGACCAGGAACGGTTTGGGCATACCTTCAATTTCCCGCAACGAAGAGAGGTCACCACTAGTACCCTGGAAGCCCTGTTCATCACCTACGGTCTTCCCTTCTTCGTCAAGATTGACGTCGAAGGCTATGAACTGAATGTCTTACAAGGAATGCGCCGCCCTGTTCCGTATCTTTCATTTGAGGTGAATCTACCCGAGTTCAGGCCAGAAGGGCTGCGGTGCGTAGAACTGTTGGGACGCCTGGCCGTCAACGGAAGATTTAACTACACGGCAGATTGTCGGCGCGGCTTCGTACTGGAAGAGTGGCTCGACCCATACGCTTTCTCACGAGTGCTCTATCAGTGCGCCGACAAGAGCATCGAAGTGTTCTGGAACGCGTCCGTATCACTTCCGCAGTAATCCAGGTCGGCACTGGCAATGCGCTTTGCCTCCGCAGGGATCCTTAATAAGGATATTGGCGCTCCACAACATGCTCCCCCGACGCCGCCAGTCGAGATCCAAGTAGCGCTACTCACAGGCGGTTTTGATAGGCCATACGCATTCGGCCTGGCTATGGCACTGGTTTCAAAAGGTCTGTGTGTGGACGTAATCGGCAGCGATGAAGTGGATAGTCCTGAGATGCATGCTACTCCTAAGCTGCACTTTCTTAACCTGCAAGGAAGTCAGCGGCAGGCCGGCCTCGCGACAAAGATCTCACGGGTATTGATCTTCTATGCGCGGCTTATTCGTTACGCCGCGATCGCCAAGCCACAGATCTTTCATATCCTATGGAACAACAAGATCCAGTTGTTTGATCGAACGTTGCTCATGCTGTACTACAGACTGTTGGGCAAGAAGATCGCTTTCACTGCGCACAACGTCAACGCAGGCAGAAGGGACGCGAACGACTCGGCCCTCAATCGGACTTCATTGAGGATCCAATACCGCCTCGCGGATCACATCTTCGTTCACACGGAGAAGATGAAGGGCGAACTGCTCGATGAGTTCGGTGTTCGCAAGGAAGCAGTCACGGTCATACCTTTTGGCATCAACAACGCCGCCCCGAACACGGAACTCACCCCCGCGGAAGCAAAGCGGCGCCTGGGGATCGGGAGTGGGGAAAGAACCATCCTTTTCTTCGGTGCCATCCGGCCCTACAAAGGGCTCGAGCATTTGGTCGCCGCATTTCAGCGGATCGCGCCCAGGCACGACGGGTATCGGCTGATCGTTGCCGGTGAGTCGAAGAAGGGCGCTGAGGACTACCTGCACGACATCCAGGAGGCAATCGATAGCGATCCCAGCCGGGCGCAAGTCATCCAGAGGATCGAATTCATACCAGACAGCGAGACGGAATTGTATTTCAAGGCAGCGGATGTCTTAGTGCTTCCCTATACGCAGGTCTTTCAAAGTGGTGTGCTCTTTTTGGCATATAGCTTCGGCCTACCGGTGATCGCAGCCGACGTGGGATCCCTCAGCGAGGACATGATCGAGGGCAGGACAGGCTTTCTCTGTCGGTCATGCGACCCGCGTGATCTAGCGCGGGCAATCGAGACCTATTTTGCAAGTGATCTATTCAAGCGCTTGAACAGCCGGCGCCAGTGGATACGAGATTACGCTAACGCGCGGCATTCGTGGGACGTGGTGGGCGACATGACTCGCAAGGCGTATGCGCAATTGTTGGCGGAGGACAGATCGTGAAGCCTCTGGTCTCAATCCTCATTCCTGCTTTCAACGCGCATGGCTGGATCGCCGACACGCTCCGCTCTGCGGTTGCACAAACATGGGATCGAAAGGAGATCATCGTCGTTAATGATGGCTCCACGGATCAAACGCTGGCCGTCGCGCGGCAGTTTGATGTCGCCGGAGTTCAGGTTGTCACGCAGAAGAATCAGGGTGCTGCCGCGGCGAGAAACAAGGCCTTCTCGCTGAGCCGGGGAGACTATATTCAGTGGCTGGATGCCGATGATCTTTTGGCCCCCGACAAGATTGCTAGGCAAATGCAGGCACTGGAACAGTGTCGAAGCACGCGAACGCTTCTTTCTTCTGGGTGGGGACAGTTCATGTACCGGTACTCTCGGGCGATATTCGTTCCAACTGCGCTATGGTGTGATCTGTCTCCGGTTGAGTGGCTGTTGCACAAGATGGGACAGAATCTCCACATGCAGACCGCCACATGGCTGGTTAGCCGGGAACTAACCAATGCCGCCGGTCCGTGGGACACCACACTGCTGGGAGACGATGATGGCGAGTACTTCTGCCGAGTTCTTCTCGCCAGCGATCGCGTCCGGTTCGTGCCTCAAGCGAAGGTGTATTATCGCGCGTCCGGCTCCAGCAGCTTGAGCTACATCGGCCGATCGGCCAGAAAAGTCGAGGCCCAGTGGCGTTCCATGCAGTTGCATATCAGTTATCTGCGGTCACTGGAGGATAGCGAAAGGGTTCGAGCTGCTTGTGTGCAGTACCTGAACACCTGGCTGATCTATTTCTATCCGGAAAGGCTCGACATTGTTAAGCAAGTCGAACAATTGGCCAGGGACCTCGGAGAGCAACTGGGAGTCCCGCGCTTGTCCGGGAAGTACGCCTGGATTAGAGCGCTCTTCGGCTGGGGTCTGGCCAAGCGTGCTCAAGTGTTCCTGCCAACTCTCAAGTGGTGGCTGATCAGGTCCTGGGATAGAGTCTTGTTTCGCATCGAAAGTCGAAGACTTCGGCCAACTTAGAAATTGGAGAGTGAGGCGAACCATGACCGCCAGTATTCTTCGCAGCAATATTGAGTGTAGCCTTGAGGTCCACAGTCAGCTCATTGCTGCGTGTCTGCCGGCACTGACTGCGGCGGCCGACGCGCTCGTTGCAGCCTACCGCGCTGGCCACAAGGCTTTGTTCTTCGGGAACGGCGGCAGCGCCGCGGACGCGCAGCATTTGGCGGCAGAGTTCGTGGGGCGCTATCTGCGCCAGCGCGATCCCCTACCGGCGCTGGCGCTCAATGCGAACTCTTCAGCCGTGACGGCGATTGCCAATGACTATGGATACGAGCAGGTCTTCGCGAGGCAACTCGAAGCAGTCGCGGTCCGGGGCGATGTCGCCGTCGCGATCAGCACCTCGGGGAACTCACCCAGCGTGGTTCAGGCCGTCCTATGCGCGCGGCGGTTGGGACTCTTCACGATCGCGCTCACCGGGGCCTCAGGTGGCCACCTGCGGCGCATCGTCGATTCACTGATCGTCGTGCCATCCGAAGAGACTCCCCGCATCCAGGAGTGCCATATCCTGCTCGGTCACGCGCTCTGTGATGCTGTCGAGCAGGCGGTTGCAAGCAACCATGCCGTTTCCGCCGCAGCGATGAAGAAGGACAAGCCGGCCGTGCCGTCAGGCAATCTCACGGAGCTGCGAGCCTAGGCGGAGCGGAGGGCGATATAGATCCTCCAGATTGTCTGTAGCAGGTGTCCGCGTTACAGTTCGCGTAATTCCCAGAGATACTGTTATAGCAATGCTCCAGTCAATGGCTCGGCTTGGGGTCTTGGGGCAATGATGCCGGACCACTGCTGGGCATGGGCGACCGCATCATAGTAGTAGAGAACCGCAGCGAAGAAGAAGAGGACCACCAGTTTGCATCTCATGGTTATGCCCCAATCCATTGCTAGTAGATGTTCAAATGTCATTGAGGACGAGCCCGAGGAGGTAGAGGGTGGAGGGCGACACCACGGCTGCAGGGCTGAACGTGAAAGTCACAACGTCCGGATCAGCAGGCACGGATTGGGCTTGGCCCACGCCGATGGTGGGGAGCCCCCCCGTGCTGGCCAAGGCGACGAACGCGTTGACGTCCGCCGGTGCGCCTTTCAAGTCCGCGGTGATACTATCGATGCATTGGCACTCCGCGGGGGTCGTGTACTTCGACCCGTGCGGCAGTGTCGGCGAACGCACTGTCTTGCGTCCCGCCGGGCGTCCCTAGGATCGCGTCGCGTTCCCAAACGTTGCGATGCCCCCCCTCATGGAACGATGCGCACCCCTGTAGGGGCCCTCGGTGCGTTCGCGCCCCCGGCCGGATAGCAGGTGTCGGCATTGAAGTCGCTGCCGTTCGTCTGGCTCAGGCTCTCCCAGCACACCCGCGCCGGGATCTTGTACGCCCGCCCGCCGTAGCCGCTGATGTTCCCTCCCGTGACCTCGGGGCCGATGGCCGGCCACGGGATCGACCCGAACCATGCCGGCTTGGCCGAGAGGTAGAAGGAGAACGGGAGTGTCTGGCTCCCTGGCACGGAGTTAGGATAGGGACTGATCCCGCTCGGCACCTCGCTGGCCAGGAAGCGATTGGCGTTGTTGACGGTATCGTAGTTGCCCCAGCGGAACATCGTCGATTTTACTAACGCATCATTCGGGACGCCTGCCCCGGGAGACTGTCCGAGCGAATAAATAAACAGGTCGCCGCCACCCGTCGAGCCGCTCGCTTCATAGGTTGTGTAGTAGGTCCCGCGCCCGAGCACGTTGCCGACGATGTTGAAGTAACGCCCATAGGAATTGAGTTGGATGATCGACGTGTTCGCCGCTTTCGCCGCGTCACCCTCGATGAGGTTGCGAAACATCGTATGAAAATGCGTCGTGCCGTGGATGTCGTCATGCCAGACCGTCGGGAAGTCGTTGCCCTCCAACAGATAGTGCGAGATCCCCGCCTCGTGCCAGAGGACAGTACCCGGCTGGTAATTTGTCGGGGAGTCCCAGGGTTGATTCCGGGCGTAGTTATAGGCGATGACCGTGCCAGAACCGGGGCCGCTGAGCGAGAAGGGACTCGTTCGCTTCTCGATGATGTTATTCTGGAGCAGAAGATCGGAGGCGCCGTAGACCTCGAAGCCGTAGCTAGTCGAATGGGTGCGTCGGCCACCGTAGAGCAGGCTGTCCTGCACGGTGATGCGCGAGGACTGGTAGAACCGGATGTGAGCACGGTCGGGGTCGTTTACCCGGACGTTCTTAACCCACGAGTTCACCGCACCCATGAAGAGGATGCCGGAGCTGTCGTTGCCCAGCGATGAGGCATCCACTGTGAGATTCTCGATCCCGATGCCCGTCCGCGGCCGCTGGGCGCTCCAGATGGCCTGGGGCGAGCCCCCGCTCCAGTTCGGCATGCGGATGGGCGGGTCAATCGTCACCTGGTTCCCGTTGATCGCCTGGACAATGGCATGGTGGTTCTGGGCGCGCCCGCGATTTTCGGCGGGTGAGCAGCCGCCTTCGTCGGTGAACGAGGTGCTGCAATTGATGAAGACCTCGCCCGTGTCGGAGCTACTGTTGGTCTGATCGAGGATGATCTGGTCCCCGACCTGCAAGCCCGTCACATTGCTCAAGGTGATGACGGTCGTGCCGACCGTATAGCCAGCCGTCCAGTTGGCGGACCCCTGCGGGGTGCCGCTCACGTCAATCCACTGCCCGCCGACGCACAACCCCGCCTGCGGGCCGCTGCATCCCTCGGTCCCGGTGAATTTCAGGATGGTCTGGTTCGGGCCGGCCCCTCGGAGCGTGTTGTTGTTGGTCGTATCCACATCGAGGTCAATCCCGCCGATGTTATACGTCCCCGCATTCAAAAACACGACCTGCCCGGCCGGACAGTTGATCATGGCGGTGCGGATCTGGGCTGCCGTCACACCTGGACTGAGCGTCTGACAGATGGCCGTGCGCGTCGAGATGCCGCCGGTGACTCCCGCAGACGCCCAGTCCGCCGCCCGCGGCGAATCGATGATACCGGACCAGGGCGGGGAGGCGGCGGAGGCCAGGCCAGCGAACACGATCACAAACGCGAGAGCGATCAAAGCGCGGCGCATCATTTCGGCTCCTTTGTTTCCGGCGGCAGCGTCCACCGATTGTTCCGCAGGGTATAGGTGATTTTGGATACCGGATGCGTCCATTTGTCGCCTTCCTTCGTATTGGCGTATTGGGGCCTCGGGATGCGGAGGCCAGGCGTCGGCACATCCGTCTCGCCGATCTCTGGCGGTATCTGCTCGGTCATATCACCCTCGCCGTGATAGTCGCCACCGAGGGCAGTCCGACTGTCGTGAAGACCTCATCCGATGGGTCCCTGATGGACGGAATCGCAGGCCGTCAGGGCGAAATACCAGCTCCCGCAGGAGGGCACGTCGTAATATCCGCTCGTGACATTGCCCATATCCTTATTGATCAAATCGGCCGCACTTTGCCATTTCCGTCTCAAGGGGGTGATCATGGACCCAGCGAGCTCGTTTACCATTTATCTCGAGACATGGAAGGTATCCACGGCATACTGTCCGGTACATCTCAATTTACTATTGTTGCAGTCTCATCCTCTGCGGCGCGGCGGGAGGGGTGGTGTCGGAAGTTCCGCCTCCTTGCAAAGGATGCGGATAGGTATATTCGGTGTATCCGGGCTTTGCGCTTAGGAAGAAATCTCGATTAAGCTGAATATCGCTGGAGCCTTCCGTAGACCACAAGTCACCACTGCCGCCATCTCCGGGATTATAAGGATTATCCCAAAAATACACAGGGACTGATCCTTCGGCGCCACTTACCACTCCGCGGCCAACCTGCTGAAAACACGGGTATCCGCCGGAGCATGAGCCGTCTCGCACCATTTTCCAAGCTGAGTTATAACCGGCGTTACTGGGGTTGCCGGTAACTCCAATATCATTACCCATGGCCACGCCGGTGCCGCCGCGAATATAAAGCACATAGTCCACGGCATCGCTCACCCGCACTGTATTGTGGTTGAATTCAAATTGAAGTGTTGAAACAGGCGATGAATCCGCGCCATGCAAGACAGCGACCCAATTATTCATTGTGTTGTACCGCATGAGCCAACGCGCTCCGTGGGCGGAATCAATAACTGGCAGACCCGGAACAGTATCTCCCGTTCTATTAAACACATTATCTTCAACTACAACCGTCTTGTCTGTGCCAAAGGTATGCGGGCTTGTCCAGCTGCCAGAGTCATCGCCAAAGAAAATATATAAACCGCGATAGGCGCTACCTGTAGATTCAAACCAATTGTTGTCTACCAAACCGTAAGGACCGATGCCGCCTGCCGCGTTGCCGCCCTGATTTCCGACCACGATTGCTCGGTCTGCCATATTTTGAAAGCGATTGTGATCAACGCGCCAGGAAGGCACGTTGCTCCAGCCGTTAACCTGAATAGTGGCAATAGGCGAACCAGAGTCCGTGAATTTAAAATTGGTAATTCGCACCACTTTTCCGTTTGTCGCGCTAAAGGAAATGGCGGCTGATTGAGAGTGTGTGAAATTTATGGTACCCCGCGTGTCCGGCGAATAAGTCCCCGCGCCCTGCAGGGTAATGGTGCGACCGGACGGAATCTGTAAACCGCCGCTCCAGTTGTAGGAGCCCCCAGCCAACCCCACAGTGAGCACCCAGCCGTCCTCATTCCTTCCTTTTATGTAATTGAGCGCGTTCTGCGTGTCTGACAGAGATCCGTCGCTAGTCGCCTTCTTGGCAGCATCGTCTTTGGTGTAGGCCAAGGTATCTTTTGACAATAGAAAAAAAGCGCAAACAATCATTGCACAGAATAGATGAATTCTTGATGGTTTGATCATGAATTTTCCCCTTTGTGATTAATATTCAAGAACCGTTGGCTTTGGCATCATTTTGATTTCGAAGGTCCCAACGGTTGATGCCCAGGCAGTTTGCCCGAAAGGTTCCGCTGAGCCCTTTATCATGCGGCTTTTGCCGTACCGGCTTGGTTACGCTAAGCATAAACGGTGTTGGGTCCTAGAGTCAAGTCCCCAGTCATCCGCTGGATGATGAAGCCGTTCAAGCTGGCGTCGGTACATGAACCGACGCGAAACACGTACCCACCACAACCTGCCAAAAGGGAGTGTCGAGGGTTACTTGAGCAAATCCCGTGCCCAACCCGGGCTGGTGCACGATGGCTTATTTATTAGCGGCTTAGGATGGGACCAAGAAGCATGAGCTCGAAGCAGATATAATATTCCCCTACAGTTGATACCGAACGACACACTCTTACTTCGATTCACCTGTTACTTGTGCACAAACAGGGCGAGAATTAGAATCTGCAAGATGAGCCGTCAGCGGTCAGCTATCAGCGCTTTCGACGCGTAGCGCAGAGCGCATGGCGCAAAGCGTCCGACTCTATGCGCTTTGCGCTCTGCGCACTGCCTGCTGCCAGCTGCCAGCTTCCGTACGACAGTGAGTGCCTCTCTCTTTCCGAGAAGTGAGTTGTCTTCTTCAAAGAAAGGACTTCGGATGGCTGGCGTTCTTGGCCTGGAGAAATTCGAGCAAAGCCGGATTCTGGTCTTGGGGGATATCATGCTGGACCGCTATCTGTGGGGCGACGTACAGCGGATCTCGCCTGAGGCCCCAGTTCCTCTATTTCACATACGAAAGCGCTCAGAGACACCAGGCGGCGCAGGGAATGTCGTATCCAACCTGATTGGTCTTCAATGCTCAGTGACCCTCATCGGGGTCCGCGGTAGCGACGCCGCGGGTGAACGACTGAATCGACTCCTCCAGAACCCTCGGGTAAAGGCCCACATCGTCGTCGACTCCACACGCCCGACTGTCACCAAGACTCGAGTCGTCTCACATGGCCAGCAGTTGCTTCGGATTGACGAGGAAGAGATCGTTCCCTTGAGTTCCCATGCTATGCACGAAATTGCCACGTTGATTGAAGCGAGTATCACCGAATGTGACTCCGTTATACTCTCTGATTACGGCAAAGGCTTTTTCCTTAGCGAGTCAGTGGCGCAGCATATAATAACTTTGGCCAAGGCCACACATGTCCCCGTAATTGTTGACCCAAAAGGTAACAACTGGGACAAGTATAGAGGGGCGACATGCATAACACCGAATGTGAAAGAGCTTGAGACAGTTTGTGGAGATTCATTAGCCGATACAGATCGGCTCGTCGAGGCGATGCGTTGGGCCTTGCACACATATGGCCTTTCCTGGTTAGTGGTTACGAGGGGATCCCTCGGGGTGTGTCTCATAAATAGGGATGACAAGGAACCCATTTTCGTCCCCGCAGTAGCGAGGCAGGTGTACGACGTCTCAGGAGCCGGAGATACGGTAATCGCGACGTTGACCCTCGCGCTCGCTTGCGGTTTCGATTTCCCGGCTGCCGCAAGGATAGCTAACCTGGCAGCGGGAATCGTTGTTGGAAAGGTCGGCACCCATCCAATAAGTATCCTTGAACTTCAAGCTTCCATCGCGACCGAGGACGCGGGGGTTCATGGCCATATTTTGAACAAGATTACTTCGTCGCACTCAGCCGCTATTCAAGTCCAAGCCTGGAAGGCGTACGGGGAGCAAATAGTTTTTACAAACGGGTGCTTCGACCTGCTCCATCCAGGCCATATCCACCTG
>Ga0214473_10001047_pt1 | contig 37489 bp, 33 predicted proteins | sample RVTome_7_FD_203509 | JGI IMG/M metagenome (GOLD analysis project Ga0214473, IMG submission 203509) | Soil microbial communities from uranium-contaminated site in the Upper Colorado River Basin, Wyoming, United States - RVT98D197 | ecosystem: Environmental > Terrestrial > Soil > Contaminated >... | reverse complement strand
GTGTGCGACCCGGCGGAAGAAGGCTGTCGAGAAACTTACCAAAATCTAATGCCCAGACTAGGGCCTAACTACATAAAGTCTTTGCAGCCGCAGCAGCGGCCGGTGGCGTGCTCGGTGCATGACCAGGAATTGCGACAGGGGTTGATACCACCGTGCAGTGATTTTACTCCTCAACTGGGGATGCGGTTTGCGGAAGCGGTGGCTGATGTTGTGCCGGGCGAGTGCCGGGCGCTGGAAGACAATAGAATTATAGAGCCGGATTTAAATGATGCTATGAGTAGGCGTAGTCGGCCAGCGGCGGCTTTCATGAGACCGCTGTTTGACAATGAGCAGTACTTCAAGCAACTGGTGCATGAAAACGTGCTGCTGGGAATAGAACACAATGATCTGGTGCGAGAGAGGCTGGGACAAGCGCACGGCAATAACTGGAAAGAGCTAATAGGCCTGGCTAATGACGTGTTGGTAGGAGCTAAAAGCACTCAAGAAGCAAACCAGGAAATTAGCAGCAAGAAAGCTGATTGGCTAAGAAATATTGAAGATGAGCAGCCAGATATGCGGGACGATTACAGTGATGTTCAAGAGGAGCGAAAAAAGAATTTTCCGAGGACTATTTGCAAGCAGGAAGAATTTAATATGTATACGTGCGAGGCAGTAAAAAATGCGGAAAAGTCTATCGAGATGGCTTGCCTGATAAAAGGTGATGGGGGGCTGGGGCCGGCGCTGCAGGGGGTGATAAACAGGTATTACGGAGTTCTTGATACACAAGAGGGGACGTATGATCAGGTACAGAAAGACAGTTTAACTAATTACAGTCGAGCGATAGACAGTTGGGAAAAGAATTTTCAGAATGCCTTTGCCGCTTTTGACGGCGACAACCCGACGGTGCTGCGAGACATGATTCAGCGTGCCTGGACAGAGGAGCGACCAGTGTTGATTTATGAAATAATGGCTCCGTACGAGGACCAGGCCGACAAGGATGAGACAGCTGATAACGGCGTGAGGACAACCGATTTTGAAACAGCACTTGATTTACCGAAAACGTTGGCGACTAATTGTGCCAAAGAAAAAAGGGAAATAGGGGGGTGGGGCCAGCCGGTAGAACAGCCGGCCACACCGGGGGAGCCGCCGACCCAGTACGCGGTGGAGCTAACCTGGTGTGAAAACGGCCCATCATTAGCTGAATCTGTTGTGAGCGGTAGACCAGAGCCTTTCCGCAATAAACAACCGTGGGACTACATCCCACAAGTGTTTGTACAGCTAAAGAATGAATATGTGGCTGGGTCGGCGTGCTCGGGCCGACCGGGTGATCCGTGGTGGGCAACTGACTGTTCGTGCGACTGTAGTGAAATTGTGCCGGTTAAGGAGGGCAGTATGAAGTTTTGTGAGCCGGGCACAGGTTTTTACACGGAAGGGGGTATACCAGAAGTGCCACCGCCTGGCTGGGAACCGCCGGAGGGAATACCGGAGCCTTATGTATATATAGGAAACAAGGTGTTGGCCTGGTTGCAGGAGATGAGCGCAAGCGCGCAGGCGAAGAGTCTGCCGCCACTTAAGTTGGCGCAGGCTGGTGAAAGTGAACCGCCACCAATCCCAGGGGTGATATGCCCGAATGCAACAAATTTAAGTGTTGGCGCACGCATACAGGACTCGCTTAATTGTGGTGGGGGCTCGGATATTGCGCAACGTGATGATGATACGGTGTTTTGTGGGGGAAGCCCTCGATGTATTTACCGGCTGGGTGTGGAGGTGGAAGGAATTGTAGAGCAGCAGAACGCAAGCACGGGGCTAAATCCGCTGCCAGGGCTACCGGGCGCGCGTGGTGACGGCGTATGGATGACAGGTCCTATGGATGATGGAGTTGAAGTTATTTCGTCTTCTGGAGGCGGCGCGGAGTGTTCTATGACAGCTCCTCAAACTGCAACGCATTTTGTGGACGTCGGGGGAGAACAGGAATTAAGCCTTTCTTACATCGCGAACGATGGCTTGAACCACGTGGGAGCGTACGCCAGGGTTACAAGAGTAATAAGCGAGACGGAGCTTTCCTGTGAGCCATTGTTTGTGTCGATTTATGATGCGACGCCGTGGCCAGTGCCAGAGGGAGACCCAGGTGCTATAAATAGAGCGACCTTTGCTGTTGAAGTGCACGATGCTTTAGGCAATCCAGTGAGTGATCACGGAGGAGTAAGCGTGACTGTGTCAACATACAGCCTTTCAGCTATTACTCCAGACGATTATGCGAACGTAGCGGGGCAGACGGTGACGATCCCGGACGGGCAGTCGGGAGGATCATTTGATGTGTCAATAATGTCTGATTTACTGCCAGAATCAGACATAGAAAACTTTGGAGCGACTATTGATGCCGTAGTCTCGGGCGGTGCGACTATCTCGCAAGGGTACGCATTGGCGGCCATCCAGGATGATGACGAGACGTTGCCTAGTCCGAGTCCGACTGTTTCTCCGTCACCGAGTGTCATCCCGCCACCGTCGCCAGTGCCCAGCCCCAGCATACCGCCAGTGCCATCACCGGTACCCAGTCCCAGCATTCCGCCGGTGCCGTCGCCCAGTGTGGTGCCAAGTCCCAGTGCTTCAGTAGGGCCGACGCCCGGTGTGTCGCCCTCGCCCAGCGTGAGTCCGGGTGTTTCTCCGAGTCCGACTGTTTCTCCGTCACCGAGTGTCATCCCGCCACCGTCGCCAGTGCCCAGCCCCAGCATACCGCCAGTGCCATCACCGGTACCCAGTCCCAGCATTCCGCCGGTGCCGTCGCCCAGTGTGGTGCCAAGCGTGAGGCCCAGCCCGAGTCCGTCACCGTCACCTTCAGCCAGCCCATCGCCCAGTCCTTCAGCCAGCCCATCGCCCAGCCCTTCAGCCAGCCCATCGCCCAGTCCCAGTCCGAGTCCGTCACCGAGCCCTACTCCTCGCATGATTCACGACATTTGGGTGACGTCAAAAGAAGAGTGTTTGGCTAACAACCAGAAAGAGCATCATTTAAACTTTTAAGATTTTATGGTAGTATGTAGTTTGTGGATGACTCTGTGACTAATATGTCTTCGCCTCCTGTGGATCAAGATGAGCCGGTTGTGAAAGTGGGATTAAAGGTGGTCGGCGTGACGGCGGTGGTCTTGCTGGTGTTGTTTGGCTTGTACTGGGGAGGAAAAAAACTATTGCTAACCCCAGGCGCTGATGAGGAGGATAAGGGAGCTGCCCCGGTTCAGGTTAGGCTAGATTGTCCGCCGGAGCAGGTTTATACGGATTTACAAGAGGCCTTCAAAAATCCTGACAATGTGTGTGAGCTTGATTTGAGTAATCAAGAGTTGGAGGCTCTGCCAAATGAGATATATGTATTTAAGGAGCTGGCCATACTAAATGCCAGCAACAATAGATTGGCGGAGCTGACACCTTATATAGGCTATTTAACAAAAATGACGACTCTGGACTTAAGTCATAATCAGTTGATTGACATGCCGTCCCAAATTGGCCACCTAAAGGAGATGCGGTATCTTGATTTAAGAGATAACCAATTGCCCATGTTCATTATCTGGGCTGCTTACATGAATAAGTTAGAGTCGCTAAACCTTGAAAATAATAAGATACAGGTTGTGGATGGCTCTATTGGACTCGTGACTGGGCTGACGGAGCTGAACCTGCGCGGCAACGTACTAACCACTATTGCAGAACAGATCGGTTATTTGAATAAGCTTAAGCTTTTTGACTTGAGGGACAATCGGTTAGTGTCGTTGCCAGCCAGGATGGACATGCTGCAGGCGATGGAGTTACTGAAGCTTAGTGGCAACCCGTTGCCGCAGGAAGAGGTGGATAGGGTGAGAAATGTTCTACCGAACGCGACGGTGAATTTTTAGGATGACGGTGAAAAAGTGGCCGGGGGTTCGGGTGGTAGTGGTTGTCGTTGCTGTTCTCTTATTGTCGTTAGCTTTGTATTGGAACAGAACGCGATTTTCCCCAGGATTGGAGGAGGGGGAAGAAGAGGCCATTGTTGGGTGTGAAGAGATTTATACGGACTTGAGAGCGGCGCAGGAGGATTTTCTTAAGGCTGATAAGCAGGTTTGCGGGCTTGATTTAAGTGGGCGCCGGATGCCCAGCTTAACTAGGGGAGTTAGTTTTATAACCAGTCTTACTTATTTGGACGTTAGTGATAATAATTTTAAGGAGTTGCCGGAGGAAATTAGCGCTCTTAAGGAATTAAAAGTGCTGAATTTGCAAGGGAATCCATTGCCGGCGGGCGAAGTGGATAAAGTAAGGAAATTGCTGCCAAATGCGGACGTGAAGTTTTAGAGGGAATACCATATAATGGGGGTACTACTCATAGTTATCCTTCATGAAGGAAATTAACCGTCTGGGATTGCAAGTGGCTGGCATTACGGCCGTGGTGCTGGCGGTGTTGTTTGGTTTGTACTGGGGAGGACGGGCGCTGTTTTTTAAAGACAAGGAGGCGCCGGGGCCAGGAACCAGCCAAGAAGAACAGCTGGCGCAGCAGCAGAAGGACAGCGACGGAGACGGGGTGGCTGACTTATTTGAAACGGTGTATTACAAAACTGATCCCAATAACTCGGACACGGACGGGGACGGAACATCTGATCTGGACGAGATAGTGGCGGGGAGAGACCCGACGATAGCGGGGCCAAATGATGAGAGTAAGCCGGCGACGGGAAGCCAAGTGACGGAAGCAAAAACGTTTACCCAGCGATACCTGGCTAGCTTGCCTGACGATGTAGCCAAGGCGGATATTTTAGACCAGGCTAAGCTGGAAGCATTTGTGGAAGCCAACAAAGGGGCGCTGCTGCCGATGGTGGATACGATTCAGACGACGGAGGAGAAAGGGGAAAAAGCCGTGGCGGCATACTTAGACAGCATATCTTCAGTTCATAACGACGCGCTAAAGGAGATAACGAGCGCGGACATTGAAGCGGCTTTCCGCCTGTACGTTAACGACCAGAATAAGCAGCCGATGACTGATATAGTGGCGGCGTTGACTAATAACGTGACGACGCTGACAGCGATAGCGGCACCGGCGGAGGTAGTCGAGACGCACACAAAACTGGTGGCGGCCTCGCAGGCGCTGCGCGACAACGCGGATTTACTGTCCCGAGTAGACCAAGATTTTGTGGGGGCGCTGATCGCGGCACAAAATATTGAGGATTTGGGGACGGTGTTTCAACAGTTGGCGGACGAGGTAAAGGCGTTGGAGGGGAAGTATGGGCTGGAGTAGTAAAATCCCCCCTATCCCCCCTTTGTCCCCACTTCGCCTAAAGGCTACGCGGGGCGAGGCAAGGGGGGCATCAACGCCCGCAGGTCTTGGCGCCTCCCCTGACAAGGGGAGGTTGGGAGGGGTTTTGGTAGTGCTCTTTGTGCTTATAGGTATCTTTGGCGGTGTGCATGTTGCACAGGCCGACCCGCACGCAGTTTTTTACACGGCCATCGGGCAGCAGCAGCTGTTTTATAACGTGCTGGCGGCGCTGGACCAGGCGGATTACGTGGAGACGCAGTACGCGCGGGAGCAGCTGGTGGAGAAGCGGGCCAAAGAGCAGGCAGAGCCTCCTTTTAGAGATGAGGAGTTTCCGTTGACGGAGGCGACCAAGGTGGGGCAGGAGACAACGTCGATAACGGATCCGGGCATAGCCGATATTTTAACGCGTCTGATAACGCTGGAGGGGACTGATCTTTACAACGACCAGCTGGTGCGGGAGTTTGGAGCGGAGTCGGGCCGGCGCAACTCCACCAGCGAGCTGCTGCGGACGCTGTGCGACTACGGGCTGGGGTTCAAAGATTGTGAGTTTGACACGACATCAATGTCCGCGGCAAAAATAGAAGATTACCGCCGGGGAGCGATAGTTAAAGATCCGCTAGAATGGAATCTGCGGCCGGTAATAGACGGCGTGCTGGCGGCTTTCTTGTCGGGTACGGAAGCCGACAGGCAGGAGCGTTTGAAAAGATTTAAAAAGACTGAAGGTGAGATCATGCCGATGGCGTACTCGCCCACCATTGCCAAGTGGCGGGAGGAGATAAATAAAAGTCCGGACGCGGCGCTAAAAACGGAGATGCTGGACAGGATGCTTATTGACGTTGCCAGCGTGTACGTGCCGCCCGATTTCGAGTTTCCCTACGGGAACTTTAAAGTCAGCACCGCGCCTGACAGTTACAGGGAGACGGTGGTGGACTGCGCTCCAAAGAGCGCATCAGATCCCTCGGAGATAGAGTGCCTGGAGAACGCGGCCAGCAATGTTTTGTTCGCGCCGATGATGGCACACGAAATCGCGGCGGCGGCGCAGGGCCGCATCGCCGCTCAGCAGAAAATTATGGAGGAGCAAGGCTTGCTGGCTGACGTTACCCTTAAATCGAGCAAGTACGGCTTGCTGGGAGAAAGCCCCCCGTCTTCTATTAATAACCCGGAGGAACTGTCAGTATTGGTGAAAAACCCGGTAGCAGTCAGGGCGGCAGATGTCTACAGTCTGCCAAACGCGCTGGCGCTGCTGGACACCAGCCAGCAAGCCAGCGCGCTGGCTGGGCTTGATAAGCCGGGCAGCAAGCAGTTGGTGGAAAGAGGGAGCGGATCGTCTTCTCCAGGCAGTTCGCCGGGCAACGTGCAAGGTTTGCAAGCCACGGTAGCAGGGACGGGCCTGAATTTATTTGGCCTTGACCCGCGCTATGACGAGGCAAAAGAGCCGACTTCTCCTTCGGCTAATCTAATAGCGGGACATTTGGAGCAGGGGGCGGTGCAGACGCTGCGCGTGTTAACGGCTGGGAATTTCCGAAAGACGCCAGGAGTGGGAGTGCCTGTCTGCGGATATACATGTTATTAAATTGTCCGTGAAGATTATGACTTGGCACAGAACAATATTTACCGGCGGGTTAGTTGTATTTTTGATGACGGTATTAGCGCAGCCGCACGAGGCGGCGGCAGCGCCACCGTTGTTAGTGCAAGAGACGGAGGCCCAGTTGGTAGCGGCGGGTTGTGAGAGAGTAGAGCTTAAGGATAATAAGGCCCTGATGGCGGCCAGGTCCCTGGATTGGCAAGCGGTGGTACCGGCTGACGCCACGGGCGAGGCGCTGCTGTTTTGCCCGCCGTCGGTTACCGGAGAATACAGCGCGACAGGTGGCGACGGACGGGTGGCGGGATTCACGGCGACGGCGGATGCGGCGGTTGCGCCTTGGATTGGAGCTGCGCTCGCTAAGTGGATAGGAGGCACAAATGTAGTTAGCAACGCGGGGCGGTATGTGACCAGCCCTACGTTGTCAGTAATTAACGATGTCTTATCTGGACTCCTTTATCTTCTCTTCACTCTATTAGCCGAAGTAGCAAAGTGGCTAATATCTATTTTGTCTGTTTTTATAATTCCCCTTCTTACAGTGAGTAGTTTCGTAAATAACGAGTTGGTGCGAAAAGCGTGGCCGGTCGTGCTGGGAATAGCCAATATGGGATTTTTGCTGGCTTTGGTTTTTATCGCTTTGCTGACAGCGCTGCGCCTGGACGTGGGAGGGGGAGTGAGAAGATTGCTGCCGCGCCTTTTGATAGCGGCGCTTTTGGTTAACTTCAGTTTGGTGATAGGCGGGGTGATTCTTGACGCCTCGCGGATAGTTATGGCGCTGATACCGCCTGTCTTTAATACCGGTTTTACACAGGTGGCGACCGCGGTGCAGGTAAAGGCTGATTTGGCTAGTCTCTTTGATAAGGTGCAAAAAATGGTTTCGAAGTTTCTTGCTGCAGAAGACCCCGTAGTCCAATACATAAACCCCATCAAGGGATGGGGTGAGGTGGTGGCGGCTGTACTTGAGGCAATAGTAGCATGGATTGTGGCGCTGGCGATAGCGGTAGTAGTAGTTGGACTGCTAATACGGTATATCATGCTTATTTTGTTGTTAATTGTCTCGCCTATGGCTTATCTTTTTGTGGCTATTCCCGGGGCGGGAGGGCTAGCCAAGAAGTGGTGGACAACGTTTATGCGCTACGTGATTTACGGACCGGTAGTGCTGTTTATCCTTATGGCGGCGCTAAGCGTCAATGGATATATTAATGTAGGCGGGTTTTTTGATGTTACCAAGGCTAATCAGGCAGCCTATAAGGAAATTCTGGGGGCAGTAGTGTTCTCCGCGTTAATGGTGGCAGCAGCGATGGCCGGCCGGTACGCGGGAATTGTAGGCTCGGCGACGGCCATTGCCTTAGCCACCGGAGCGGGCCGGCGCGTGCGGGGAATGGCGTACGGGGGGACGAAAGGAATAGCGAAGGGCGTGGCAGCGCCGGTGACGGTGCCCGCACGATTTGCAGCAAAAGAGGGCCGTAAGTATTTAGGCAAACAAGCGCAAGGATTCCTGGGAGCGGCGGGCGCAAGAGTCATGGCCAGGTTTGGTTATGGAAAAGGGGCCCCGCCGCCGGGGAAGAAGTTGGGCGAGAGGGTGTTTGGTAAGCCGCTTACTCCGGAGCAGGGAAGACAGGCTGCTGCTGCTAAGTCGTTTGTACTACCTACTGGGGGTACCCAGGCGCAGAGAGATGACTCGGTTCGACGTTCAGGCGCCTGGACTCCTAGCCTGCTGCGCCAAGAACATGTAGGGGGAGCGCTTTCGAAGCAACAGCGCGAGTTCGTCATAAGGGATATGGAGAGTACCCCACAAAATAGGGCATACAAGGTGGCGCTGGCAGGCAACGCCGAGGCGGTCAGAAACATGGAGGCGGACGAGAGAAGTAGAATTGAAAATCTTGACGTCAATCTGGAAGTTGACTTGCCGACAACGGGGGTGGGCGGTGCCACGGCGGCAGCTAATCGGGATCAAAACAAGAAGAACGCGATCGAAAACGAGATCAATCGGGCAGTACAGAAAGCGTATTACACTTCGCTTGACAGGCTGCACAGACAAAGTCAGCAGCCAACGACGCCCTAGCTATGGTAGATTGGCAGTTATATAAATCTAAGCCATTGGGGGCAGTGCTAACACGCCCTTCAACAGAACAGGATCGGCTGATTGAAAGGTCTTTTACTTTACCGCGGTCTGTAAAAAATTTATTTATTTCGGAGAGAACGGGAGCCTATATAATAGGCCTGGCCAAAGCCTATGAATTATCAACTGATCACGCTCCTGTTATTGCTTTCATTGTTCTTAGGGTTGGTTTTGGTGATAATATTTTGGCGCAGTTGCCGAGTTTGTTGTCCACGGAGCTTAAGCTGCCCAATGACAAGGCGCAAAAGATGGCGCGGGAGATTGAGGAAGATTTGTTTGGACCGGTGAGGAAGGAGTTGGAGGAGTATTGGCGGAAGAACCCGCCTTCATCCCGCCAGAGCGGGACTTTGGCGAGGCAAGGGAGTGAAGGTGGGGTACGAAATGTTCTTAATCTGAAAGAGCAAAAACAACCACCTATGCCTCCACCAATGCCGAAATGAGATACCAAGTCCCCCAATTCGTTGACATCCAGGATCGCATCATCGGCCCGCTGACGCTGAAGCAGTTCTTGTACTACGTGGCGGCGGTGTTGCTGCTAATACCTGTCTACCTGCTGGCTGACTTGGGCTTGTTTTTAAGCTTTGCCATTCCTGTCCTTGGCGTCACAGCGCTGTTTGCCCACGTGCATTGGCGGGGGCAGACTTTTGCCTCGTTGTTGTGGCATGGATTTCACTACTTTACCGGAGGGCGTTTATATATTTGGCGTCGGGTGGCCGGAGCCGCGGAGATGTATATTGCCGGCGGCGAGTATGAGGAGTTTGTTGAAAATCTGCCCACGACTGCTTCCGCCTTGGATGCTATCGCGCAAACCTTGAACACCCAAGGTAACATTATCGCGCAAGATGCGGCCGACCCGCTTGTCGAGGGAGGCGAGGGAGTTAATCCACCTGACCAATCGAACGCATCGTAGTACACTAGCGTCATGCGAAGCGCGGATAAACAGGGTAAGCCCACGCAGCAGTTGGTGCCTTTGGCGGAGGTGCGCGATGGCGTAGCCGTTCTGGTGGATGGAACACTGCGGTCCACTTTGCTGGTATCGTCGCTAAACTTTGCGCTCAAATCTGAAGACGAGCAAAACGCTACTATCTTTGCTTTTCAGGATTTTTTGAACTCGCTTGATTTTCCGGTTCACATCACGGTTATGTCGCGCAAGCTGGATATCACGCCCTACCTGGAGGAGTTGAGAGGACGAAAAGAGAGGCAAAACAACGAGCTGCTGCGCTTACAGATGGAAGAGTACATTAATTTTGTTTCGGAATTGGTGAAAGGCAATGACATCATGACCAAAACATTTTTGGTAACTGTGCCGTTCTCGGCGCAGCAGAGCCGAAAAGAAAACTTTATGGAGCGAATTCTAAAAGGAGTACGAAGTATCGGCCGGAAGTCGCTAAAGATGCCGGAAGCGGACTTTACGCATTATAAGTCGCAGCTGCTGCAGCGGGTAGAGCAGGTGGCCGTGGGTTTACGCGGTATGGGTCTGCGGCTGGTGCCACTGCAAACCCAAGAGGTGTTGGAGTTGTTTTATGACATACTCAACCCCGCTGCGTCGCGCAACCAACCATTGAGTAATGTGGCGCAGTTGAATGTGGTCGAAACGGAGCCGTATAAGCTGTTAACCACTAAGCCGTCGGCGCCGCCGTGGGTGAGTAAATAAATATAATATAAGCTATGCCGAGCATACTGGGCTATGAGATAAAAAAGAGAGGAGACGGGCAGAATAAGGAAGAGTCGGCTACGCCCGAAGAGCAAGCCAGGGACCGTCAGTTTGACGAGGGCGTGGCCAGTCTTAAAGATATTCTGTCGCCGGCGGCGTTCCAGGTCAGCCCGGGGCACATTGAGATTGACGGCAAGTTTGCCACCACGCTGTTTGTGCTCACTTACCCCCGCTACCTGGAGACGAACTGGCTTTCTCCCATTATCAATTACGATATCGAGTTTGATATGGGCATGTTTATTTACCCCCAAGAGTCGGCCACGGTCTTAAAGCAAATGAAAAGGCAAGTTACCCAGGTGGCAGCTTCGATTTCTATGCGCACGGAGAAGGGCAAGGTGCGCGATCCGCAGCTGGAGACAGCTTATCGAGACATTGAGGAGCTACGGGACAGATTGGTGCAGGGTACAGAGCGATTCTTTCAGTACAGTTTGTACCTGACGCTTTACGGAGACACCAAGGAGGACTTGGAGGAAGTCGTGGCGCAGGTTGAGGTGCTGCTGGAAGGAAGACTGGTGTATGTAAAACCAGTTCTCTTTCAGGCCAAACAAGGATTTTTGTCCACGTTGCCCTTGGGGCATGACAAACTGGCGCGTTCAACCAACATGAGCTCCTCGTCGTTGTCAACCACTTTTCCTTTCGTCAGCTCGGACTTAACCAGCAACAACGGCATTCTGTACGGTATTAACTTGCACAACAACAGTCTCATTTTATTTGACCGCTTTAGCCTGGAGAATGCGAACATGACTATGTTTGCCAAATCGGGCGCCGGCAAATCGTACGCGGCCAAGTTGGAGATATTGCGCCAGTTGATGTTTGACACGGAGGTTATCGTGATTGACCCCGAGCAAGAGTACCGCTACCTGACCGACTCGGTGGGGGGGGCTTACCTGCGAATCGCGACGGCTTCGGATCACCGGATTAATCCTTTCGACCTGCCGGAGTTGAATGAGGACGATGAGCCGGAGTCGGTCTTAAGAGAGAACATAACACGCCTGACGGGGCTTATCTCCTTGATGGCCGGCGGTTTTTCGCCGGAGCAGCAATCGGTAGTCGACCGGGCGTTGTGGGAGACTTACGCGCTTAAGGATATTACCAAGGGAACACGTTGGCAGCGACCGGAGGCTCCGACGCTGCAGGATTTTTACACAATCGTGAACGATATGGAAGGGGGAGCGAATATTGCCTTGAGGCTGGAACGCTTCGTGGAAGGAACATACGCGGGGGTGTTTAACAGACCGACTAATATTGACCTGGATAAGCAGTTGGTGGTGTTTAACGTGCGCGACATGGAGGAGGAGTTGCGGCCGATAGCCATGTACGTGGTGCTGGGATTCATTTGGAATAAGGTGAGAAGTTCGTTAAAAAGACGCATTTTGGTGGCAGACGAGGCGTGGCTACTTATGCAGCATGAGGAGTCGGCTAAGTTTTTATTTTCAATCGCTAAACGAGCTCGAAAATATTATTTGGGCGTGACGACTATTACTCAAGACATTCAAGACTTTTTGGGTTCGCAATACGGTAAGCCAATCGTGACTAACTCGTCACTGCAGCTGCTGCTGCGGCAATCACCGGCAGCCATTGACCTGCTGGCCGAGGTATTTTACCTGACAGATCACGAGAAGTTTCGTTTGTTGGAAAGCGATGTGGGCGAAGGTCTTTTCTTCGCGGGTTTAAAGCACGTGGCGATTAAGGTGGTGGCCAGCTACGCGGAAGATCAGGTGATAACTTCGGACCCCCAACAGGTGCTGGCGATAGAAGCGGCTAAGCGGGAGCTGGCGAGACAAGGAGCATGATGATGGCGGAGGCTGACGAAGAGAAACGAGCGGAAGCAGAAGAGAGCAGAACTCGACGCAAAGAAAGGCGTCGAGAGATAGAGCTTAAGGCGCTAAAACAGGCACAAAAAAGAGCTGGGCAAGCGGGGGGTCAAGCAGTTGGCAGAGGAGCACAGGCGGCGACTTATGCTGGTACCACGGCAGCCGACGTGGCAGCGACGCCAGTGCACTTGGCTACTTTGGGTGCCACTAAAGCGGCTACGGCGGTAGGGAAAAAAGCGGCGACGCAAGCGGCTTACCGGGCTGGCAAGTTTGCCGGAAAACAGGCAGGAAAGGCGCCGTTTCGTCCGGCTATTGGTATACAAAAGAGGAGAGTGAAAGGAGCAAAAGCGGCGCACAGGCGGGCACAAGAAGACTTGGCGGAAGCGAGGGCAGCGCGGGAAGCGGAAGAAGGAGTGGGGGCACCGGACGAGCGGCTGCTGAAGTTCGGTTTTAGGGTTTATAGGAGGATGGCCGGGATTGTTCTGGGCGCGCTGGCATCGTTGGTAGTTGGTTTTTTGATGTTGATGCTTTTAATAATAGTGGTGGTAATAGTGGTAGTATTATAGAAGCTTTCTATGAGGAGCAGGAGAACAAGTATATTGTTGCTGGGAGGCTTAATTGTGGTGATAGCAGCAGGAGTATTAACGGCATCAGACGTTTCGGCGGTAGGAGGAGCAGGTGAAGAGTGTCTCCCAGGAGGATATGCTGCGTGTCCCACTAACTATATTTGCAAACAAAAGACTCCTGGCAGCAAATTCACCTGTCAGTGCGCTTGGGGTGAAATAGAGGTGGGTTTATTTAAAATCGAGAAGGGTGTTAGTATTTGTAGCCTGCTTGGCACTTCGGGTGAAGGCCCCGCTTGGTTTGTTCAGCAGGCCGTCACGGCCGTGATAGCGCTGACGATTATGGCGGCGGTGGTGAGTATAGTGATTGGCGGATATATTTATATGACGGCGGGGGGAGACGCGGACAGAGTGCGCACGGCGAAGGTGTGGATTGGGTCGGCGATATTGGGGATTATTTTGGCGCTGCTGGCGTGGTTAATCTTGGCTTCTATCGCGACTAATTTGGTGAAGTTTCCCACAACGACAACTTCGTCACCCACTTCAACGCCGCCGACTGTAACGTCGATGGGCAATCCATAGCAAAGCGACGAGGGTCCAGTGCAAGGCGGCTAGATCATTCTTCCAGTAGATAGTGTCAGTGAGGCCGAAGAGCAGCAGTGCTAGCAAAGCTAACGCAGGGGCTAGTAATCCGTAATCAGTAATCAGTAATCCAGGACGACGAACGGCTTTCCAGACAATAAAAACATGAATACCAATAAATGATAGCAAACCAAGCAGGCCTGTATTTAGCCAGAAAGATAAAATCCAGTTGTGAGGATCGCGGAAAACAAATTCGGGTAGTGCGTTTTGGTTTTGAATAAATCTCTGGTGCAGTTTTTGTTGATAGGCGGGCTCAAAGGTACCGAGGCCAATGCCCAAAACAGGGTGTTCTTTTATAAGTTCCCAGGATATTGACCAAAGTTGCAGGCGCACGGAAATGGAGTTGGGAGGGTGGGTGAGGTAATTTAGGCGGCCGGTTGAGGATAAATAGGCGGTGGCTAAAACTATGAGCAAAATTAGTGCTGCAAGAGAACGTTTTCGAACAGAGGGATGAGCCCAAAAAATTATGCCGAGGAGGAGAGTAAGGGCTACAGCGAGCAGGCCGGAAACCGATTGGGTGGCCAGGAGAGCGGCAGCCATGACTAGAATGGCTATCCACAAAACCCCTCCCAACCTCCCCTTATCAGGGGAGACGCTTACATATTTCTTTTGAATAGCCTGCCATGATGCCATGACAAGCAGCGGGGCCAGAAATAAGGCGAGGGAGTTGGGGACACTATAGATGCTCCTAATGCGGTCTAGAGCAAATATTTGAAACAGGCCAATAATAGAAACCACGACGCCGGAGATTAAAAGGGCGCGTAAAATGACCAATGACCAGCCTTCGCTAAGGCTACGGCTGGCAAGCCAATGACCAGTGTCCAAGGCACAAAAGCCGCCGGCGTAGACCAGCCAGCCGAGAAGAATGGGGAAAAATATCCAGCTTTTGAGTATGCCGAGGCTGGTGTAGGGGTGGGGTGAAATAAAGGTAGAGATGGCAGCGGCCAGAATAAATAAGAGGGTTAGTAGAGTGAAGGTAAAAGGCAAGCGTGGCCAGGCGGCGATCCAGCGAGAGCGAACGGCTGGTTGGATAAGACCAGCCAGAGCGACGGCCATGATGGCTAGCTCGAAAAAGTTGGTGGGAATACCAAATACGGAGAAGCGCAGCAGATAAGTGGGGAGCAGTCCGGCGAGGATTATGATGGCCGTTTTATGGTGATGGTAGGAGAGGAAGACGAGGAGGAGAAGAGCGGGGACGAGGAAGATGAGAAGCATAAATCCAAATGTCAAAATCCAAATGTAAAAGCCAAGGCAGTAATAACAATAAGAGTAATTAGCAAGTGCGAGTAAAGCAGGCTGTTAACAAACTGGCTGTGTATAAGGAGTGTGACGAAGCTCACTAAAGCGGCTAAGGCGTAAGGGTTGTTATTGGATAACCACCGGCGGAATAAAGCTTGGCTGACGAGGGCCCAGGGGGCAAAAAAGAGAGCGACGCCGATGAGACCAGTGGTTGCCCACAAGGTAATCAGGCTATTGTCGGCACCGGCGCGGGAGTGGATGGTGAAGTTGGAAATTAGGCCAGACCCGGCGGCAGCAAATTGGTAAGCATTGTACCCTACGCCGAGCCAGGCATGCTGCTGGACTAAAGGCCAAACCCCTTTGAGCGCGGCGAGACGCAGTTTAGCGGTAGCATCCAGTGTTATGAGCTCGGTCAGACGATCATGTAAAAGGACAGCTGCGCCGATAATTAGAATTAAGGCGAGCAGGAGGGAGCTGATGGCGGCTATGATGCGAGGAGGGGAGGCGCGCCGCAGTGTCCCAGCAATAATGAGAGGCGATGAAATAAGTATTGAAAGAGTCAGAGCGATAAAGGCGCTACGGGATTGGGTGAGGAGGAGAGCAACTATTATCGTGACTACTAGCGTAGATAGTGTGAGCGCCGCCCGGTACGTCCTGTGAGCGGATTGAGAGACCTTTTCGGCTTGGTCCCCCGCGCATGCGGGGGCGAAAAGGTCTCGACCCTCGGAGGCCGCCGCTGGAGCGGCCGAGAATGAGCGAACCAGGACGTGCCGGGATAAGGCGCTTGCTAAGCTAGCAATGACAAACGGCAACATGATAGCGAGGAAGGCGCCGAAGAAGTTGGGATCGAGCCAGGTGGAAGTAAGACGGCTTTGATGGGGGTCCCAGCCCAACTTAGTTAAAACGGTAAAGTCGGGCACTAGCCACAATTGAAGAAAGCCGAGGAGGACGAGAATGACTGTGGCGAGTAGTAGTAAACGACGGGTGGTGACGACAACGATGGCGTCTTGAAAGAGAATGAGCAAGGCGGGCAGGAGAAACAGGTAGCTGGCGAGACGAACCCAGTAGGCAAAGGCGATGGCGGTGTTGGGGAGTCCTAGTTCAGGAGCGTGAATTACGAGGGTGAGGAGAGACCAGAGAACAAATAGCAAGAAAGCACAAAGCAGAAAGCACAAATAGCCTGGATGTTTGTGCTTTTTTTCTTTGGAATTTGTGCTTTGAAGATTGTGCTTTAAAGAACGATTTTTATCCAACAATGCCTGCAATAATGCAGAGATTATCACTAAAATTACTGCTACATCGCTTGTTAGTATTCCGCCTCCTTGGCCGGGTAAGGGAAGGCGGAGACTTTGGCCAATAATGAGGGAGAAGAGGAGAAAAGCCAGGGCCAGGCGGGGCAGGCGGACAAACCAAGGTAAGAGAAGGACACCTAATGCGCCCGCGGCGAAAGTAAGCGGTAGAGAGAACGAGCCGAGCGCACCATAAGACATATCATTTCAGGGTAGTGCTTGCGGAAGTACTTGTCAGCTGACTGGTCATATAATTTAGTCCGGCGCCAATTGTCTGATAAGCTGCTGCCGCGCTGGTGGAGAACCCCGGCTTGGGGTAGTAATATAACCTGCCATCCGGCTTCCCTGGCGCGGCGGCAGAGATCGACGTCTTCCCAATAGAGAAAAAATTGGGGGTCGAAGCCGCCCAGTTGTTTAAAAAGGCGGCGGCGAATAATTAAGGCGCCGCCGGAGACCCAGCCGACGGGGGCTGGATGTTTTGGTAGGCGCGGCTTAACAAAATGCCTGGTGATTAGGGAGAGGGGCGTGACGGGAGCGCCGAAAGACATGGTTTCCACTTGACCGGCAGGTGAACGGAGGAGAAAACCTACGACACCGACGGAGGAGTGATCGTCTAAATAGCACCAGGCGATCGCTAGGGCGCCCGGGGCCAGGGCAGCGTCGGGGTTAATGAAAAGCAGGTAGTCATTGGTAAGCCGGGCGGCTCCTTGGTTGGCGACAGCGGCGAAGCCGGGATTGTTTTTTTGGGTGTTGTTAATTACAGAGATGTCTTGGATACCGCTGATGCGCAGGCTGGTTAGGCAGTTTTGGAGCAATCCGTTTGGTGTTTGATAAGTTACGACGACGGCGCCTGTGTTCATAATGGTTTTTCTAGGCGTGGTCCTGTTATGCCACGCACGGCATCGAATAGAGCTTCGCGTACCACGGGCTTTCCGGAGGCTCGCGTGGCGTGGTAGATAAGACGGGCGCGGTTAGCTAGCCACCAATAGAGGCGCCAAGGGGGCGGGGTTTCCTGCTCTAGAAAAAAGGCGCCGTTGCGGACAAGATAATATAGTTTGTCGCCTTGATTATCACACCGAGAGGAAGTTTGGTGTCGTACGCGCACTTGGGAAGTTACCCGTAAGGGAATGTTATGACGGTGAGCCTGCCTGCTTAATAGGGCGTCTTCCCAGTACATAAAATAGTGATCGGGTAAGCCTTTTATTTTCATGAAAACATGATAGGGGGCAGCCAGAAATGCACCATCAATGTAATCTAGGTGGTGGGTTTTATGTGCTTTTTGTTGGAGATGGGCACGTCCTGTCCACAAATTAATGTGGCTGTTTATCACGCCAAGTATGGCGTCAGTGTGATGGGTGTGCCACCAATGCCTCAATTCTTGAAATGTGTCAGGATAAACTAATACATCATTATTCATAGCCACGACAATGTCATCACCAGAGACACCGCGCGATATCAGCGTCCCTAACCCAACGTTGATGCCCCCAGCGTAGCCAGTGTTGCGCTGGGGCCGAATGAGGTGGTGGGCAATTGAGTTTTGATTGGGATAGGGTAGTTGGGCGTGGTCAACGATAATAATATCATCGGGTGGGAGTTGGCAGTTGGTAAGCGAGGCAAGGGTTTTATGGGTTTGAATAGGATTCCCATAGTGGACAAGAATTACATAATATTTCCTGATTTGTGGATACATAAGTGGAAAAAGTTGTGGATAACTCTCATTTTTATGGGGATAAGCGGTTGCTGGCCTGAACACCGCGCCAAAAGTCAGCGCGGGTGATTTGTGAGAAGAGCCAGGGAGTGCTGAAGGCGTGAGCCGTGCGGGCAAGTAACCAGTGCAAGAATATGGCGAGGGGGGTGGCTGTCAGAATTTGGTATTTTATTTTTTGGCATATAGTTTGTTGGGGAAGGAGCTCGGTGTTTGGATACCGCTTTTGGTAGACGAGAAGGTTTCGGCCGACGTGATACTGACGCCTCCTTATATCCTCCACCGTATAGTAATGACGATGTAGTGCTAGAGTATTGTGGAGTACGTGGAGAGTGAAGCCACGGCTGGCTAGATGGCGACCCAAGTCGGTGTCCTCCCAGCCGTAAGAGCAGTAGGCTTCAGGAAAGGGTTGGGCGAGGAGGAGTGATTTTTTTAAAGAGATATGTGAGCCGTAGAAAAAGCGGGCGGGGTCAGCGGTGGTCTGTCCAAGCAGAGCATCAAAGTTGTTTTGCGGGCCGCCATGCACCATCCATTCCATAAAGGGAGTGGGAGACAGGCGGGGGTCCCACTTAATCATACCGAGAGCGCCCTCGAGCTTGTGGGGATGAGCGGCATGAAAGTTTAAATGGGCGGCTAAAGTGCCGACGGTTATGATAATGTCGGCTCCCAACAATAGGACGATGTCGGCCCGGGCAACAGCCAAGCCGCGGTTGCGAGCTCCGGCAACACCAGTGTGCGGGCCGGTGACTGTGATTGTGGGCAACCAAGAGGATGGCGCGGGACGTTGTTTGAGAGTAGCGAGAGTGGTGTCTGAAGAACCGTCGTCGGAGATAATGAGACGGACGGCCCAATTTTGAGGTATGGGCTGGTTAAAGAGAGCCTTTAGTGTATAGGGCAGGACCTCGGCGCTGTTGTAGGCGGGGATCACAATGTCACAAGTGGGCATGGGAAGACATGAGTAACAGGCTTAAATTTTGGCCGGTGATGAGGCGGGTGGCGAAGCTGGCCGCACAGTAGGTGGCGGCACCGATGGTTATGATGATTAATACGGGCCAATGGGCAGGGAGAACGGTGTATATGAGCACAGTGACCAGAGTCACTGCAGTAAGGCGGGCTAGGTAGGCAGGGGAGATGGCAATGTGTACTAAGCGCAAGACTGCCAGGCTGGCAGACAGGGCGACAATTGCTTCAGTAATCAGTGTAGTCAGGGCGGCGGCGGGAGCACCATAGGGAGGAATAAAGATAAGATTAAGCACGACATTAGCGACAGCTCCGGTCGCGGCTATGACCAGAAGCGTCTTTTGGCGCCCGGCGGCGACGAGGCTGAAACTGACGAAGTTACCGAGGAACATAATGCCTAAGGCAACAGAGAGAATACGCAGGAGGGGGGCGGCGGCGGTGAAAGTGGGACCGGCGACAAGAAAGATGACTGGTTCAGCAAAAAATGCCAAGGTGAGCACGGTGAAGACGGCCACCCAAGCAACCGCGGCAGCGCCCTGCTGAAAGTAGCGACTGAAGCTGGCTCGGTCATTTAGCCAGGCGGAACTTAGATGGGGCAAAAGAAGGCCACCAAACATGGCGGGAAGGAAGAGACAGGACTCAACTAAACGATAGGCAAGACCATACAAGCCGACCTGATCGGCGGGCCGATATAGAGAAAGAAAGACGATGTCTATACGGAAGTAGATGACATTGAGCACCAACACAGCGCCAAGCGGCCAGGAGGTAGCGAGCAGGTGCTGCCAGGTGGACCAGGTAAAGGCGGGATGAATATGCAGGGCGGGCGGCAGGAGCCGGCGGTGAATAAAGGTAGCAACAGCGAGGCTTAAGGCAAATAAAACAGTCACGGAAGTGAGGGTGGCGTCCCTGGCGCCAAGCAGCACGAGGCCGGCAACTTGAACCAACCGGCCAATAATGTCACCGGCGGTGGCGCGCCAGATGGTGCCATATTTTTGGTAGACGCCCATCATGAGTTGGCTTAGGGACTGGGCCATAAAGCCGAGGGCGACGAGGGGGTAGATAGTAATAAGGCTGCGCAGCGACGGTATTGCTAGGCTGATAAAGCCACCAAGGCCGAAGGTGGCCGCGAGCAGGGTCAGGCGGAGTGAGGTGATGTGTGAGAGATAATAGTTCTCTTGATTGGGGTGCCTAATAATATTGCGAGAGAGTGTGAGATAGAGACCAAAATCAGCCGCTATTTGGAGAATGGCGCCATAGGCTAAAAGTAAAGTATATGATCCATACCGGGGTACGCCTAAGAAGCGGGAGATGAGGGAAAGAACAACAACGCCGAGAGCAACATTAATAATTCTACCGGTAGAAGCAATGATTGTGTTGGATAGGATTGATTGGGACACTAAATAAAGATTGGCCTAACCACCACTCGCCGGTTGGGCTCTTCTCCTAGGCTGGCCGTGCTGATGTCTGGGCGTGCAGCCAGTGAAGTATGAATGGTACGCCGCTCGGCGGCGACCATGGGCGGCAAGACGATGGCTTGGCCAGTGCGCCCGGCCTTGCGAGCCGCCTCTTCGGCAAGATGAAGCAGGGTGCGTTCGCGGCCGGCTAGATAGCCGTTAACATCGACGGTGATACGAAGTGTTTCTTTGAGTTGGCGGCGGAGGAGGGAGCGTATGATGTGTTGAAGGGCGGCTAGGTGGCTACCGCGAGTGCCGATGAGAATGCGGCCGGAAGGGCCGGCGTCAATGGCGATGTGGAGATGCTGACGGACGGGTAGGGGGAGGGCGGCGGCGTCGCTGTTTTTTATGTCACGAAAGGAACAGTTTACTTTAGCTCTATCAAAGCCCATCATGGACACGAGGTGACGGACGTGCTCTTCAATTAAAGCCGTGGCTTGCTGGTTGATGATGGTGGGGAGTGTCGTTGTCATACGGCCAGGCCGCTAGATAATTTTAGGTATCGTTTGAAGATGTACTGCTGTACTATACCAAAAATTGTCGAGGCTACCCAATAGAGAGCTAGGGCGGCGGGGAGCTGCAGGGAGATAAAAACTGTCATAACGGGAAAGATGTACATCATGTTTTTTTGCATGGAGGCCATCATTTGCGCGCTTTGATCGTTGTCTGTTGGCATGGTAGCGGCGGCGGGTTTGGCTTGGCGCATAAGGATGAGTTGAAATAAGCCGGCCAAAAAAGCTAGATAGGGGCTGGCTTGAGTAAGATTAATGCCAATAAAAGAGAGTTGAGTAGAGCTGGGCGGGGTAATAAAGGAGTAGAGATATGCGAATGTTTCTGGCCCCATGCCAATAAAAAATACTCGGTAGAGGGCGATTAAGATGGGTAGTTGAATAATAAGGGGTAAACAGCCGCTGGCGGGGTTAATACCAGCTTGGCGATAGATGGTGAGGGTGGCCTCGGCTTGTTTGGCTTTGTCGTTTTTGTGTTGTTGTTGGATTTTTTTAATCTTGTCTTTGACTTCGCCCATCTTAGTCTGGTTTTTTTGCATCTGTTTAGCCTGGTGAAAAGAGGGGGGTAAAAGAATAAGGCGCACAAGCACAGTAACAATAAGAATGCTTAGGCCGACACTATGTGCAGGAAGTAGGTTAGTAATACCAACTAGCAAGTTGAAGAGGGGCCGGAACAAGAGTTCGTGGTAGATAAAGGAAAGGGGGTTCATAGAGCCGGTAAATTAAGTTGGTAAGTAAAATAAGTAAAGAAAGTAGCTTTACTAGCTTAATTTACTTAATTTACTATACCGGCTCGTTGTTGTTGCGACCGGATCGAACCCGCCGGAGGAGAAGGGGTGGCAGCGCAGTATCCGGCGGGCACCAAGAACCAAACCAGACCAGCCGTGGCGATCTATGGCCTCGAGACAATACTGGGAACAGGTTGGGGTGTAACAACAAACGCCGTGGGGGAAGATTGGTTTTAAAAGACCGTGGTCTGGCGAAAGGGTAGCCTGATAGATACGGATAATTCCACGAAAGATGCTTAGCGGCATAATTTTTCTAAGTAGGGCATTAAACTGGCTTTGAATTCTTTTAAGTTTTTTAATTTTGTGATTTTAGGTTTGGCCATCCAAACCATATCACAAGAAGCACTCTGATTATTTATGGCGGCGCGAGCGCTCTCACGAAGCCAACGTTGATATTTATGGCGCTGGACTGCTAGGGGAGATACTTTCTTGCTGACAATACACGCGACACGGGCATGGAGGTTATTTGATCTTCGATAGTGAATGTGCGCGTAGGGGGTAGTAAGGTGGGCGCCCTGACGGATGGTGGCTACAACATCGCGGCACTTTGTCAGCCTGAGCTTACGAGGGAGCATTGGGGGTTAGCTGCCGACGGCCCTTGCGCCGTCGGCCGGCAACTACACGGAGCCGTCGGTTGCGCTTCTTGGCGGCAAGGTAGCCGAGACGACGAGCACGTCTTATTTTTTTGGGTTGGTAGGTTCGCTTTGGCATGTTGGATAACTGTACATAACTTGATAGTTGTGGTCAAATTTTGTGGACATGTGGATAACTTTGGGGGGCTACCTGCCTGTGGAAAAGCGTGGTATGATGCTCCGATGAGTTTAGTGACGCTATGAATAATGACCAACTGTGGAAAGCAGCGCTTGGTCAACTAGAGCTCAAGGTGAGCCAGGGTAATTTTTTAACATGGTTTAGGTCAACAAGGATTCAAAAACGACGAGGGCGGTTGGTAATTATCGAGACCCCGAACGCCTTTACTTATGAGTGGCTTTCTAAAAAATATCATCAGTCTGTTTTGGAGGTGTTAAAAAATCTCGAGGAATCAATAGAGGAAGTAGAATTTTCTATTAGATCACACACAATGACACCGAGACCATTAAAGAAAAGCTTTCGAATTTTAGCGCAAAAAAAGGCTAAGGAAAAGGCAGCAAGCTCGGCCGAGAGTGTCGCTACGCCAGTTTTGTCAGTGACGGCTAGGGCGCGTGTTTCTAAATTGGCCAAGACACTTAACCCTAAATACACCTTCGACCTGTTTGTAATTGGACCAAGCAATGAGATCGCCTACGCCGCTTGCCGGGCGGTGGCCGAGAAGCCAGGGGAGGCCTATAACCCATTATTTATTTATGGGGGGGTGGGCTTGGGAAAAACCCACCTATTACAAGCCGTTGGCAATGCTTTACTAAAACGTGATCCGACGACACGCGTGTTGTATGTGCCATCAGAGAAGTTTATCAATGAGTTTGTCCAATCTATCCGAGAGAGGACCACGCAAGCCTTTAAACATCATTACCGAGATGTTGATGTGTTTATTATTGATGACGTGCAGTTTTTAGCCGGTAAGGGCAAGACGCAGGAGGAGCTTTTCCACACCTTTAACGCATTACATGGTCAGGGCAAGCAAGTAGTTTTAAGCAGCGACCGTTCGCCCCGAGTAATACCGACGTTTGAAGAGCGCCTACGTTCACGTCTGGCCGGCGGCATGATCGCTGATATTCAGCAACCAGACTATGAGACCCGCCTAGCTATTGTCCGGGAGAAGGCGGGCCAACGTGAAGACCTATTTGACAACGAGGCCCTGGAGTTTATTGCTAAAAATATTCAGAAAAATGTACGGGATTTGGAGGGAGCGTTAAATAAGGTGCGGGCTCATTGTGAGCTGACTAAAAGGCGTGGCACATTTGATTATGTTAAGCAAGTATTAGAAGGTGTTTTAGAACAAACACACCGAAAGACGATTGATTCGAAAAGTATTATCGGGGTGGTGAGTTCTTACTACACACTTAGTTTGGAGGAGATGTGTGGAAAGTCTAGGAAGAAAGAGATTGTTCTACCACGACAAATTGCTATGTATTTACTACGCAAGGAAAATAACGCTTCTTTTCCCACTATTGGTGATTATTTTGGGGGGCGCGACCACACCACGGCTATGCACGCGTGCGAGAAAATTGAAAAACTTCTTGAGCACGACGAGGAAACATTAAGAGAAATTAACTTTATCCGCGAAAAGTTGTACGCCTAGGTGTGTATGGGTTGTGGACTGTATTACAGACGCGGGACGAAACTGCACAGCCTATCCACTTCTAAGCTTTTATCTACACATTTTTTAAGTAGTTTTTTACACAGCTTATCCACTTTTTTTCTTGTTTATAGAGCACGTAAATTTGGTTTTGCACATATTTATATCACCTTACTAATACCACTACTAATAAGGTTATATAATATAATAATAGTTAGGGGTATAAGTATTTAATATGCGATTCATCTGCACACAAGAAAATTTATTTAAAGGGTTAGTGTCTGTTTCCCCCCTGGCGGGGCGTAATGCGCAATTACCTATCTTGCAATACGTGTTAATTAAAGCGAGTGATGGCGTTTTACATCTTACTTGCACTGATCTAGAGGTTGGTGCGCACGTGACGGTTGGCGGCAGGGTTGAAAGAGATGGCAGCTGCGCTGTTATGGCCCGGCAGTTATTGGAGTATGTACAACAACTGCCGGCGGCGGAGCCGTTGGTCTTGGAGGGCAAGAAGAAAAAATTATTTATTACTACCAAAGGGTTTTCATCTACTTTTCCTATTTCAGAGTCAGAGGATTTTCCTCTTTTGCCTACATCACCAACAGAGCGAGCCGTGACACTTGATGGGCGGTTATTTTGTCAGGCACTCAACAACACAATTTTTGCAGCGGCGAGAGACGAAGCACGACCAGAGATTTATAGTGTTTATATTCAGGGGGGGAAGAAAGAGATACGGCTAGCGGCAACGGACAGTTTTCGTTTGGCGGAGCGAGTAATATCCATGGAGGGGGAAAGAAGTTTCTCATTTTTACTACCAGTGTCAGGAGCTCAGGAAGTGAGCCGTTTATTTAGTACAAACGAGCAGCTAAAGCTGCTAACACAAAAGAATTATGTGGCGTTTAGGGGCGAGGGCGTATATTTGTCGTCCCGTCTTATTGATGGGGCGTACCCAGATTACCAGCAAATTATTCCGACATCATTTACCACCAAGGGGGTAGTTAAGCGAGAGGAGATGGCGCGGGCGCTAAAAGTATTAAGTGTTTTTCTGGCGCGTGATTCACGACGCGTTTCTTTGCTGGTGCAGCCAAGCAAAGAGCGGCTTGAGGCGCGAGTAGAGGGAGGGGAGGCGGGGGGAGGCACAGTGTCTCTGGCGTTTGAAGGACAAGGGGAGGAGGTTGAGGCGCTGTTTAATATTCAATATCTACTGGACGGCATTCAGCATATTGGGAGCGGAGTGTGTGAGCTAGGCTTCAATAAGGAGAGCGACCCAGTGGTGATGCGCCCCCATGAAAGTTCAGCGCGCCAGGTCTATCTTGTAATGCCTATCCAAACCTAGTTGTTATGGATATAAAACACTTAAGCATGGCTCACTTTCGTAACTTGGGCTGGGTGGAGGAAATTCAATTTCCTCCAGGGGGGCTTTTGGTGGCAGCAGCCCCAAACGCAATGGGTAAGACTAATTTCTTAGAGAGTGTGGTGGTACTGCTGCGCGGGCGGTCGTGGCGGACGCGGGTTGAGGAGTGTGTTGCTTGGGGGGAGGATAGTTTTGTGTTGCGGGGGACGGTAGTGGGGGGAGACGAGACAAGGCAAATAGCTGTACGCTACCATCGTCCCTCGCGCAAGTTACGTATAGAAGAGAACGGGGCGCCGGTGTCGGTGGTGACTTTTTATGCTCACTACCCATTGGTTTTGTTTTTGCCAGAAGACACTTTTCTTTTTTCGCGGGGACCGAGCGCGCGTCGCAATTTCTTAAACCAGGCGCTAGTGACCTACCCCCAATATTTATCGGCGTTAGTGCAGTATCATCGGATACTTAAACAGCGCAACAGGGCGTTAAAGGGGGCGAGGGAGGCAGACCAGATACGTAGCTGGACGGGGCTTTTGGGGGAGCAGGCCAGCGTGCTGTGGCGACACCGTGAGGGTTTTGTGGCGGTGATCGATGCGCAGCTCACTGAATTGTATGGACGCTTGTCCGGCGAGTATCGTCAGTTTAGAGCGCAGCTTGTGCCGGGGGCGGAGCGGACAGATGATTTTGTCCAGGAGCTAGTTGCGGCCTGGCCGCAAGAGAGACACCTGGGCTACACGCTGTATGGGCCCCACCGTGACGACATGGTTGTTTTGGCGGATGGGCGGCCAGTGAGAGCGGCTTTGTCTAGGGGGCAAATACGCAGCCTGGCCATAGCCCTCAAGTTTATTGCTCATAATTATCTTGCGCAAATTTCTGGCGAGGAACCGGTTTTGTTATTGGATGATGTGTTGAGTGAGCTGGACGATCGAAGACAGCGGGCCTTGATTAAAAACCTTCCGACAACTCAAACCATTTTGACGTGCACGACCTTACCGGCGATGCTTAAAGAGCGAGGCGACGTGTATTTACTAGACCTAAGATCTATTATCGCTCGGGCTAAGCTGGCACCAAAGTTGGTAGAAAAAAAACAAGAGCCGGAGGTGGTGGAGTGGCAGCAGGAGGAGGGAGCGGAAGAGCGCGTGGCCGTGGGGTAAGTATGGCGTTCAAGCCCATCGGCGCATTATTTAGAAAAAACAATCAACCTTTATGGGATGAGGTTGACGTTAAATACTTTATTGAGCGGTATTTGCGATCGGAGCTGTCGACTGACGCGCTTTATTGTGAAGGGGTGAGAGGGAACAGGGCGCAGATACGGGTGAGCTCACCCTTACTACAACAGGAGGTCTGTTTAATGGAATATGATGTCAAACAGGCGTTGAAGGAAAAGCTGCATTATACGCTCAAAGAAATTAAAACTATTCAATCGTGACGGTGTGCTTGGCAGACTCACTGGAGTTGCCGGTTTTGTCGTAGGCGATAGCGTAGATAGTGTATTGACCGGGGCCGGGTGAGTCTGGCCAGGCGACTTCGTAGCGGTTGGGGGCGACGGGAGTAGTTTGGGTAATCTTGCCGATGCGTTGGGTGCCTCCCTGCCCTTCTTTTGTGTAAAGAATGTCGACCAGCTCAATGCCATTTTTGTCTTGCGCCGTCACTTTGACTGTCAGGGGAAAGTTTTCAGCACGCAGCAGTAATTTGTTTTGGGGTGTGTGGAGGGTGATGGAGGGAGGGCTGTCGTCGGGGTTAATGATGAAGGCGCGGTGAGCGCGGCCGATAAGGTTGTCTTCAGTAACCGCCAGAACAAGAAGGGTTTTTCGGCCAGAGAATCCTGGATCAAAGGACAGCTGGGTAGTTAAGGGGTCGCCTGGCCCGCGGCGGGCGATGTCTTTACCGTCTAAGAGGAAGCGAACTTCTTTGAGAGGTTGGGCAGAGTCCACGGTCACTTTTATTGTGACGGGGCTTGATTTGAGAATTGAGGTGCTGGGTTCGGTGATGGTAATTCGGGGCAGGTTTTCTAAGCCGGCCGCGTCGCAGGTGGGGGTGGGCAAGGAGTCTACGTAGCGGGGCTCGTCAGGGTTGTTTTTGTTTTCCTCGTTGTGTTTATCGCGCCAAGCGGCCACGCTTTCTTCCCAGCGTTTGAATTGAGGGTCGCTCTCCGCGTTGGCTGGCGATGGTCCGCGGGGGTTGTCGCGCTGTAGGTAGAAGAGGACGCTATGGAGTTCTTTGAAGGTAGTTAGTTTCCCTAAATTGATAGGACAGTCGACTGTGTAAAGGAGATTAGTTGCCTCGTCCCACTTGCCTTTCTCTTCAGAAATTTTCCCTAGCATGATGTCGTGAGTAATATTGGTAAGTGGTTCTGGTTTGACAAACTGTTCGATGGGGGTACCTCCGAGGGCGGCTTGCATAAAAGCGTTCCAAATAGGCGCGGCGGTGCGCACTCCGTCTGAGTTTTTGCCCATGGGTGAGTTATCGTTGTTGCCAGTCCAGACCCCGGCGGCTAAAGAGGGAGTGTAGCCAAGCGCCCAACCATCGCGAAATTCCTGAGCGGTGCCAGTTTTGGCGGCGACGGGCCGGCTGCCTAGTTGGAGGAAGCTTCTACTGCCAAAGATGGGGGCGCGGGCGGCGTTGTCGGAAAGGACGTCGGTGACTAGGCGGGCTAGTTGGGCGGGGATAACTTGCTCGCCAGAAGAAGGATCTTCTTTTGTAATATCATAAAGAGTCTCGGAGTCGTCTGTGGTTTTAAGAATAGCGCGGTGAGCACGATAGAGCCCGTCGTTAGCGAATGCGCCATAAGCTGAAACTTCATCGAGCAAGCGAACTTCTCCGCCGCCCAGGACTAACGAGAGACCGTAGCGGTCTGGGTCGTTGAGGGAGGACATACCCATTTTTTGGGCTAGGTCGGTGGTATTTTTAACACCGGCTAAGTAGAGTGTTTTGACGGAAGGGATGTTTAAAGAGTTGGCGAGCGCGGCACGCATAGTGACGGGGCCACGCTCCTGCCCATCATAATTTTTGGGCTGGTAGCCTTGGCCAAAGTCGGTGGCGGCATCAACAAGGATGGTGTCCGGGGTGTATCCTTTTTGCCAGGCGGCGGCATAAATAAAGGGCTTGATAGAGGAGCCAGGGGAGCGGTGGCGAATGGCAACGTTGACGTTACCGTCGATGTCTTCATTGAAGTAGTCTACGGACCCAGCCATAGCAAGGATGTCGCCTGTTTTAGGGTCAATGGCTGCCAAGGCCGCGTTGGAAGCGCCTAAGGATCGCAGCGAGTCTTGTTGTTCGCTTAAAGTGTCCGCGGCGAGTTTTTGGAGTCGCATATCGAGGGTGGTGGTAACGGTTAGCCCGCCTTGTTCGACAACTCGCTCACCATACTCCTTGTCCAGTTGCTCTTTGACATAAAAGACGAAATGGGGAGCAGAGATATATTCGGCTTGGGGCTGAAAGTCAAGTTTTTCTTGTTGGGCGGAGCTGGCTTCTTCCGGGGTGATCATTTTGAGGTCGGCCATGCGCTTTAAAATGTTTTCTTGGCGCATTTTTAAATCCTCAAAGTGTGAACCGTAGGGCGAATAGTAGGTGGGCGCTTTAGGCAAGGCGGCAAGAACGGCGGCTTGGGCCAGGGAAACGTTAGAAGCTGATGTGTTAAACAGGGTTTGGCTAGCAGCCTCTACTCCATAGGTTTGAGAGCCGTAAGGTATTTCATTGAGGTACATTTCAAGAATTTGGTCTTTTGAGAAGCGCTGTTCTAGCTCTAGGGCCAGGACGGCCTCCTTAGCTTTGCGTTGGAAGGTGCGCTCGGGGGTGAGAATTGAGTTTTTAATAAGTTGTTGGGTGATGGTTGAACCGCCCTGGACTCGCTGGCCGCTTAAAGGTTTTAGAACGACGCCGCGAATAATGCCGGGGAAGTCTAACCCGTGATGCTGGTAGAACTGATCGTCTTCGGCGGCGATGGTAGCGTTGCGGATGTGAAAGGAAATATTGCCAAGGGTAATTTTGGTACGTTTGACCTCACCGATTTCATAGAGAAGGTGAGTACCCGTGCGGTCAAAGATTTTTGTGGACTGAGCAATGGAGCGGGAGTTAATGTTTTGGGGGTCGGGTAAATCCTTACTCCACCAAAGTACTTGCCCAGCGATTAAAAGGAAGACAATGCCCGAGGCGGTTAACACTAAGGGTATTAACCGCCGGCGGGCGCGAGCCAGGGGGCTGGGATGTCTACGGCGAGGGCGCCGGGCTGGGCGTAGGTGGCAGGCGCGTTGATTAAGGAGGCGGCGAGTAGCCATAAATTAGCCAGGGTCTACTAAAAATCCCTTGAGGTCGCGGCGGCCGATGATCATGGGGTATTTCATATGGGAGCGGTCAGTAAGGTAGGCTTGGGTTTTTATGAGTTTGTCGTGCAGGGTGAGTGACAATTCAATAATGGGCCGTTCCTGTCTGCCTAGTGCGCCGCGCACTTTATTCCTGGTAACTATTTTTGTGTTGAGGCCCAGTTGTTTAGCCAGGGAATAATCAAGGGTTGTCCGCCAGGCGCCCGTATCGATTTTTGCAATCAGGGCGTGTGTGGTGTTGTCGGCGGCGGCCACTTGGACATGGGCAGTGATACCAATGACGGGACGGCCAGTGATGTCTTCGATCTCTTGGTCTATATCACTACCAAAGAGGTTTTTACCGATCTGGACGCCCTTGGCGGCACTGTGCACGGTGAGGTCGTCGACGCGGGCGAGGCGGGAACGCAGCGGGGCCATGTTGGCAAGTTGGATGTCGAGCCCGGGGCGAGCGTTGATTTCGAGTATAAGGGGGCCATCGTCGCGATCAATGGCGACGTCGACGCCGGTGAAGGGCAGCTCAACAACTTGGGCGGCTTTTACGGCAGTAAGTAAAATATTAGGCCAGTGTGGTATAGAGAGTCCGGCTAAGCTGAGGCGTTGGTTGGGTAGTGTTTCGATTGATTGGCCGTGTTGAATAGCGCTGGTGGTGATACCGCGTGCTAGGTCTACACCGACACCAATGCCGCCAGCGTGGAGATTAGATCGGCCGCGGGATTCGGCCGTGGGCAAGCGCAGCATAGCCATAACAGGAACTAAATTGTAAACAATAACGCGGACGTCGGCTATGCCTTGGTAACTGTACTGCTTGAGGTCGGGGTGGTTTTTGACGCGTTGTTCGAAAAAGGCAGTGTCGGGGATATTGGAAGACGAGAAGTTGCCATCAAGAATGTCGAGGATGTGTGTTTTTAGCTCGGGGATGAATACTTCGGTCTTGTCGGCTTTAACCCAGTTGCCTTTTTTATTGCGTCCGAATATGACGATGACCCCACTGCCGCCATAGCCTGATCGCGGTTTGAGGGCGAAGGCGGAGGGTAATTTTGTCCAGTGGAAACGTCCTAATTCCTGTCGGGACCGGACGGAGGCGTACAGACGAGGGGTGGGTAGACCAGCTTTTTGCAAGATGCGCTTAGTAGCTAGTTTGTCGTGGGCAATGGCGACAGCTTTGGGTGCGCTATCTAGGGAGGTGTATTTTAAGGCGCGGGAGTTGTGGCCGAGCACTCGCCCGGCTTGTTTACGGAGTGGTTTGGCCATGACGTAAAAGCTGCCGGAAGCGAATGTATTCGGTAAGCCGGAGTCCAGTCCACCGGCCGAGAATAATGTTGAGGGGGATGGCGAACAGTGTTAGCTCGGGGTAAGAAATAATGAGGGTGCGGAACAGCTCGGAACTGACAATGAAATAACAAATAGTGGCTAGCACAAGTGTCCAGGCGGTGACGGTGAAGGCGGCGCGTAAGCCTGATTTGAACTGGGCGGCGATAAACTCTTCGGCCAGAATCGTTAGGATAAGCGCGGGAAAGATAGAAAATGAGAGCACACCGCTGCGGTCGCTTGTTACGCCGAAGCCGAGGAGCAGCAGGAGAGAAAAACTAACGCTGGTTAGGACTAGAGCCATGCGAGGTAAATAAAGCAGGCGTAGTCGGCGTAAGATGAAGCGGGTGATGGTGCCGGCCAGGAGAATAGCAGCGAAGACGATGAGACCATATCTTAGCCCCATAACTAAAAATGAAACCGTGGTCATGGCGGGGGTAACTAGGCCAAAGGCTTTGATGCCAATAGCCTGGCGGGCGAAGGCGAGGATAGTAGCAATGATAGGTAGCATTAAGATGAGAATAATACTGCCTACAGGCACGCCGCGATTGATAAGGAAGTTGATGCCGAATGACATAAAATTAGTAATATTCAAGTCGGAAACGGTGCGGGCACTGAAGGTGCCGAGGAGGCGGTATTCCAGGGGGCTGTTCAACACAACACTGCTGGCTTCATCGGCGGTGGTAGTGGCGAGTAGCAGGTCGAGTACCTGAGGACGGGCGAGGAGTGTGTAACTGGGGCGCAGTTGATCGAAGGTCGACTGGGCGGCGGGGGCGAGCACGGCGAAAGGTGTTTCAGACAGAAGGATAATGCCTTTATTACTTAGTGATAGCTCCTCTAAAGTAGAGGATTCGGCCTGGCGGGATTGTTGGGCAAACTTTGTGAGGACATTAGCGCCTACACTGCCTGATGTCCACATAATGATGAGGTGGGACTGGTTAATGTCGGCACGGATGTCGCGCAGCTGATTGGTTAACTCTTCTTCGATGAGGACCCCGGGCCCGCCGCTCTTGGCGCGGAGAGAGCGCAGGAGAACGCCTGCTTGCGCAGCTTGTTGCTCACGCAATTCTAGTTGATCGGCGGGGGCGCTACCGTCGGAGACAATAATGATGAGATGTTCAAAAACGCGTACCTCGGTCGTGTCAGTGTAGGTCGAGTCTGTGGTAGTGACAGTGAGAGTGACTAGATAAGAGCCTGGTGCATGATAGGCGTGATTAGTGTTTTGGCCGGTCGCTTGTGTGCCGTCACCGAAGTCCCAAAGTACTTCCGTAATGGGGTTGTTATCCGGGGGCTGAAAGGCAGAAGAGTCGAAGGAAACAGGTTGTTTAATAATGACACGCCGGCCGGATCCGGCATCAAGAGCGGGCCTGTCTTGATTTTGATCAGAGTCGGTTGTGGTCTGGACTTCTTCCTGCGCCAAGGCTATAGAAGACAGGCGGGGAGGCAGAGAAGCGAGCGGGATTAAGAATAGGCTAAGGCAGACCGCCGTCAGGGCAAGCGTAACGCGATGCTTTTTCATAGCTTACCTAAACTAGGTACAGGAACTTTTTTAGTCAAGGGCTTTGTATCCGCGAGGCACAGGCCGGCGGCCAGGGCGTCGGCGGCGTCGTCAGGTTGAGGTATTTGCCCGAGGTTAAGTCGTTGAGTAATAAGTGTTTGTACTTGGTGTTTGCTGGCGTCGCCGTAGCCGGTGAGACGTGATTTAATTTGCCGGGGGGTGAAGGAGGTTGCGGGAATGTGGTGTTGGCGCAATACGTACAGCAGCACACCGCGGGCATGAGCAGTGGCGAAGGCTGTCTTAGCATTGCGACCAAAAAATATTTCTTCAATGGCGGCTTGATCGGGCGAGACGGCGAGGAGCAGGGCGGCCAGGTCTTGGCCAAGAATGGCGAGCCTATTGTCTAAGCTGTCGTGGGCTGGGGTAGTCAGGCAACCACAGCGAACAAAAAAGTGGACTTGGTTGGTATCAAGTATGCCAAAGCCTGTACGGGCTAAGCCGGGGTCTAGTCCGATGATGACCATGCCTTTATTCTACTGCATCTGAAAATACCTGCTTAATATCTGGGTGGCTGTCAAGTTTTTTTAGTAGACCAGATAGCTTGGTTTTATTTTCAGGGTTAATTGGTTGAGGATATTTGGCTATGTATTGTTGGGGTGCCCCAGGCTCAAATTTCCAGGCGACACTGCCGGGTTGGCCGAGCCGGGCGCCGTACTCTTTGAGGAGAATGCGTAGCTGCGCCACGGTGCGCCGACTGTTATCGGTGACAGCAGTAATCAGTAGGGCGGTACCGCCTGGCCCAAATGCTTCATAGAGCACTGGCTGGCACGGCGGGAGGTTCGTTTGGGCGAGCAGCCGGTCAATGTTATTTTGGGGCATGTTGGCGCGTTTGGCGTGCGTAATAGCTTCAGCCAGGGCAGGGTTGGTGGCTGGATCTACGCCGGCGCGAGCGGCTTGCTTTATCTGGGCGGCTAAGTGGGTGAAAGCTTGTCCCCGCTTGGCGTCGGCAGTTTCTTTTTTGCGTTTGATTTTAGACCACTTAGAGTGTCCGGACATGGATATTTAGTTAGATGTTTCGTCTATTTTCACTATATCACTGCGGGCAGCAAAGATTTTAGTATGGGCTACGGTTGGTGCGACGCCGATGGCGACGATGCCGTCGCGCGTGCTGTTGATACGGCTGTGACTTAAACGACAGTCGGGGGTGGTGGTGAAGATGCCTAGAGAAGTGTCTGTTATATGGACATTAGAGAGAGAGGCGTTGCTGCCGGTCAGGCAAGTGAAGGCGGGAGAGGCGTGGTGGAGGTCAGCGTGCGTGATGGTAAGTTGCCCATCTTTAGTTACGGTGATACCACTCCATGTTTGGTTTAAGGGGTGGACTTCGTTAGAAATAAATTGAATTGGCTGCGCGGTGGTGCCTTCCGCGACGAGATGGCCGGCAACAATAAATCCGGCAAATTCATGGGCATACACAGCGGTGCCGGCAGTTAATGTGACGGTGACATTAGGACTAACGCGCGTAGTAGTTGTGAGCAGTATAGGGTTGTCGGCGGGAGTGAGTGTTAGGCTCTCTTTAATGATTGGCGGAAGAAAGGTGCCGGTAGAGTAGTGGGGTGTATGGCGGCTTGGTTCTGGTATTAAGGTTGGTATAGCAAGTCGGTTGTTCCATACCTCAAAATCGGCCGTTTCGCTCCAAACAGCCAAGGGCAGTAACAGGAGAGCAGTAATTATGATGGTTGTTGATAAATCCTTCATACGAAGTTGGTTATCTTTATTATAGTAATGTCATAACAAAACCCCTCCTCCTTACTGTAGACATAAGAAGGTGAGTGTCGAGGTGAGAGGTCGTCCCGTTTTAAGGCGTGGCCACCAACTCCCAATCTGGGCACAAACCCCCAAGGAATGCCTACAGTAAGCAGTAGGGGAACTTTTGACTGTAGCGCGGGTAAGGCGCTAGGTCAAGGAAGGCGGGGGTGTATACTGGTTATATATATATGGCGATTGAAGAGGCTAAAACGTCGGTAGTGGCGGCAGGGACAGGCAGCGAGGAAGATGCATCACTGGATGCGCGGCTCCGGCCGCGCAGTCTGGCGGAGTTTGTAGGACAGAGCCGGCTAAAGGAGTCCTTAACTGTGTTTTTAGCGGCGGCGCGGGAGCGGGGCGAGGCTTTGGAGCACGTGCTTTTGGCGGGGCCGCCTGGTTTGGGCAAAACAAGTTTAGCTCACATTATTGCTCGGGAGCTAAATACTAATATTCGTGTGACGGCGGGGCCGGCCTTGACTAAGGTAGCTGACTTAGCAGGTGTTCTGACTAATTTGAACGAGGGGGATATTTTGTTTGTGGACGAGATTCACCGTCTTCAGAAAACAATTGAGGAGGTGCTGTATCCAGCCATGGAGGATTTTTCTCTAGATTTGATAGTTGGTAAGGGGCCGGGGGCGAGGACGTTGCGACTTGATTTGCCGCCCTTTACGCTGGTGGGCGCCACGACCCGGGTGGGGCTTTTGGGGGCGCCGTTGCGTGACAGATTTGGCATGACGTACCGACTTGATTTTTACACGGAGGATGATTTGGCGCGGATTCTGCGTCGCTCGGCCAAGCTGCTTAATTTGGTTGTTGATGAGGTATCGCTAAATGAGATAGCGCGGCGGTGTCGGCGCACGCCGCGCGTGGCTAACCGCTTGTTAAAACGTATACGAGACTTCGCTCAAGTACATAAGCATGACGCGGTGCATTATGAGGTGGCGCGGGAAGCATTGATGTTGTTGGAGATTGACGAGATGGGATTGGATGTTGTTGACCGCCGGGTACTGGCGGCTGTGGTGGAGCAGTTTGACGGGGGGCCGGTGGGCTTGCAAACGTTGGCGGCCGTGACGGCGGAGGAGCAGCGGACCTTAGAAGAGGTGGTGGAGCCGTTTTTGTTGCAGTGTGGATTCCTGAAACGTACGCCGCGGGGACGGGTGATAACAGAGGCGGGGAGGAAGCATTTGGGGCTGGCGACGCCAGCGCAGCGTTTATTCTAGTTTAGTCGCTGGTAGATTTTATATCGTAATAAGGATGTTGTGCCGGTGACAGTTGGCAGGAGGAGGAGGAATGATGACAAGAGCAGTGCCGGACCAGTCAGCCAGAAGTTGAAAGAGTAGTCTATAGCGAGGGCAAGATAAATATATAGTCGTGGCCTGAAAAGAAACTGGTAGGGTATCTTAAAGGCGTTACGGATTATGGCTAAAGTGATGACGGTGGTATAGAGCAATGTGTAGATGATGGCGAGGGGGGGCGAGGCATAGTTAAAATAGGAGACGAACAGACTGGTGGTAATGATACCTATATGATCGGCAGTGACGTCGGCTAGCGCCCCGTGAATGGTTGTTTTTTGGCGGCGAGCCAAGGGTCCGTCCAGGCCATCGAGAATTAAGTGGGCTAATAAGCCGATGAGGAAATAGAAGGGTTGGTTTAATAGTAGCGAAAGGGTGAGGGTAAATAGCAGAACGATTATGCCAGCCAAGCTTAGGTAGATGGGCTTAATGTGGGCCAGTTGCAGTAGTGAGGTGAAGGGGAATAGCAGGCTGTCTTTAAATTGGTTAAAGCGGGAGATAATGCTAAGTTCCCCGCGAGAGTGGACGTCGGCGGAAATAAAGGAGAGTGGTATGAGGGGTAGTTTAGGCATAGGCCGATCTAACACTTTTTATTATATATGTAAGGCGGCAGTTAGGCTTTGTGCTATTTTGGAGAAATGAGGAGGGCAGGCCTTAGAATAGCGGGAGTAGTGGTTGGCGTGGCAGTGGCACTATTTTTAGTTGATGTGAGCAGGGCGGAGGAGGGAGGGGTGGTGATAAACGAGATTATGTGGGACGGGGTTGAGTATTTGGAGTTGTTTAACATGGCAAGCGGAGAGGTTCCGCTGGAGGGTTGGACGTTGACGCGGCAACAGGTGGGCGGGGAGGTTAAAACGATTGTCCAGTTTGGTGAGGGAGACGTTATCGCCGCCGGAGATTATTATTTATTGGAGAAAAATGAGGAGGCAACAACAGTGCTAGCGGACAAGCTAGTGTCAGGATTGACTTTGGTAAACACGGGCGAGTTAGTAACGTTGCTGGACAAAGAGGAGGCGGTGGTCCACCAGGCTAATCAGTTGGGGGCTTGGCTAGCAGGAGAAAATACGGTGGACGGGGTGGCGATGGAGAGGGGGGAGGACGGTTGGTATACGTCGACGGGAAATGTGGGAGGCAGAGTTGGCACGGCGGGGGAAGCTAACAGCGAGCCGGGCGTAACTGCGTCGCCGGAGCCGGAAGAGGGAGGAGAAGATGCAGAGAATTATTCAGACGCGATAACAGTAAATGAGTTTCTGCCCAATCCGGTAGGATCGGATACGGAAGGGGAGTTTATTGAACTAAAAAATGTGGAAGATGAAGAAGTGAGTTTGGCGGGATGGCGGGTGGATGACGAGGAGGGAGGAAGTGGTGCGTACGTAATACCGGAAGGGACAGTGATAGAGCCAGGCGGCCTGGTTGTGTTTTGGCGGTCGGAAACGGGGCTGGCGTTGAACAACGAAGGGGACCAGGCGCGATTATTCAGCCCGGATGGAGAAGTGAAATCGTCACAGCAGTATGATGAATCGGGGGCGGAGGGGGTGGCGCGGGCGAGGAATGAGGAGGGGACGTGGCAATGGAGCACGACGCCGACACCGGGTCAGCCGAATGTAATTACGCAGCCGGAGGAGGAAGAGACTGAAGACGGCGAGGGAGAGGACGCAACATACCCCGATACGATTGTCATAAATGAGTTTTTGCCGAATCCGAAAGGATCAGACACGGAAGGGGAGTTTGTTGAATTAAAAAATACAGGCAGTGAAGAAGTGGATTTAGAAGGCTGGCGGATAGACGACGGAGAGGGAGGAAGCAGCCCATATAAGATACCGGCCGGAGTGAGTTTAGCAGGCGGAGATTATTATGTGTTTTGGCGAGCAGACACAAAGTTGGCGTTTAATAACGGCGGGGATGAGGTAAAAATATTTGATCCGGCGGGAAATATAAAATCTTCATTTGTGTATGAGGAGGAAGTAATAGAGGCAGTGTCATATAACAGGACGGATAGCGGCGAGTATGTGTTGAGCACAACAGTTACGCCGGGCGGGGATAATGTCATTACGGAGCC